>JAEEGH010007810.1_pt1 | contig 25563 bp, 25 predicted proteins | sample 9134181 | NCBI WGS metagenome assembly JAEEGH01 (sample SAMN16246544, study PRJNA631951) | gut metagenome | biome: gut microbiome; feature: rumen; material: DP-attached | host: Bos | place: Iran: Karaj | collected 2018-10
TCATGAGTAAGAAGCTTTCCTTCCCATGATTTGTTTTTATCACCATCATTACTCCTGATTACAAACGTGTAGTTTGTATAATCAAACTCCATGGAAAAGTTATTATATTCAACTGTCATTATGTCCTTGCTGGATGAGCTGCTTCCCTTTATGCTTCCCGAGCAGCCATTAAGAAGCATGGAACCAATCATCGTCAGCATAACGGCAGCTGCTGTTAATCTCATTCTCTTTTTAAACATGTGTCTATACCCCTTCATTCAGTTGCAAAGTATGACTTCACCTGTAATTGCATTAACTAATAGAGGTCTGTGATCAGCTTCATCAGCTCCTACAGACATAAAGTTGGAGTGTGTATATATAACCCAAAACGGATACCAATATCCTTCATTTCTGCTCCTCGGGATATAATCTGCGTTGTTGTAATCTATATTGCTCACATCGGTTAATTGGACTGTGAGATAGACCAATTCGGCTGCATATATCCAAGTTTCTTTTTGTGAATCAGATAAGATACGATTGATGGACGGTGCCGCTTTTTTTAATGCTTGCTCAACAGGCAATACCGGCAGATCGCTCTGATAGACCTTTATATTTTTTTCTGTTGCCTTGTCATTAGTATGGATTTCGTATAGATCCTTACCATCATAAAGAAATTTCCATTCTTCGTTGAAAATAAAGGTCTCTTCCTTCTTCTTATCATCATATTTCTCATAATGAGTATATATATTCGAAGGCGTGCCAACAGTAATTCCGCCTACAGACCGCCTTATGACATAATAATCTATCGGCTTTTCTTTAATAAAGTCAACTGTCACTTCCGTTTTGCGGATTAAGTCAAATGCCGTTAATTCATAGAGATCCGAGTCAGTTGAAGGATACGTATATCGAATTACATAATCACTGAAAACAGCATTGGGACAAGCCGTTTTGATTTTTTCCATTCGCCCAAAATCAGAAGCATTGATTCTTGTTAGAGAATCGATAACACCTTTTCGTTCTGAACGCGATAACCTTGCATCTCCAAAAGTACCATCAAGATAATGTACCGGAAAACCATTCAATATATTTAAAGGCTGAAATTCAACTCTTTGCCATTCTTTTATCGGGTTATAATATATTTCCGGTTCTTCATCATAAGGAACGATCTTATAAACATTTGCAGTATCGGGATGATCATATGTAAGTATCATCCCTTTCATCTCTATATTGGAATCATATTTTTTGATTACAAAGCAATGATTCTCATTGTCTATGTCGATTTTTAACTGCTCATATTCGATTGAGGAAGGCTGTGTTTCTGAACTATTGTCAGTAATCTCACCCTTACAGCCTTGCATAAGCATGGCAGCTATTAGCGTCATAATAACGATCGCCAAAGTGGTTTTCTTTGCTTTATGACGATTGATCATTTGTAATTCTCCGCAACATAAAGATCTATTCTGGATTGCAAAGTTTCCGCTATAGCATCGATATTCTTGCCTTGCAAATAATATGAGTTAACTTCATTTGTGATAATACTATACAGACCCCAGTCATATGATATTACGGAATCAATACTGTTTACCATGGAACGGTAATCATCGATGATCCATTCCTGGACCGGCTTTTTCCCGGCAATAATGCTGTTCCATATGATCTCATTATCAGGAACTGTTTCAGGTGCTGCTGCATATCTGCAATAATCTTCCAACGTCTTCTGCATTACCGGATTGTTACGCAGACCCAGTTCGATTTCCTGAACCTCATCTGTAAGCATACACTTAATGAACTGCCAACATGCATCCGTATATTTTGTACTGCTTGATATTGCTACAAGACCTTCCGCATGTGCCGCATGAGCCGATCCGTATATTGAAGGAAAACCGAGATAAACAAAGCTGTCGTTCAGGTCACTCTCGATTTCTGCCAAATCGTAAAGATTTCCTAACCAGGTTCTTCTGCATGTTAAATATGTTCCGTCTTTGACCGTATCAAAATCAGCTATATTATTTACGAACTGACCTTCGGGAATTCCATTCTTTACAGAAAAATCAATTATATCCTTCAAATCGCTTTTCGAAACAATATGTTCGCCGGAAGCTCTGTCAACTAAATCTCCCAGCGAGTATCTGATGACTTGATCCGTAAACTCCGCAGCAGGCATATCACCCCGTACAGAAATTCCTTTTATCTTAGCCAATGCGTCTACATCTGTATACGTAACATTATCTTTTTCAAAATCACTCTTAAGACCAAAATCGCCATCAAAATAGAATCCCGCAAAGATCTGATAGCATGCACCGGTTTTTGTTATCGTATTTTTCACCGACGGAACAAGCTCATCCAAACTGAAATCAGTGTCTTTCTCGATGATTGGAAGCATGTCTGTAACCAGTCCGGCATTATACATGTATCTGTAATCAAAATTAGAACCATAGAAAAGGTCAGGTGCTTTACCGTCATTGAAATCCTTGATAAGCTTGGCAATCTGCTTCTGCCCGTCTTCACCGGAACTATAAGAATACTTATTCCAGTATTCATCTAAAAAGATCCTGTATTCGTTTTGGCTTGTATTAAAACTATAGACCGCCCACCGGATAGCTGCATCGTATGAAACCTGATATCCGCCGACAGTTATTGGAGTTCTATTTCCATATACATCAGGAGATATCTTATTAAAAATGACCAATTCTATTTCGCCATCAATATATGCATATAGTTTTCCGAAGATTCCATTAACATAAGAAACATTTGTCTCATACAATGTCTTTTTATATGCCGGCTTTACATCTACATAATTCCATTCAGTAACCGGAGCTAGTGATTTTGAATTAACATCAAGGTAATATACGCCCTCATCTGCAAAGAAGAGACCATTTTTCAATTCTAACATATAAGAAGATAAATCACTTTCCATTACAGTTTTTATATTATTTTTATCGAATAGCAATTCGAAGACCGTCATTTTACGGCTATTCTCACCCAAGAGATAATACTTACCATCCTTTTGATAGAAAGACTCATAATTCTTGTGCCTGTCTAAAGATATACGGCCTGTCTCTACACCGTCTTTGGAGCAACGAATGATTTCGTCTTCATTCATCTTCACAAATCCGTCGTCTGTAGCAATCAGGTGGTAAGGCAGCGTATCCAACTGTTTTTCCGAAAGAATATTTCCGCTGTTTATATCTATTACATACTCAGTATTCGAAACCGGTTCTATACAATAGAACTTATCGTTTGCAACTGCAAAATCACATGTATTGGCACATTTTGCAGGTAGTGAAACCATTTTGATGCATTCGCCCTGTGAATTAACCTTGAAGAGCTGATAGTAAGTGTCTTCGCCTTCTATCTTTTCATCGATTTTCTGACCGCTGACAGCAAGATAGTAATTACCGTCAGAATACGAGGTTACGCACATCTGGTTATAGCCCTTAACCGAAGGCACAATGAAAGAAGTGCATCCGTACCAGAAATCGTCAGTATTCCTTTCGGCAGGCTTTGGATTGATCAATGAACAGCTCGAAAAGAGTATCAATGCAACAGTACTTACCGCAAGGATCTTATTTCCCTGTTTCGAAGGATTCTTTATGCTTTCGATCCTTTTCTTCATCATCTTGTATCCGCCTCTCATACCGGTGGATACAGTAAAACCATAAGAAAATCCGTTGTGTTTTTGCAAGAGTGAGAATAACGCTTGAGCATATTCTCTGGCGGCACCTGATCCATATGTTCTCAATACTTCTTCGTCACAGGCCATTTCACAGTCATATCCGGAAAGAACGAACGCCCACCAGATCAACGGATTATACCAGTTAAGGATTAAGACGATATATCTGAGGATTATCCAAACGTGATCGCCGTGCCTATAATGACTGGCTTCATGAGAGATCACATATTTATCGCAGTTGTTTGCATCATTTTCTATGTAGATCTTATTGAGCAACAGAAACGGAGTTCTCTTATTGAGCAATTTAAAGATCTTCAATCCGCTGAAATTATCTCTGCCAATGTACTTTCTCTTCTTCTTGCAGCAAATCATGAAACCTGCATTATATATTGCCATCAATGCAAGTAAAATCACTGATACAGAAATAACTGCACTTTTAAGAACAGCGTTCAGATTAACAGAGACTTTTTTCCCTGTATCGGCAATTGCTATTTCAATATTTCTATCAGTCTCATTTATAGGAACAGTCTCATTACTAATAACCTGCAAATAATTAAGGTCTTGTGGGGCTTTTTGTTCCGTTACCTCTACAGAGCTGGATAAGCTGTTATCCACAAAGACTTCATTAACAGTATTGTTTTTTGTCTGGAAAGGCGTGCTTATCTTTTCTGCTAATGGAACATTAATCTTTACAAATGGGAAAACAATCATATAGATCGGAATAAGCAGCCACATAGCATACTGATATTTCTTCAGCACTTTTCCGTTCGTCAATGCTCGAATGAGTATGATGACGACAGTAATAAACGAGATGCCTATTACATAACGAAGCATATCAAATATCCTCTATCATCTTCCTGATCTCCTCCAACTGTTCCGGTGTAAGCTTCTCTGAACCGATCAGATTAGATATAAGAAGTCCCGCATTCCCGTTATAGACTTTATCAAGGAGCGATTCGACTTCCTCATTCTCAGCTTCTGATTTCTCGATAGCAGGAGAAAAGATCTTGGTGCGACCTTCCTGGACAAAAGAGACAGCACCCTTCTCGAGCATGCGCTTAAGCAAGGTAATAACTGTAAATCTTGTCCAACCGGTGCTCTCGCTAAGTTCATCCGTGATCTCTGCAATGGTCATGGATTTGTTTTCCCAAAGGCAATTAGCTATTTTCCATTCTGATTCTGTTAATTTCATAAACAACTCCTGAACGTATGTGGACAATTGTACACTTGAACTATAACCAGTTTGTGGACAAATGTCAACATGCGCAGATACTTCGCGCAAATTCAAAAACTGAGATATTAATCTTCTTAAGGATTATTGTGATAAAGCGATGAAATCTTACGACCAAGCTTACGACCAAACACAAAGAATGACAAAATCAAAGAATGATTATATGACTCTTCAAAAAAGCGAAATGCATGTTTTATAAGGGTTTAATCGATAACGATCGAAACCAACGATTGGAAACAACTGCCCCCCTTCTCCGCCATAACAAATTAAGAAGTCCCGGAAGTCTTATTCCGGGACTTTTTCATTTGCCTGAACTTATGCACCAGAGCTTAGTTTTTCTGCGGCATCTGCGAATAAAGGACCATTGCAGTCTTGGAGATCGGCATTGTCTGTATGGTAATATGGCCGGGACCTGTGAGTGTCGTATTGAAAAGGCCTTCGCCACCCAAGAATACGTTTGCAACACCCTTGACCATCTGAATGTCCAATGTAACTGAGGAATCCATCATTACAACGTAACCGGTATCAACAATCTTGGTCTCTCCGGGAGCAAGATCATACTCAACAGCTGAACCATCAACTTCGAGAAATACTGTTCCGTTACCGGAAAACTTCTGCATGATGAAGCCTTCACCGCCAAAAAATCCGCCGCCGATCTTTTTCTGGAAGCCTATAGACATCTCAACGTCACCATACATAGCCAGGAAAGAACCCTTCTGGCACATAATGGAGTTACCATTAAGATTAACGGCTATGATCGATCCCGGGAAGGAAGAAGCGAAAGCAATCTCGCCTCCCTGAGCTGCTGTATAGTGATTTAGTGCAAGAGACTCGCCGGAGATCATACGGCCGAACATCTTGCCAAGACCGCCTGTCTTTGTCTCCATCTTGATTCCTGAATCCATCCAGCTCATAGAACCGGATTCGCACTGAACCGTTTCACCCGGTGCAAGTTTAATAATGACTGCGGGAAGAGTGTCTCCGATAATTTTATACTCCATAAAAGTACCTCCAAATAGATAATAAAGCCTGCTGTTCAATATATGTAATTATATCACTATGATCTTCATAATCTTTTTAACTCCTTTGCTTGACACATCAGGCGTAATCCCTGAAACTTGGGGTTCAGTCGTATCAGCCACGTTCGAGCAGATTGTAGATGCCGTCTTCGGACAGGACGCCTCGCTTAAGACCCGCGGGAAGGAGACCGGCTTCATCCAGCTCAAAATCGAATCTCCAATCCTTGCTTGTGTAGTATGCCTCAAGCTTTGCCAGATCTTCTGATGTGCCTTTTCCTGCGCTTACGGCATCGAAGATCTTCTCCATTTTCTCAATGCGCTCAAAGGCTTGCTTTTCCTTCTTTCCAATGCCGAGGATATTCTTTTCGAAGCTGTCCAAAAGGTCGTGGGAATCGTCTTCGATATGCGACAGACATGTGGTGATCAGGCCTTGCCGGGGCAGCACATAGCACTTCTGCTTCCACTTGCCGTTAATGCTGAATCCACCCCTGTATCTCCAGACGAAGAATCCATAGCCGCCTTCCCTGTTCATCTGCTGTGTGGAAGTCGCAAGGCTGACATATTCTTCCGATAAGATCCTGGTGCCGTTGTAGATGCCTTTGTTGCTGAGGAGCAGGCCGAACTTGCTCAGGTCATGGACCGACAACTTCATATTCGAAGCTCCGTAGAAATAGCCTTCCGGCGACCTTCCGTACTCAAATGAAGTTATGTCCATGGGCGTGAAAACACGCTCCTCAATGAACTTTCCGAGATCGGAACCTAATATTTCCGTAAGTGCAACTCCGATCAGAAAAGGCGGGATGTTGCTGTAATCGAACTCGATCAAGTCAGGATCTTCGATCTTGCATGCGAGCGCAAAATCCAGCCAGTTGTCACTGTTTTCCGGCCTGAACGGGAAACCCTTTACCGACATCGTAAGAAGACGCCTTACGCTTATCCTGCTAAAGCATCCGAATTGTTCCTTAGGAAGCGCTCTGCACTTATCTTCGGGAAGATAATCAGTTATCGGGCGGTCAAGATCTATAAGGCCTTCATCGTATACGATGCCGACAGCAACTGACAGAACTGTCTTTGTTGCAGAATAGATCTCGTGAAGCCCCGTTGTGTCGCCAAAGCTGTATTTAAGTCCGCCGTTCTGATAGACCTCAGCGCCGAACACATTCCAATTGTTGGTCTTTATATCTTTTACAAAACTGTCAAAATCCATATGTTTACTATTCCATCCTGCTTATCACTTACCATCAGATTATACCAAAAACGCGAAAAGGCAGGCCACTATAGCCCGCCTTCCTTATCCATTTCCGGAGCTCATAACACCTGGTGCTTTTTAAACGCCCGTCCGCACAGTGGAATGAAAATAAGTGTCAATATAAGACAACACACTGTTCTCACTTCGAGAAGACCTGCCGTAAAGCTTCCGAAGCTGTAGGATATGTATTTCCCTATCTCCGGGACCATCGACCTGTAAGGGAGCAGGAAAAGGATCTGATCGAATATGCCTGATGTTCCGCCCGGCGTGAAGAACATCGGCACCAGAATGACAGGGATCAGAACCGCAAGGACCGCGAAGGGGGACTTCATTTTTGCTGACAGAAGGAGCGTCAGCGCGATCATTGCGATAAGCACCAGAAAGATTACTCCCGTATTCCTTAAAACGGCACCGCTTATCGTCCAGGGATAAGGTATTGTCAGTCCGAGCACCTGAAGAGGAAGATCCCACCCTTCGGTTCCGAAGAAGAGCAGCGGTATACCAAATGCGACTATGACGTGAACCAGGAATGCCAAAATCCCAAAGATCATCGATGCGGCTATCTTCGCATGTATGAGCCTGGTCTTGCCGTATCTGGAAGAGAGGATAACGGCATCAGTACCGGCCTGGTATTCACCCGCGAAGACAGGCGCAATGATCATGCAGCAAGCGAGCACCGCGAATATCAGGAGCTCAAAATTCGTGTGGATAATCTTCCAGCCTTTGTGATAACCGTACTTAAGCTCGCCACAGTTCTCTGTCATGGACAGCCAGTATTCTTTCTGGCCGTCGGAGAGACCCTTTGAAGGCGAGTCGATGACCCCCTGGACCTTTTCCTTCCTTGCCTGAGTAAAACCCTTATTCCCTGCATTTTTAATATCAGGCATTGAAGTATATCCGGCTGATTCTCCTGGACGCGCGTAGGCAGATGCGATCAGATCTATGAGGGGTTCTCTGGGCGCTATGTGTTCCCAGTAAGCATCTCCTATGAGAAATCTCTCGGTTCCGTCAGTTCCGACGTTTTCGGGATTTTCGAAAAGGCCGCTTACCTCATCAATGACCTCCGCCGCATATTCGTCCGTAATGACAACATCCAGATCAGACATCAATGATCTCTCGTACCTAATTCCGTCCACGCCTTTCCTTAAATCGCCCTTATCGTAAGTCTGGAACTGCAGCACCGGAAGCCCGAACAGCAAGGCGGTTATAAAGAGGCTGGCGAGCATGATGATCAGGGTCGAACGCTTCTTAGCTATCTTAAGGAATTCGTATTTTATGAGTGTGTTCATTGATTCTCCTCCTTGCCTTCTCCGCCAAAGTGATACAGGAACAGGTCCTCGAGCCCCGCCCTCACGGGAACAGCATTCTCATTCGGCCGGACGGCGCTTATGATCCTTAACCTTACATTGCCGTTCTCGTGATGCAGATTTACGACGGGGAACCTTCTCATGATTTCTTTTGCACTCTGCTCAGCAGCAACTGTCTCCCATACCATTCCATTCATGCTGCGGGTCACCTTGTCGACAGATCCTGTAAGGATGAATCTGCCTTCCTTCATCAGGAGGATCGTATCGGCGATATATGAGACATCCGATACGATATGCGTGGATAAGATCACGGTCTTGTTCTTTGCAAGATCCGATATCAGATTGCGGAATCTCACTCTTTCCTTCGGATCGAGGCCTGCCGTCGGCTCGTCAAGGATGAGGAGCTCGGGATCATTTAATTCCGCCTGCGCGATGCCCAGTCTCTGCTTCATTCCGCCGGAGAAAGACCTTATCTTCTTATCCGCCACATCAGTAAGGTTCACGGTCTTAATAAGCTCATCCGTGCGTTCTATGGCTCTACGCTTGCCAAGGCCTTTTACCGCTGCCATATAGAGCAGGAATTCCCTTGCCGTAAAGTCCGGATAATAGCCTGAATACTGCGGCATATAACCCAGTCTGGAATAGTATCTTTCTCCAAGCTGATCTATCGTTCTGCCTCCTGCCAGGATCTCCCCCGAAGTCGGTCTTAAGATTCCGCAGATCATGCGCATAAGTGTCGTTTTGCCGGCGCCGTTTGCGCCCAGAAGTCCGTATACACCGGGCTTTAAGACGATGCTCACATCATCTACGGCAGTCTTGGAACCGTATTGTTTGCGGAGATTATTGAGTGTTAATTCCATATTATTCCTCCATATTTTCGTGAGGCCAAATAAAAAAACAGCCTATGTAAAAAACATAGGCTGCTGTTCTTATGTCATGCTTTAGGCAATCTTAATTCTGTCTTAATTTTGAGGATCTGCGGCAGGAAGGGAGATGATAAAATCAGTGCCTTCGCCGATCTTAGTCTTAACATTAATATCGCCGCCGTGAAGGGTTACGATCTGCTTTGCGATCGCGAGTCCCAGGCCGCTTCCTTCAGGCTTCTTATTGGTGGCAGTGCCCCTGTAATAGCGGTTAAAGAGGTCATTAAGTTCTTTCTCATCAATGCCTGCGCCGTTGTCTGAGACCGTGATAAGAATCTCTTCTTTATGCGCTGTCTTAATCGTGACCTTTGTATCCGGAGTGTTATGCGTAAGCGCGTTGATTATGATGTTCGAGACGGCTCTTTGCATAAGTGAGGGATCGATGGAACATCTGATGTCCTCATCACCTTCAAAGCTGATGTCTCTTGAAGAAAACGCCGGATCGTTAATGATATCGATCACCCATTCCTTAACAAGACGGGTCAAAGATACAGTCTGAAGATTGCAAGGAACAGAGCCCGAATCAAGCTGATAAGTAAGCTTGAGATCATTAATAAGACGCTCGGCGTGATCGGTGTTCTTAAGGATTATGCGGCCATATTCGCGGACATCGTCCTGGCTTAATGAAGAGCCGTCAGCCAGAAGCTCTGCGTAGCCTTTTACAGGCGATAAAGGCGTCTTAAGATCGTGCGTGATGTTGGCGATCCAGTCCCTGCGCGCGGCGTCTGTCTCTTCCTTCAGTTCATCAGCATGCCTTAAGTCATCATCGACCTTGTTGAGCGCTTCGAAAACCGTGCCGAACGAACCTTTCTCACTGATCTTCCTGTACTTGCGGTCAGACAGTTCGCCGATTCCTTTAGTTACTTTCGCAAGCCTTCTGGAGAGCCATATGCTGTAAGCCAGAAGCACTCCCGCGAGCAGAACAAGCCCTGCAGCAGCTATGAACGCCGCAACAGGCGATAAGCGCCCAACTCTCTGTCCGTTATACCAGAGCTGATAGTTTCCGATGTCATAAGGAAAGCCCATCAGATAACTTATTTTCTTATTGTCTTCGACTGTGCCTGCGAAGACCGTATACCCGTTCCGGTATCCGTCCTTTGTAAGCGCGAATAATTCAGAGACGCTGTACTTGGAGGGATATGCATCAGGCTTGTTATGCGAGAATATCTCGTTGCCGTCCTCATCAAGGAACTGCACCCAGAGTCCGTATTCATCGAGCCTGTCAAGGCCGCTCCTGCTGACCTTGATCTTGCCATCCTCAAAGCTTGTCCACAAAGAGAAATTCGATGTGAATCTCTGCGGCCAGTCAGCTATGCTGATGCCCTGCGGTTCAGGTATCGAGAATACATAGTAAAAGAGCCCGACAGATGCTCCGACGATGATCACGATCAGCGATACATATAAGACCAGGGTCTTTATGAACAGATCGTATTTCTTCTTATCTCTCATCAGGATCCACCACCTTATAACCAAGACCCTTAAGAGTGATGATGTATTTTGGATCGTTAGGATCCTCTTCTATCTTCTCCCTTAAGTGACGGATGTGGACCATTACCGTGTTGTCAAAGCCAAATGCTGTCTCGCCCCAGACGCTCTCATAAAGCCTCTCGCGGCTTAAGACACGCCCCTTGTTCTCCGCAAGGGTCTTCAGCAGTTCATATTCCCTGGCTGTAAGTTCAGCAGTCCTGCCATCCACCCTGACTTCGCAGCGGTCAGGATCGATAACGAGTTTTCCTACACGGATTGGATCTGATGAAGAAACACTCCCGTAGGATGCGCGCCTTAACTGCGCCTTTATCCTGTATACAACTTCTTTGGGGCTGAACGGCTTGGTTACGTAGTCGTCCCCGCCTACGGCAAGACCTAAGATCTTGTCGATCTCATCATTCTTGGATGACAGAAAAAGTATTGGCGCGAGCGAAAATTCACGGATCTTTTTGCACACCTCATATCCGTCCATCCCGGGCATCATGATATCCAGGATCACTGCATCAGGATTCTCCTGCCTGCAAAGCGCTGCCGCTTCATTTCCGTCCTTTGCCTTGATGATGTTTTTAAATCCTTCCTGGATCAAGGCCTTCTCGAGCAGCGTGAGAATATCCGGCTCATCATCGGCTATTAGAATCTTATAGTTACTTTCCATATTATCCCCTTTAGTCAGTCTATAAGTCCGTATGATTATTTATTTTTGATTTCCTTCAGCATCAAACAGCGGGAGCCGTTCAAGGAACTTAATGTCGTCCCTCTTAGCGGCATCGCCTTCTGCAAGAGCTGCGATCCTTCCGGCAACGGTTCCGCCGGCGATATTCACAAGTGCCTCCATCGCACGCAATGAACCTCCCGTGGAGATAACATCGTCGACAAGAAGAATGCGCTTTCCCTTGATCAGGGCAGCGTCATCGCTTCCGAGATAAAGTTTCTGAAGGCCTTTGGTGGTTATCGATTCATCATCGACCGAGATCGGATCCGGCATGTAATTCTTGACGCTCTTGCGCGCAACGAAATGCTTCCTCATACCGGCCTGCCTGGCCATCTCGTGTCCTATCGGAATTCCCTTGGCCTCTGCCGTAAGGAGATAATCGTAGTCTTCACGGGGAACGAGCTTTAACATCTCCCTCGCGCAGGCCTCGGTAAGCTCCGCATCACCGAAGCAGATAAAGGCTGCAATATATAGATCGTCAGTCACTTTGCAGATTGGGAGCTCTCTTGTAAGTCCTGCGATGTTGATCGAATATGTCTTTGCCTTTTCCACGTCCGGCCTCCTTGATATCGAAAACTAACTTTAATAAAGAGATTATATCATCCTATTGCCTTTGATATTTCAGGATATGTCTTAAAACTCTGTAATTATGCGGTATTAATGTCAGAATTTGTCCATAGAAGTCCGGAGTTGCGGCATGATAACCTGTAAGCGTAAACATAGGATTTCTGCGGCGTCGTTTTGGGAGGACGGTACCATGGCAAGTCTCGAAAATGTTTCATGTGCAAAGATAAAACTTAAGAAAAAGAAGGCACCTTCTGACATTGTTTTCGACGTGATCGTCTATACAGTCCTGGTTATATTTGCATTAGTCACGCTTTATCCTGTTATAAACACCATTGCATATTCCTTCAGTGACGGAACGGACTCGATATACGGCAGGATCCACCTGTTTCCGCGCGTTTGGTCCACAAAAAGCTATGAAGAGGTATTGTTCAATAGAGCTAGCATCAGGACCGGAGCTATCGTTACCATCGCAAGAACTCTGATCGGAACAGCTGCCGGCGTGGCCGCAAATGCTTTTCTCGCCTATATCTTAAGCCGCAAAAGATTCATCTTCGGGTCAGCACTTTCGCTTTTCTGGATAATCACGATATATGCACAGGCAGGTCTGGTCCCGGTATTATGCCTGTACAGAAGGCTCCATCTCACGCAGTCTTTCTGGGTCTACATTGTCCCCGGTATTATAAGCGGTCTTTATGTAATCGTTATGAGGACTTATATGAAGGGCATTCCGGACTCGCTCGAAGAAGCGGCGAGGCTTGACGGAGCTGGATATATCAGGATCTTCTGGAGCATAATCACGCCCATCTGCAAACCTGTTTATGCTGCGATCGCACTCTTCATTGCCACGGCTCAGTGGAATTCCTGGTTCGATGCAAGGATCTACAACAAATTCATGCCCCAGTACACAACCCTGCAATATGAAATGATGAAATATTTCTCATACGTCGTACACATCGGCAGGACGTTGCCGACAATACACCAGTCCGAACAACTTCCGGTCAGTCCGAGGACTCTCAGGTCAGCCTTAGCAGTCGTCTCTATGCTGCCGCTTATGATCCTGTATCCGTTTCTTCAGAAATACTTCGTCTCAGGGCTTACAGTAAGAGGCATTAAGGATTGAGATCGAGATTCCCGTCTTCAGTAAATCTCAATGATGCATTCTCCGCATGCATCATTACAGGTCTGTATCTGAACGGTCTTATGTCGCCTGAGGGCGTGGATATAACTGTTCCGTAAACCTGCTCAATGCTTCTGATACTGCCGCTCTCGTATAGTTCTATTCCGAGCTTTGTCTTGATAAGTCCTGCAGGCGTTTTTATGCTCAGTTCGTCAGACGGCCAGAGCGTGATGCTCCTTATCTTTCCTGACGGATAGAAAAAGATGCACTCGGGCTTTATGCGGTATATCTCTCCTGCTATCTCAAAGTCGTATTCCGGCGAGTATTCGGACTCTTCTTCGATGCTCCAATAGGCACTGATCTGGCCATACAAAGGAAAGATCCTTTTCGCATTGCCGTCCTCGTAAAAAGTTATAAGTTCAGCCTGAAAATCACCTGACGGGAAAGACAATACCTGAGGTTCTTCCAGATAAACGCTTCTTAACGCTCCGGAGTCATAAAAGCAGACCGCGCAGCGGTGCTTCTTTCTGTAGTCAGAAGCTCCGCTGCACGGAAGGAGATTACCATACCTGGTACTAATGAAAGCCAAACTATCAGTTACCAAGGGTGATAACGGGGATTACCGCACCATTGTACTTGTCAGCGATCCACTGCTGTGTCTCTTCTGAAAGAAGTGCATCAATGAGCGCCTTTACTGCAGGATTATCAAGGTCTTCTTCTCTTACTGCGATGATGTTCGCATAAGGACTGTCCTTACCTTCACTGAAGAGCTTTGCAGATGTAATGCCTGCTTCAAGAGCTTTGTTTGTATTCGTAATGAAGAAATCGTAATCATCCTTTGTAGGAATGATCTGGGCAGAATCGATCTCAACGATCTTGATGGATTTCTTATATTCCGTGATATCCTTTACCGATGCACTGAGTGAATCCTTTGCTGCAGGATCAAGAACGATAAAGCCGTTCTCTTCAAGGATACGGAGCGCCCTGTATTCATTTGTTCCGTCGTTGGGAATGGCAACAACGGCATCAGCAGGGATCTCATCTACTGATTTATACTTATCTGAATAAGCTGTGATAGGTTCGATGTGGATTCCGCCTGCGCTTGCGAGCTTGTATCCGTTAGCCTGAACTTCACTCTCAAGATAAGGGAGATGCTGGAAGTAGTTGAAGTCGATCTCACCTGAATTGAGTCTTTCATTTGTAGTTGAGTCAGCTGCAGTAGCAACGAGAACTACCTCAATGCCCTGTTCTGCAAGGACAGGCTTTACATGTTCAATGATCTCAGAATGCGGTACAAGATCAACGATGCCCTTCAAAACGACCTTACCTTCTCCGTTAGCCTGTGCATCAGATACAGTAGCACTGTCCTGTGCCGCAGATGTATCTGAAGATGATAAAGATGTCTGGGCGGGCTTTTGTGCGCATGCTGCGAAATTAAATACTAAAGCGCTTAAAGCAATGGTTGATAATATCTTTTTCACTAATGTGTTTTTCATGTCTTTTTCTCCTTATTAAACAAGATTACGTGTTTTTAAAATTCTCTTTGACACCAGATTTCCGATGCCCTGTATCAGCTGGACCAGAATGATCAGTATGTATACACATGCAAACAGTCTGTCGTGCTGAAATCTCTGATATCCGTATCTGACTGCGATGTCGCCGATTCCTCCTGCTCCAAACATTCCGGCAAGAGCTGTCATGGATAATACAGTGATCACGGATACTGTAAATCCTCTGATAAGCGATGGCAGAGTCTCGGGAAGAAGAACTTTGAAAATGATGCTTATATTCTTGCTTCCCATCGCCTGTGCAGCTTCGATCTTGCCTTTGTCGATCTCCAGAAGGCTGCTCTCAACGATACGTGCGTACATCGGGATACAGCTTGCCGCTATTGCGATAATGCATGCATTGGTGCCGTATGATTTTCCGAAGATAAGTCTTGCGACCGGGATCATGAGAATTATCATGATCATCTGAGGCAAAGACCTTAAGCAGTTGATCATCCAGCCTGATAATGTGTATGACACTTTCAGAGGGATCAAGCCATTCGGATTTGTTATGTCCAGAAGGATCCCTATAACGATTCCGAACACCAGCATGATCACGGATGATATCGCTGTCATGTAGAGTGTCTCGCCGACAGGTCCCCAAAGATCTTTCCAAATCTCAGGAGACAACGATGCAAGGAACACTTCCCAAAAAGTAGAATCCAATAAACTCATCTATAGTCTCCTTAAATACCTTCTCCTTTGGTAAATTCAGGACTTTGAAAGAGCATAAATACCTTTGCAAACAACTCACCTGTCTTGCTGTGCGGATTCTCGAAAATATCTCTCACGAGTCCGCTCTCAGTGATCTTTCCGCCTTCCAGAACAGCCATTCTGCTGCATGTGTATCTTATGGCATCAAGTTCATGAGTGATCATCAGTATCGTGATTCCGTACTTCTCATTGATCTCCTTCAAAAGATCTAAGATCTGGATCGTTGTCTGAGGATCGAGAGCTGATGTTGCTTCATCTGAGATAATGAAATCAGGCTTGGTGACGATCGCTCTTGCGATACCTACCCTTTGCTTCTGTCCGCCCGATAACGCACCGGGATGAGCCTTGAGCTTCTCAGTAAGTCCGACGAGTTCAGCAGTTTCAAGAACACGCTGCTTTATCTCTTTTCTCGGAACTCCGGAGATCTCAAGCGGGTATGCGATATTCTGATAGACCGTCATGGAGTCGAAAAGATTAAAGTTCTGGAAAATCATCCCTACCTTATGACGCTGCTTAAGGAGCTGATCTTTTGAAAGCGACAGAATATCTGTGTCTCCCAGTTCGATTGTTCCCGAGTCAGCCTTTTCGAGTCTGTTGATACAGCGTGCGAGAGTTGATTTTCCGGCACCGGAGAATCCGATGATGCCGAAGATCTCACCCTTCTCGACTTCAAGGTCTATGCCATCAAGCACTTTGAGCTGCTGGCCGTGCGGGTAGAATGATTTATGCAGATCTTTAATCTTCAAATATGCACTCATTTATCCTTACCCGTGGCTGAACGTGTCAACTGCCCTTTCTTTCCTGTCTTTATACAATTCGTTATGTAAATCCTTGCCTTTACCCGGTATTCCAAGGCTGTCTGCCCTGCAGTGCTGGCAGTGGCGGAATACTTCCAGATACTTTCCTGCTTCTGCACGGACTTTTTCGAGATCCGCACAGGTAGGTGCCGGTATATCCTTCATCTCATTCTGAGGAATGAGCGGGATGATATTAAGTATCGAAGCTCCAAGCTCTGAAGTCACTTTCGCGACTTCGGGAATATGCTTATCGTTGATGCCGGGAACCAGCACACTGTTGATCTTGACGACTATTCCCTTCTCGGCAGCTCTTTTTATACCTTCAAGCTGTTTATCTATAAGTAAACGCGCACCTTCAATGCCTTCGTGCTTCTGTCCTTTCTCATCGATAACAAAGCTGTTTATCTTTGCTTCGATCTCAGGATCTATGGCATTTACCGTTACCGTCAAAGTCTCGATCCCGATCCTTGCGATCTCATCGATCTTGTCGGGAAGCCTGAATCCGTTTGTTGAAAGACAGCAGATAAGTTCCGGAAAGTTTTCCTTGATCAAACTGAATGTCTTCAATGCCTGGTCGTTAGCAAGAGTATCTCCGGGACCTGCTATTCCGACAACTGTGAGCTCGGGACATAATTCCTTTGCTCTCTTTACTGTCTCAACGGCTTCTTCCGGCTTCAATATCAGCGAACTTACACCGGGCTTTATCTCGGATTTGTTGAATGCCCTTGTGCAGAATTTGCATCCGATATTGCAGACGGGACTTACGGGAAGATGCACTCTTCCTGCCGTCACATTCGAATGGCCTCCCAGGCATGGATGTCTTTTCTGCAGATTCTCGAAAGAACCTTTTTTGAATGTTCCATCGTATACCTTTCTCCTTTTTTCTTCCGTATATTTGGGTGCCAGAATGCTTACTCTGGAAGTGACTATCCTGTCCAATACGAAAGCCACTTTCTTTTCGACATCTACACTCTGTATAAGCTTTTCATCCAGAGCTCTCTTTGCATGAAGTCCTGACTTTGCAGAGAAAACGATATTGCAGTCGTCTATTGCTTCCGCAAGGCGGTCGATCAGGGAATCGTCATGCTGGAGACTTACTCCGTAGCTGTCGATCCTTCTCGTATCAACAAGTTCATACTTCTTATTCTCGATATCTATCTCATAGATATCGAATCTGTCGGCAATACCGAAGTGCCTGTTGATATTTATTCCGTCGCCTGTCGCAAATGCTGCTCTGATCATTTCTATTTTCCTTAGATGTGATAATTGTCTTTAATGCTGTCCATGAGACCGAATTCGATCAATATCTCTTCGAGTCTTTCCTGTGTCATCGGCTTAGGGATGACGAACTGCGTATTGTTCTCTATAGCGAGAGCAAGATTCCTGTATTCCTGTGCCTGAGGGTGATTGGGATCGTGATCTATTACTGTCTTCTTCTTGATCTCAGCTCTCTGCACTTCGTTGTCTCTCGGAACGAAATAGATAAGCTGGCTTCCGAGTTCTTTTGCAAACTCTCTTAAGAGCTCGTTCTCACGGTCAACCTTACGGCTGTTGCAGATGATTCCGCCGAGTCTTACGCCGCCCTTGAGCGCGTACTTCTGAATACCCTTGCAGATATTGTTTGCTGCATAGAGAGCCATCATCTCGCCTGAAGCTACGATGTAGATCTCCTTTGCCTTGCCTTCTCTGATTGGCATTGCGAATCCGCCGCATACAACGTCTCCAAGAACGTCATAGAAAACATAATCAAGATCATCTGTGTAAGCGCCAAGATCTTCGAGCATTCCGATGGAAGTGATGATTCCTCTTCCTGCGCATCCGACACCAGGCTCAGGTCCGCCGGACTCAACGCATCTTATGCCGCCGAAGCCCTTCTTCTCGATCTGGCTCAGGTCATCGACTTCGCCTTCTTCGCGGAGTGTATCAAGGACCGTCCTCTGTGCAAGACCGTTAAGAAGGAGTCTTGTAGAATCTGCCTTAGGATCGCATCCGACGACCATTATCTTCTTGCCGAGTTCAGCAAGGCCTGCTGTAAGGTTCTGTGTTGTTGTGGACTTTCCGATTCCACCTTTTCCGTAAATTGCAATCTGTCTCATTTTTGGTAATCTCTTTTCCTCTGTTTTTATCTGTATTTTCGATTTATCTGTATGTCGCAAGGACTCTGTCGTAGATATCCTCTATAACTCTTAATCCGCCTTCGTAACCTAAGTAACCGCAGTTCATCACGAGTCTGTGCTGTACGGGTACAGAGATGATCAGAAGATCTGCATGAAGTTCATCAGCAATGTGCTTGTCCCATGAGCTTCCGAGGATAAGAAGTCTCTTGTCTTCGTAATCTTTTGCGTCTTCCAAAAGTTCTAACTGGTCAAGTCCCGCATCGGGATTGAAGACGACTTTTACATCACGTCTCTGAAGGTCTGATATTTTCGAGAACTCCTCAAGAACGCTCTCCTGATACTTTTCCGGAATGTCATCTACGATGAACTGTATTCCGGGAATGATACCCAGCTCGTTAAGGAGGAACTTCGAAAAACCGAGTGAGTATGAAGCATCAGCAAGAGAGTAAAATCTTCTCGGAATTCCGTATCTGAATTCGAGCATGAAGCTGGCCATCTTATCGATATGCGAATAGAACTTTTTCTCTTCGCGGTCAATGAAGTCTTCAACTTTTTTCTGATCAAGCTCACCGAACTCTGCAACAGCTCTTAAGAACTTCGATGTCTCCTTTGCTCCGATCGGTGCATAAGGGAAATGCAGATAAGGTGTGCCGTACTTTCTCTTAAGGTGCTTAACGATATCCAGTCCTGCCCATGTTCCTGCCAGGATATTGAACTGTGCCTGAGGGATAGACTTCCATTCGGATACACCTTCCGATTCGTTTCCGAAAAGGATGTTTACTTTAAGTCCGATTCCTTCAAGTACTCTTTTGAGCTGCTCCAAGTTGCCGTTCCAGTAAGGATCCTGATAAGGAATGCTTGCGAAAACATTTACGAGTCCCGGAATAACTTCACGGTCTTCATTGAACTTATCGACATACTGGTCGATTATCGCGTTGACGACTCTTGAGTGGCTTACATAGTTATTGGACTTGAATCCGCCTTCCTCAACATAGACGATGGGCTTGTCCTCTTCCTGGAATGAACCAACAACTGATGCAACATCGTCACCCGTAATCGCTGCGGTGCATCCTGTGATTACTACGTAAAGGTCACCGTCGATTACCTTAAAGGAATTCTCGACAACGTTTCTTAATTTCTTTTCGCCGCCGAAAACAACATCTGCTTCCTCAGAGTTTGTGCAGGGCATCGTAGATCCGCCCGCATAGCCTTCGCCCTGTCCGATAATCCGTGAGACCTGTACTCCGCAGCCGGGGCCCGAGTGAAGGATCGGAACGCCTTTTTTAATTGCTACCACGCTCTGGCAGGCGCCTAAAGCGCATGTAAATCTCGGTTGTTCAATTGCTCCTGACATCTTAGAAACCTCCTCTTCCCTGAGCACAGCCTTTTCCTGAACCATCACCCTGGAAATATCCGGGATCCTGGTCGAACCACCACTTGGTGTAAGGGTTCGATGCGTGCTTGGAATAGTTCTTAATGAACTCGATGGAATCTAATGCATCGTCAATTCTTCTTGCATAGTTAAGAGCACCCTTGTATCCGATACCGAACTGCTCGTCACCTATAAGAAGTGAAGGAATACCGAACTTGGCTCCCCACAGTGTCATTCCGCCGTGTCTTGCAAGTATCAGATCAGGCTTTATCCTGTTGAGCGCGTTAACGAGCTCACACGCCTGCTTGTTGCAGACTCTGTAATCAGGAACGTCACCGTAGTTCTTTACAGCCTGGCCCAGGATATCGAGCTTGTCATCACCGCTGTCGTAGACAGGATCGTGATGGAATACAGCAGCACCTACGACATCCATTCCGAGCTCACCGAGCAGCGTGATAAGAGCCTGTCCGTGAGCTGCGCCTGCTGTTACATATGCTCTCTTGCCCTTGAATCTTTCCTTGAGCTTCTCGATCTCGGGAACATACTTCTCGTGGCCTTCTTTGATGATCTCTTCTGCGATCTCTTCCTTGCCTACGAGCTTACCAAAGGCGCGGAGCCACCTGTCAGTTCCTGCAACACCATATGCCGGCGGTACAAGGACTTCAGGCACATCGTGGAGCTGGTTCAATCCTGCTCCCATATATGTCGAGAGCGAAGGGCAGATATGGATCGATGCTGCTGCCTCACTTACATGAGACAGTTCCTCTACAGTTGAGAAAGGGATGATATACTGCGGTTCATAGCCGAATCTTCTTACTATGTCGTCGAAAACATGGCTTCCCCAGAAGTTAATGATATTTACCTTATTCGTCTTCTTTTCGGCGGGCTTAACTATGCCTCTTAATACCGTGTGATATGCAGCGTCAAAGCCAGTTGTCCAGATCTTGGATCTGAAGCCTTCACATGTGCATGTGACTACCGGAATTCCGAGTTCTTTTGAAGCTGAATCAACTACTGCTTCTATATCCTCACCGATGATTCCCGATGCACATGAAGTAGTTACGAAGATCGCATTAGGATGTACTCTGTCGTATGCAAGTCTTATTGTCTCTTCAAGCTTTTTTGCAGCACCGAATACTGTATCCTTCTCGAGAATATTAGTGCAGAAATATCTTCCTAAAGCAGGTGGAAGATCTCTTCTTGCCTGCTCTACTCTGTAGGTGAAGTTGAAATCTGCGAACTCACCTGCACAGCCGATCGGTGCGTGATCGATAACTACTGCATCCCTGATCATTGCGAGCTGGCAGAATGCCTGCTGCTGATTGCAGCCTAAGCATTGCGAGAACTTTCTCTTGCAGTCCTTGAGCTGGCCTTTAGCTGACTGCTCAACGATCTCTGATGCTGCTCCTGTAAATGCGTTAATTGTTCCGAGTCTTTTCTCGCGGATAACAACGCTTGGTTCCTTGATGTTGATCTGTGACATCCTTATGTAATCTCCTTTTACAAAACTACCTGTTTGATAGGTTTTGCTTTGCGCTTAAGTGATGATACTCCTACGGTTTTAGAAGTGATAATACGAATGATTGATAGTCAGATATAACCGTGGGTTATAACAAAACGTCTTCCTCACGTTTTACTTGCAAAAGACATGAGGTTATCTATGTATTCCTGCCCCAGTCTGCTCAAGGTGCTGCCTGCACGGGTAACGTAGATAACGGAAGTCTTCTCCCTGCTCTCATACGGAATTGCTTTATATCCGCTGCCGTTCAATTCCTCGCATATAATGCCTGAGCAGAGCGTATAGCCGTTTAAGCCGACCATCATGTTGAGCATGGTTCCCCTGTCATTTACCTTGATGATCTTCCTTCTCTCAAACATGCTGACAGGTTCTTCTGCAAGATATATCGGATTCTCCTCACCCTGGTTGAAAGTAAGGCACGGATAGGGCTCCAGGTCATGACTCGTTACTTTCTTTTTATTTGCGAGCGGATGATCTGATGACAGATAAACAAATACCTTGCAGTCAAAGAGCTTTTTGTACTCAAGGTTATTAACCCTCAGATACTTCAAAAGGAAGTTGTGATTATATTCATCGAGGTGGATTATTCCTATCTCAGACCTGAAAGTTCTTACGTCATTTATTACTTCAGAGGTCTTTCCCTCATACATCGAGAATTCGTACTTCTCAGGGTCGTGATTTTCGATCAGTTCGATATAAGACTTGACGGCAAAAGTATAGTGCTGTGCCGACACGCCGAATCTCTTCTTCTGCTCTTTATCAATGTATCTTTCTTTCAGGAGGTCATATTGTGCAACGACCTGCCTTGCATAGACGATAAAATCCGCGCCCTCCGAAGTCGTCGTAACGCCTCTGTTCGAGCGCTCGAAAATAGTGATCCCTATCTCATCTTCAAGATCTCTTATCGCATCGGAGATCGCAGGCTGCGAGACGAAGAATCTCTGCGCCGTCTTATTTATCGATTTCTCATCCGCCGTTGTTATCGCATACATCAGCTGCTGTAAAGTCATGTCTTTATACCTCTTATACTCATGTCTTTTGCCAGGGCAATAAAAAACCCGGAAAGCTTTAATTTGCTCCCGGGCCTGATATTCCGTTATGTGCATCCTGGTATGAATGTTCTATTCAGACATCGATAAGACACACCGGTCAATATTATTTCCCGGGAACTTCAGCATTCGACAACACATGATGATGTTGTTTGTCTCGATAATGCCTGTCATATCGATTCTCCTCTTCTCAAAAACTATGGTGGAATGGTAACGTAATTTACCTACTATGTCAATAGGTTTATCTGTTAAAGTCTTTTGATACTTCAGTAAATGAACGCCTGCCGCTTATATAATCGTCATATGCGTATTCAGGATCCTTGCCGTGAAAAACTTTACAAAGTCCGCACATATCGCAGTCAGCAATACATGGGAATCTGTTCTTTATATATTCCCTGCGTTCATCGGCTGTTGATCTTTGGATATCAGGAGCTTCGTTCATTGGATCTGCCTGTTCTGACGGTATTCTTCCATATATCCCATGTTGATATCACGGATCTCGCGCTTGCCGTCGATATAATCCTGATAGATATCCCACGGGCTGCCGCCGCCGAGCCAGCACGAAGAACAGTTCTCACAGCCTCCGCCGCAGTCAAGGGATGCTTTTACGATCGCTTCCCTTTCCTCCCTGGTAGTGTCTTTAATAAGGATCGACTTCATAGGATGTCTCCTTTGTTATCCTTCGGCCGCCATCTCCTGATTAATGATATCCTCGTTGGCAGCCATTGCCTGCAAAGTCATTGTAAGAAGCTTATCAAGTTCCCACCCGAGTTGCTCTGCGCCGCGCTCAATTACTTCACGCGAGCACCCTGCAGCAAAGCCCTTGCTTTTATATTTCTTCTTAAGAGATTTGAGTTCCATGTCTTTCGTGCTTTTCGAAGGTCTCATAAGAGCTGCAGCCCAGATAAGACCGGTAAGTTCGTCAGCTGCAAAAAGGACCTTCTCCATCTCATGAACGGGCTCGACATCGATCGTTGTGCCGCACCCTACTGTAATGCCGTAACCATGCGAGCAGACTGCATGGATGATATCATCGCCAAAACCGTTCTCTCGGAGGAGCTCAGGAGCCTTAAGGCAGTGCTCTTCAGGATAGAGCTCGAAGTCGATATCGTGAAGCAAGCCTACAATGCCCCAGTAATCTTGCTCATCTGCAAACCCCAGTTCATTCGCATACCACTTCATGACTGCTTCAACAGTCAGCGCATGCTGAATGTGGAACGGATCTTTGTTATATTTCTTAAGGACTGCAAATGCTTCGTCACGTGTTCTCATATCTTTTCTCCTGCAATTAGATCATATTAATTATAAACCTGCTTAAGTGATATGTTAAAGCAACAGTCTCAGGCAAGTTTAAGGATCTTCTTTATCTCGGCTATATATCCTTCGGTAAGTGATCCGAGTTCGATAATATTTTTAGTTATATATCCGATGTGCATTACCGCATCGTCACCGTCGCCTTTGAATCTGATCATCTTATACTGCTGGCCGTTTACATCGTCGCAGATTATTCCGGAACAGAGCGTATAACCGTTAAGTTCGTTCATGAGATTAAGTCCCGTTCCTCTGTCGATTACCTTTATCCGTCTCGGATAATCCTTCTCTGCAAGGATTTCTTCGGCATAGTAGATCGGATCTCCGTCGCCCTGCTCAAAGGTAAGGCACGGGTATGGCTCCAGATCTTCCATCGTGATCTCTTCGCGGTCAGCCAGAGGGTGCGTCTTCGTGATATATACGCAGGCCTTGCAGTCGATGAGCGGCGTAAAATGCAGATCGTTGTCGCGGAGCTTCTTCTCTATTACCTTCCTGTTATATTCGCTTATAAAAAGGATACCGATATCGCTCTTCATGGATCCGACATCATCTATAACATCACGGGTCATCGTCTCCCTTAATGCAAATTCGTATTTCGCGAGATCGAAATCTTTTACGAACTCGGTGAATGCCTTTACCGCAAATGAATAATGCTGAGTGGAGATGCCGAACCGCCTTTTGCGTTCTGCAGAACCGATAAAGCGGTCCTTCAAGATCTCATACTGCTGGCTGACCTGCTTGGCATAGATAATGAATTCCCTGCCTTCAGGCGTTAAGAGCATGCCTTTGCCGGATCTTACGAATATCGAGAATCCCAATTCATTCTCTAATTCCTTTATCGCTTTGGTAAGCGAAGGCTGTGTTATGTAAAGCGTCTCTGCGGCACGGTTCATCGAGCCTGATTCGGTAATCGTTATCGCATAGAATAATTGCTGGATCGTCATATATTCCAACCATCCTTGATTTTTGATTACCAATTGTATTTCATTTTAGAGAATCGAAATAATATTCATTTCCGATAACCAAATATAACTTTTGGTTATAGAAAGAAATAGTCATTATGAATCGTTCAGACTACTTCTTTAAGGCTTCCCTGATCCATCTCGAGAACTCTCGAAGCATAACCTAAAGTCTCTTTCTGATGGGTAACGACAATTACTGCCGTGCCTTCGGATGCGATGTCTCTGAATATCTCCATGACTTTGAAGGTATTGGCAGAATCAAGGCTTCCCGTGGGCTCATCAGCGATTATGAGAGAAGGCTTGTTGATGACTGCTCTTGCGATCGTAGCTCTTCTCATCTCTCCGCCTGAAAGATCAGACGGGTATTCATCCAGAAGGTCAGTAATACCAAGCTTATCAGATACTTCAAGAAGCCTTTCCTCAGAAGGTCTTTCCAGTCCTCCGATAGTAAAAGGGAAAAGGATATTCTCTCTTACTGTAAGTGCGGAAAGAAGGCTCTCACCCTGCGGGATATATTTGATCTTCTGATTCCTGATCTTTGAAATCTCCTTATCACCTGTTTCCTTTAATGATCTGCCGTCGATAATAACTGCGCCTGATGTAGGATCAGTAAGACCTGTAAGGAGATTTAAAAATGTCGTCTTACCACTTCCGGATTCGCCTTCGATCATGACAAAATCACCCGGTTCGATCGTAAAATCTATATCGTCAACAGCGCGGAAAGTCTTCCCGCGCCTGTTATATTCTTTAACAAGTTTTTGTGCTTCAAGAAAAGCCATCTTATTCTCCTCGTATTATTAATTTGTAGTTTTTATAGACCCTCATCAAGGTCTTATAATTTCTAACAGACGCTGTGGATTAGTCTTGTTCTCCTAACGCTTTGACGTTTTTAGACAGGCAATAACCACAG
>JAEEGH010007811.1_pt1 | contig 25563 bp, 38 predicted proteins | sample 9134181 | NCBI WGS metagenome assembly JAEEGH01 (sample SAMN16246544, study PRJNA631951) | gut metagenome | biome: gut microbiome; feature: rumen; material: DP-attached | host: Bos | place: Iran: Karaj | collected 2018-10
CAGCAACGGTATGATACTGCTGCGCGAAATCGACCCGCGCTTCGAAACACCTGCGGCCAACAACCTGGTGCTGCAGACGATCCCTGCCCTAGCCTTCGGCTTCCCGGTGCTGCTGCTCATGGGCTTCGCACCTCAAAGCCTCGCGAACACGCTCATCACCATGGGCATCATGGTCGTGGTGCTACTTCTCTTCTGCCTCTTCATCTTCAGAAAAACCAAAAAACAGAAATAGGATATGAAAAAGACATTACTTTTTGTAGCAATACTTTCAACTCTCACCTTTCAACTCTCACCTTGCCAGGCGCAGGAAGAGACGCACGTGCGCAAGGGTTGGACCTTCGGCGTGCTGCCCAGCGTGGCTTACGACGCCGACCTCGGCTTGCAGTATGGCGCGCTGACCAACATCTACTACTTCGGCGACGGCTCGACCTATCCCGAGTACCTGCATTCGTTCTACGCCGAAGCGGCCTACACCACCAAGCATTTCGGCATCTTCCGCTTCGCCTACGACTCGAAGCACCTCATCCCCAAGCACCGCCTGAGCGTCGACATCACCTACCTGCCCGACCAGATGTGCGACTTCTACGGCTTCAACGGCTACCAGTCGAACTATGTGGCCGCCTACTCCAACCAGGACGACCCCGCCTATATCTCGCGCGCCTACTATAAGTATCGCCGCGACCTGTTCCGCTTCTCGGCCGACATACAAGGTTCCATCGCCAAGAACCTTTACTGGAATGCCGGTATCGGCCTACTGCATTTCAGCGTGGGCAGTGTCGACATCGATCGCTTGAACTCCTACACCAAGAACCAGGACAAGTGGTTGCCTGACACAGTGTCGCTCTTCGACTACTACGTAACCAACGGCCATATCAGCACCGCCGAGTCGAAGGGGGGCCTGCACCCCTACATCCACGCCGGCCTCACCTACGACACCCGCGACCGACTGCAGAACCCCACACGAGGCATACACACCGACGCCTTCCTAACCCACTATGCAGGCATCGGCGATATGACTGGCTACGGCAACCTGAAGCTTAACTTCAACTTCCGCCAGTACCTCTCGCTATACACCGACCGCATCATCTTCGCCTACCGCGTCGGCACACAGCTCAACCTCGCGGGCAACAGCCCCTTCTACCTCAACACCTACCTCAACCAGCTGTACATGCAGCGCGTGGTGTACGAGGGATTGGGCGGCGCCAACTCGGTGCGCGGCATCATGCGCAACCGCATCCTCGCTCCCGGCGTGGCCTTCGCCAATGTCGAGCTACGCACCCGCGTGGCAAGTTTGAAAGTGGGAAAGAATATGTTCTACTTGGGCCTTGTACCGTTCCTCGACGCCGGTATGGTGGTGCAGCCTTATCGCGCTGTCGCCCAAGACCCCCACATTGGCACTCCGACCGCCGATGACGGCTACTTTGGCGACCATGGCGTCTACCGTCCTCACCTCGGCGGCGGACTCGGCGTCAAGGTGGCCATGAACGACAACTTCGTCCTCTCGGTCGACTGGGCAACAGCCTTCGACAAACAGGACAACTCGAAGTTCAGCAACCTCTACATCAAGATGGGTTACATGTTCTAGGCCTGGATGCCCATAACCTTCTCGTAAAGCTCGGGGAAACGTTTTTCCAGCGAGACTGGACGACCGTTCTCAAGGAAGCAATGGGTACTGGTGGCTGTGCAGACGGTGCGGCCTTGGACGGTCATCAGGTAGTTGAAGACAATCTTGAGCGGCGTGGTTTCGGCCACGGTGACCGCAATTTCGATAATATCTTTGAAGGTGGAGGGGTGACGGTAGCGGCAGTCGACACCCACCACAGGCGAGACAACACCTTCGGCCTCCATGCGGTCGAAGCCATAGCCGAGCTGATCCATCCAGTCGACACGCGCCTCTTCCATGAAGCGTATGTAGTTGCTGTGGTGCGTGATACCCATGCGGTCACACTCATAGTACTTCACCTCGTGGCGGTAGGGTTTTATCTCCATGATTTAATTAATTTGTAGCGGTGGTGGTGGTAGTAGCTGTGCTGTCGGTGGCGGTAGTTGCGGCAGCGGTAGCGTTTTTCTTCTTTGGCTTAGGCATCTTGATGTCGGACAAGGAGTGGTTGCGATGGATGCGGATAAAGTCGACATAGCCATTGATGCCAGCGCAGTGGCCCGTCTCGGTATACTGCCAGAGGGTGAATCGCGTGGTGGGATAGCCGCGGTAGTTGGCGATGAAGATGTGGTACTTGGAGTACTTCTTGTTGGCGAAGTGAAGATGATAGACGCGCTCGGAGGTGTAGATGACCGGCCGCACACCGTATTCTTTCTGCATTAGCTCGAGGAGCTTGTCGACGCGCTCCATATAGAGACGGCCTGCATGGTGGCCCTCGATATCGAGCACAGGAACGATGTCCTGTTCGGACTTCTTGACCATCTTGCGAATATTGGCCATCTGCTGGTAGGCGGTGGTCTTGCTGCTATAGACGTGATAGCTGCCTACAAGGAGGCCTGCCTTACGAGCGTTCTTGACGTTGGTCTTATAGTATGGGTCTTGTATGGTGGTGCCTTCGGTGGCACGTATATAGACGAAACGAATGGTGGAGTCTTTGGCCACCTTGGTCCAGTTGATGTCGCCCTGGAACTTCGACACATCGATGCCGCGGTGGCGCACCTGAGCTTGTGCACCGACAGCGCACAAGCTCAGCAACACCACTAGCAACAGTTTACATCTTAATCTCTTCGCCATTGCTGTGGTAGAATTTGTATTCCAGCAGGCCATTCTGCTCTGACTGTTTGAGGGTGAGCCATACGCGGTGACGCCACATCCACTTCATACGGCGGCTGAAGAGGCCACCCTTGGTGAGATAGGCGTGGATGTAGGGGTGCGTGACTATGGTGAAGCGGTGCTCGTTCTGCGAGGTGGTGAGGTATTTGAGGTTCGACTCTATCTCGTCGACCACCACGAGGCTCTGCTTGATGTGGCCGGTGCCGCCGCACATGGGGCATTGCTCCTGCACGTCGACCTCGACGGCAGGACGCACACGCTGGCGGGTGATCTGCATAAGGCCGAACTTACTGAGCGGAAGTATGGTGTGGCGGGCTTTGTCGGGACGCATGGCTTCGGTCATCACGTCGAAGAGCTTCTTGCGGTTCTCGGCCTTGTCCATATCCACGAAGTCTACGATGACGATGCCGCCCATATCGCGCAGACGCATCTGGCGCGCAATCTCGAGAGCGCTCTCGATGTTCACCTGCAGGGCTGTGTCCTCCTGGCCGGTGCCGGCCTTGATATGGTTGCCGCTGTTGACGTCGATGACGTGCATTGCCTCGGTGTGCTCGACATAGAGATAGACGCCCGAGCGAATGGTGACGATTTTGCCGAAGGCGCGCCGTATGTCGCGCTGGACGCCGAACTGCTCGAATATGGGGGTCTCGAGCTTGTAGAGCTTGACGATATCCTCGCGACCGGGGGCGGTGACACCCACGAAGCGGCGCACGGTGTCGTAGACGACGGGGTCATCGACGGTTATGGAGTTAAAATCGTCAGTGAGCACGTCGCGCAAGAGGGCCGTAGTGGTGTCGAGCTCGGCATGCACCTTGCAGGGCGAGTTGACGCGCTTGAGCTTGGCGGTCATCTCCTTCCAATTCTCTATGAGTTGACGGAGGTCGGCGTCGAGCTCGGCGACACTCTTGCCCTCGGCGACGGTACGCACGATGATGCCAAAGTTCTGAGGACGGATGCTCTGCACCAGACGGCGCAGGCGGTTGCGCTCCTCGGAGCCCTTAATCTTCTGCGAGATGGATATCTTGTTGCTGAATGGCGTGAGCACGAGGTAGTGGCCGGCAATGCTGATGTCGCCCGTCACTTTGGGGCCTTTTGTCGAGATAGGTTCCTTAGTGACCTGCACCAAGATGGGTTGCCCAACCTTGAGGACATTACCGAAGTTGCCAACCTTCTCGAGGATAGGTTCAATCTTGAAGTTGGTGAGGGTTGCCGCGTTGGCGTCACCGTTCATCGCCAGACGCAGGTATTTGTCGACAGAATTGTAGTCGGGGCCGAGGTCGAGGTAGTGCATAAAGCCCTCCTTGTCGCCACCCACGTCGATGAAGGCAGCGTTGAGACCCTGCATTATCTTCTTAACTTTACCGAAGTATATGTCACCGACGGCATACTGGCCGCCGGGTTGTTCTTTGTGTAGTTCTACCAGCCTCTTGTCCTCAAGCAGGGCCAACTGAACCCCTTCGTCTCCACGGGCTGATACGATTAGGTCTTTTTCCACAGTGTTCAGTGGTTAGTGTTTAGCGATAATAATAAAAAAACAAACTACATACCACGCATTGCTATGCGGGTGTGTAATTTGTTTTAGATTAATTGAAGAAGAAATCCTTTCACGACCTCGGTCGCGTTCGGACCCCAAGAGATCCGTTCGCAACCTAACGGTCGCGTTCAGACATTATTTCTTCTTATGTCTGTTCTTGCGCAGGCGTTTTTTACGCTTGTGCGTAGACATTTTGTGGCGTTTATGTTTTTTTCCGTTAGGCATTGTAATAATACTTTAACTTATTTAACTTTCTTTTTGACATCCTGCATGAAAGTCTTGGCGGGCTTGAAAGCGGGGATGTTGTGAGCGGGGATGATGATGGTGGTGTTCTTGCTGATGTTGCGGCCAGTCTTCTCAGCGCGTTTCTTCACGATGAAGCTGCCAAAACCACGCAGGTACACGTTCTCGCCTTCGGAAAGGCTCTCTTTGATGACGGTCATAAACTCCTCGACAGTGGCCTGGATGGCGACTTTCTCGATACCGGTTTTCTGAGCTATTTCAGCTACGATTTCTGCCTTTGTCATTTCTCTTAATTTTTTATTGTTAATATTTGTTTTTCAAGTCAAATCGGAGTGCAAAAGTAGAACTTTTTTTTTAAACGGAGAATATTTTTTTTCGTTTTAACAATTTCATTCACACAACCCCACTGACTATTAATCACTTGCGTTTTAATATTTTTTTATCTTAAGACCCTTAATCCATAATCACCTACCACCATTTCACCCCCTTTAAGGGCTAATTTTTAATCTTTTAATGTGCCGTCGGAAGCGCGTCCTTCCCCTTGCGGAAGAGAGTGACCCACAGCAGCAGCAGGGCAGCCAGAGTGCAGCAGGTGGTGAGCACCCATCCGAGAGCCAGAGGCTCCTCGGGGTCGATGTCGAGCACACCGCGAGCCACAAGCCAGTAGAGCACCACCACGAGGGCGTTGTTGATGAAATGGGCTACCATATTAGGAAGAATAGAGCCACTATATACATATAAGTATCCAAGGAATGCGCCCATTACGAAACGCGGCATGAACGAGAACACCTCGCCGTGAGCCAAGCTGAAGATGAGGGCCGTAAGCCAGATGGCCACGTGCGGATTCTTAAACCACTTCTGGAAGAGGTTTTGGAAGCCGGCGCGGAAGAAAACCTCCTCGCAGACGGCGGGTATAAGCGCCACTACCAGCAGGTTGCCCAGAAGGCCAGCCACCGTGTCGGTCGCCATCATATCCTTGACAATCGCTTCGGTGGCGTTTTGCACGGTGCGGAGCGCATCCCCCACCCTACCCAGGTTCCAGCCGTCGTTCCAGGCGGTGAGCCAGTCGATGGCGGGAACGAGGAGAAGCATGATGATGGCGGCGGCGGCAGCGTAATACCAGCTACGGCCCGAGAAGTTGAGCCTATAGTATTCCTTCTGGCTGCCGCGATAATAGATGAGCGTCATCAGCACCACGGGCACAAGGAAGCTGAGCAGCTGGGTGATAGCCTGCACGACGAGGATCACAGGACGCGACGAGGCGTCTGCGAGCAAAAAGGGAGCGGAAATGATGCCCGAGATGAACAACATTGCCAAAGCAAATGCCAGCATTACCAGCAGTTGCAAGAAAGGATGGGTTGACTTTTTCATAGCAAGTGACCCCGGCGGGATTCAAACCCACGAATTGACCAGGGCAAATTTGGGGTTAAACTATTATTGATTTACAGCGAGTTGCAATTTTGGAAACAGCCATTTTCGAGGCATTTTTGTTCCGATTGTGTTCCGATTTTCTATACATTATATATATAGGCAAAAATGCCTGTTTTAAGCGATTTTTTTCTCTATGATGGAGATGAGGCGGGAAAGCTCGCTCAATAATTGGGCATTCTGGGCCGTTAGACGGCTCACAGAGTCGCTCAAACTTTCGACAGTTGGTAGTAGTGGGTCGTAGGAAATGTTGATGTCGTTGCCGTTGACATTCACACCGACGGCCGTGGAGTGGGTGATGTTGCCGACAGCCTGGTTGGAAGGCCTCAACATTTCACCCTTGCCGAGAAGCAACCAGTCGGAATTTAGCTCCGGGTAATTATTAAGAATATCCGAAATTGTGGTACTCGAAAGGGCGCTTTCAAGCCCTTTACCACTAAAAGTGGAGGGGTGTACTGAAATTTTTTCATAGAAGTCTCCCATTGCAGGTTTTTGAGATTTAGCAAATTGCAATGCCCTCAATTTTACGTCATCGGTTTTTTTTAATTTTTTTGGCTCCATATCGGAAATTATTAATATCTTTGCACCGTAATTTTTGCAAAGATAGTAAAATTTTCTGATATGGAAGAGAGGAAAAAAGAAATCAAGGTGACGGTGGAGATCCGGAAGCAGCTGCTGGCGGAGTTCCCGGTGGGAGACAAGACCGTCTACAACGCGCTGCACTACGCGAGCGACAGCTATGCGGCCCGGATGATCCGCTGCCGTGCCCTGGAGCTCGGCGGGTGCCTGATGCAGCAGACCTCGGCCGAAGGGGAACCGAAAGACGGCCGAAGCATCGCCGGAGGAGAGCCGGAGGAGAAAGGAGGCGAGGAATGAATATCTCGCTCACAATTCAGGACTGCTCCTTGGAGGAAGCACGCCAAATTTTTGTGAGGTTGGCCGACCTACCAACAGGCACTACCTCAGCAGCACCTACCGAAGCTCCCAATGCGCTGACATCGAAGACGGAGGATGCCGCAGCGGCAGAGCCTAAACCACGAGCTTCGAGCAAGGAGTGTGGATCCTACAGTTATATCGACCCACGAGGCAAACCAGTTGAGGCCATCCGGCCGGACGGAACAAGCCGTGTATACAATAGCATCGCTTTAGCCGCCGTGGGCGAAGGCGTGAGCGAATCTACTGTAAGTAAGCTCCTGAAGGAAGGAAATAGTTCCCGCAAGGGGATCCGCTTCGTAGCTGCCGGCGACAAAGAAGATGCCGGCAAAGAAACGCCGACCAATGCAGACAACACAGATCTTAGAGAGCCTTCGGCCAAGGGCCGCGTGTCGGTAGGCGAAGCTGTAAAGGCTATAAAGAAATTGAAAAGAGCCACTAATGTCAAGCCTGTAGTTGCCTACCATACCAGCGGCGAAGTAAAATACTTTCCCACTGTTGCCATGGCAAGCCAATACTGCAGCGTTAGTGTCACTACCATCTATAACAACGTAAATACCAACAGACGCTCACCTAACGGCTGGCGCTTCGAGTATGACGAAGCTGGTGAATACCATATAAAGGAAGGAGGCCGTTCATGAACGCCGTACAGCTGTCACTGTTTGAGGTCGACCAGCGGCCGCCGGTGCTGAAGGTGAAACGCGGCACCATGGCACGCATCAAGAGGGCCACAGGCATCACCTACCCCACCATCAAGGCGGCCCTGCAGTTCAAGACCAAGACAAACCGGGCACGACTGATACGCGCCTGGGCGCTGAACGAGGGCGGCCAGGTGACACAAACACCAAACTACGAAAGCCGGATGGCCTGCAGGGGCTTCATCTGGAACGAGAACGACGTATGCACAAACCCCAAGGTGTCGCACTTCTGGCAGCTGAAGAAAAATACCTTCTTCAAGATATTAGTAGCACAGCGACCTGATGGCCGTTGGGCATGGGGTATAGAAACATTGATTCATGAATGTGGCTCTTTCTTCGGGCCGTCGCTCCACGACCGCACCGCTCCGGCTCGTGAGACAGAGTGCGACGCTGTGGCGGCCGCCGTGATTTACCTGGAGAAAAACAGGGCCAGGGATATTGCCTGCGGCCACCCGAAGCTTCCCGCCTTCAATAAGGAAATCAAACGAATAAAGGAACAATACAATATACAATAATATGAATCACGACATGGCCCACTGCAAGGGCGACGGCTGCATGATGAACAACACCTGCAGGCGCTACCATGCACACCTGGAATACCAGGCCGACACGAAGCTGCAGAAAGAAAAGGCTGTGCCCTACTGCGACGAAAGCGAGTGCCTGCCGCGAGGCTACGCGCTATATATGAAAGGCTACGATAACAGAGAAATACAGCAACCATGAAGAGAACCAACCTGATACCCGACAGCTACTGTTGCGGAGGCCAGACGATGGAAGTGCGCCGCGTGGAGCGGTGCTCAAAAGACTGCCTCGGCGAGTACCACTGCGGCGCCGGCTACATAGAAATTGCCAACATCTACAATCAGGACGAATACCAGAGCTACGGCAGCAAGGTGAACACCTTCTACCACGAGCTGGTGCACAACATACTGTACAACATGGGCAACAAGCTCCACTACAACGAGCAGTTTGTGAGCACCTTTGCCGGCTTCCTGACAGAAGCCATGACCACGGCAGACTATCCGGCGAAGAGACATTAACCTATAAGTTAATCAACACATTTGCAGATATGAGCAACACAGTACAACGGAGGCTGGCCCGCGGGGCCGCGAAAAAGATCCAGAAGGTCTTCGGCCTGAAGTCGTCGACGGCCATCTGGCGGGTGATGGATAGCGGAGGCATAGGCCTCGGCATCGACACGGATGCCTCGGGCCTGTATGAATACATGTGGCAGCACCGACACAGCATCTTCACGGCCGACTACCTGCCGACATTCATAGCTAACGACAAAACCCACCAGTCATGAACACCTACCCGCAACCGCGCCGTGGCCACTACAGCTACCGGCATCGCAACCCCGACGGCAGCTTCACGCTGTACCACACCTCGGTAGAGGTGCTGGGCGAGAGTGAGAAGATCTACCTGGTGAAGATAACCGTGCCGCTGGGCGGCCACCGTGCCGGCGACCAGATGAAGGTGAGGAAGCACAACATACGCTTCAATGACGAGCAGCAGCCGGCACGCCGGTATGACTACAGCAACGCCTACTGGAACAGATAGAAACCTTTTTTATTAACCCTTTAAATTTTTTACATCATGTTACACACAATCCTTACCCTCGTCGGCCTCATCCTGATGGCCTCAATCACCGTCGTTGCACTGCGCATCCTGTCGGAGCTCCACAACGACAAACGAATGGCAAACCAAAACCTGCTTTTCAGCAAGATGGACCATGCCAACCTAACCCTCAACGGCATCCGCGACAACACCAACCTGCTGCCATTGCGCCAGGAACTCGGCAAATGGATGCAGCAGCGCGAAAATGCCTACGCGCAATTCCTGGCCAGTCTCGAAGAGGCCCGCGACACCCTGAATGCGCTCAACAGGGCCGCCCAACGCATCGAAAACCGTTTGATGGAATCACGCCTCTTGCTCGATACCGTCATAGAGCGTGCCGACAGCATCAACGACCGGCAGAACGCCATAGGCGAAGATGTGAACTTCATCCGCAAGCTCGCCGAAGAGGGCGCCGTGGAGGCCGCCAAGAGCACCGAGGCCCTCATAGCCAAGGAGGATGAAGAGTGCAGCGAGGCCAAAGAGCCGAAGCCGGAGCCCGAAGAGGAGCCCCACAAAGCCCTCGGCGCCGCCGAGAAGTACGAGCTCATGAAAGAGATGCTCGAAGGTGGTGCCGAATGGAAGACCATCGCCCGCGAGTTCGGCTACAGCCGCTCGCGTGACGCCCGCCGCTTCTACGAGCGCTACGAGGCAAAGAACAAGTAAACCGGACGCCCGGCGGCCGTCTGGCAAAAAAGCCCGCTAACAAGTTCGCATACGCCGCCAGCTGTCGGGAGGAGAGATCTTCCCGGCAGCACCAAACAAAATACAAAAAAATGCTCATATTCCAAAAGTCAGCAGGCCCATACGGAGACGCTACATCCGACTACCGCGTCTATTTCACGCGAAAAACGACACTCGGTGAATTTATCGACTATTTGAAAAAACACAGAAAAAACGAATGGGGTTGCGTCACTGTTGTCGAGCCATGTATTCCCAACCGTAAAAAATTCAAACTGCTTTATAGCTGTGGAAAGCTTACAGAGGACCGCATTCCCGAATACCTAAAAGACATGCCCCTGCCCAGGAAGATAAAAGCTTCCGGAGGCTGGTCGAGAATGGACTATATCATAATTTTAAACAAAAAAAAAGATTGATAAAATAATGATTAAGACATTGATTGAGGCTCTTATTGACACTATACCTTTTTTTCTATTGCTAATAGGCTACGTCGTGTTTCTTTTTTTTTACGAAGAACGCGAATGGAAAAAAGAAAAGAAGAAAATGATTGATGATTTCCTAAAAACAAAGTAATACAAAATACTAACGTCCATTTACATCAAAAAGAAAGGTAACATGTACATCGACGAAGAGACAAAACAGGAGATCCTCACGAAGGCGACCCTCGAAGAGGCCCTGAAAATCTACTGCACGGCCGACAAAGGCCGCAACCACTATATCTGTCCGTTCTGCGGCAAGACGATGGAATACCATCCCGGCAAGAAGCTCGTGAAATGCTTTCACTGCGACTGGGGCACCAACAGCGCCGTCACGCTGCTGATGGAGACCACCAAATGCAGCTATCCCGAAGCCCTGGAGAGGCTTGCCGGAGACTTCCACGTCGTCATTCCAGAGAAGAAATACCCGGCCAAGAAACCCAAGGCGACACCCAAAGCCGAAGCCTGGTACAAGCAGCAGCTGGAAGCCAGCGGCCTGACTGCCGCCGACGTGAGAGCCTGGCAGTACGAGGCCGACGGCACCCGCTTCCAGATAATGCCCTTCGCCAAGGGCACTGTGGACTACAGCGGCACCTTCACCGAGGACGGCGACGACATGATCATCCGCTACCTCGACCTCGACGGTCACCGGCTGCAGTACTCGCCCACCCTGAAAAACGGCAAAGCCGGCGAGCCGCGCGACTACTTCCGCGTGCGCTGGCAGATACCGGAGAGCCACATGCTGCGCGACGGCTCGATATGCAAATACAAGTCGCCGGCCGGCAGCGGCATACAGCTGTACATCCCAGAGGCCCTGCGCGAGGCCTACCGCGAACGGCGGCCGCTGGAATCGCTCTACTTCACTGAAGGCGAGAAGAAAGCCGAGGCTGTAAGCAAGTATGTGGGGCCGTCCTTCGGCCTTGCCGGCATCAACTGCCTGGTGGGGAAAGACAAGCAGCTGCCGGAGGCTATAGTGCGGGTGGTGGAGGCCTGCCAGGTGAAGCGCGTATACTTCATCATGGATGCCGACTGGGACGAGTTGAGCCGCAACCTGGATCCAGAGAGCGACGTCAGGCAGCGGCCGCAGGCCTTTTTCAGCGCCGCGAGAAACTTTGCTGCCTGGTTTGCGACGCTTCACAACCGCAAGCTGTATGTCGACGCCTACCTGGTGCTGGGCAAAGGCGAGGACAAAGGCGTCGACGACCAGCTGGTGAAGCTCAAAGGAGCCGAATACACCTACAAGAGTCAGCTGGTACAAGCCACCAACTCGGCCATAGAAGGCGGCCACACGGACTACTTCGACCTGTACAACATCACCACAATGCCGGAAGCCAAGCTGCAGGCCATCTGGCACCTCGACAACATAGACAGCTTCGTGGAGCACCACCGCGAGAGGTTGAAAGAGATGGAGAGCTTCAGGGCCTGGCGCAACCAGTGGCGCATCGATCAGGACGGAAAGCTGCAGCTGGCCCAGCCGCTGGCCGACGATGAGCAGTTCTGGGAGGTAAGAGAGCATCGCAACCGCTTCGGCGAGGCCTTCACGGAATACACCTTCGACTACGTCAACATACACAACTTCCTTGAACGGCGTGGCTTTTTCCAGATAAAGGAGCCGACCACCGGCGACAGAATCTTCATCCGTGTGGAGAAAAACTGCATCACACCCTCCACGGCGGCCGACATCAAGGACACGGTGCTCGACTTTGCCCGCACGCTGAACAACAAACCCTTGCTGACCATGCTCTACAAAGGCAGCACCCAGTACCTGGGGCCCGACAAGCTGGGCAACATGTCGACGCTGTCATTCACCCCCACATTGCCACCGGCCGAGAGCGACAGCCAGCTGCTGTTCTTCAGGTCGAAGTTCTGGCGCGTCAGTGCCGACGGCATAGAAGAGAACGAGCTGGGCGCCCTGGACTTCAACTACCGGCGCGAATGGTGCAACCCCACCGACCCGAAGCTGCTGCAGCAACGCATGGTGCAGGTGCAGCACACCGATGAAGGCTACGACATCAAAATCTCGGACGACGGCCAGGAATGCGACTTCCTACGCTTCCTGGCGCTGACCTCGTGGTTTAAATGGGATAAGCAGCTCGGCGACGACCGCAAGCCCAAGCCCGGCATGTCGCGCACGGCCGGAGACCCCGACACCTACCTGCACCTGCTCAGCAAGATGACGGCCATAGGCTACCTGCTGCACCAATATTACAACCCCGGCGTCACCAAGGCCGTCATTGCTATGGATAACAACATTTCGGAGGTAGGCCTCAGCATGGGCCGCTCGGGAAAGAGCCTTATCGGCAAGGCCATACAGCAGATGCAGACCACGGCCTTTTTCAGCGGCAAGACCATCGACATTGCCGACGACCGGTTTGTCTGGGATACCGTGGAGCCCGGCACCCGGACAATCTTCATCGACGACGTAAAACCCAACTTCGACTTCGAGCTGCTGTTCCCGCTCATCACCGACAGCATAACGGTAAACCGCAAGGGCCGCGACCGCTACACCCTGGCCGGGCACGACAAGCCCAAGTTCTACATCACCACCAACCACGTCGTAGGCGACGATAACGGCAGCACTCGCGACCGACAGTTCAAAATAGCCTTCAGCAATTACTTCGATGCCAACTACAAGCCGGAAATGGAGTTTGACGGCCAGTTCTTCAGCGACAGCTGGGATGAACGGCAATGGAGCCTCTTCTACAACCTCATGGCCGAGTGCCTGGTGCTCTACTTCGAGGCCCAGCGTGGCCAGTGGGGTGTCGGCGGCAGCGGCCTGATCGAGGCGCCCAGCCACAACCTCGAACTGCGCCAGATGCGCCAGGAGATGACCGAGACCTTCTTCAACTGGATGAACGACTACATGCAGATCAACGAGGACAACCCGCACGACACCTCCGGCGGCGCCAAGCTCGACTGTCCGCTGATACGCACCGAGATGATGGAGAGCTACAAGGCCACCTGCTCGACCAGGGAGAGGAACTACGTCACCCCGCAACGCTTCTGGCAGAGACTCTGCCTGTGGTGCTGCTACCACGGCCTGACCCTCAACCCGCAGATACCGCGAGACTCGAAAGGCCTCCCTGGCCACCACAAATCAAACGGCACAGAGTTTATCACTATCGGCGAGTCACTGGACTAACCCGCTACCTTTCTTTTTCCGCCACCGTCGACGACAGCTGTTGTAGACGGTGGTATTTTTCTACACCTCGCCGGCATCTTTCTACACCACGGCGGCCGCCGCGGCCTTTCCCCGCGCCCACTATGGCCAGTGAAAGGAAGATTTCGGTACTGCAGTAATGATGTGCCGGCACGGCAGCACTAAATCAGTCCACCGGAGCCAGGGGAAAGGGCCGGAAGCACAGCTGCAGGTACTGGACGAACAACGCCAACATGCTGACATATAATAATATATATACCCTCTTATATAATAATAAAGATATACTATAGAAAAAATTTCTAAAATTTAGTGCTTTCGTGCGCACTAAAGTTCTAAAATTTAGTGCTGTCACATTGTCAGCACATTGCAGCGATATTTCGACAGCACTAAAATAGCACGAAACAGCACCAAAGCACAAATACAACTATTATTTATTGATAATCAATATTATAATAAAATACAGCACTACAGCACTAAAAGCACTAAAATATTGCAATTATTCTACCTCCCTGCCTTCGTACTTCATTTTCCATCACCGCTACAGCCGGAGAGAAAAAAAGTTTTTGCCATTAAAAAACTTTTGTATATTTGCAGTAAAATACTGTAAATAAATAGATTAAATATAAATCAAATATCAATCAAATTCCAATCGAATGGCAATCGTATTTCAACCGAATATCAATCAAAAATAAATTATTTTTATATACAAAAACAAGACAACAATAAGAAATACAATAAGATAAAACAAAATTAATATTAACCACACAAAAACTTCACGAAAAATGGCAGATGAAACACCAAAAGGAACAGCTTTGATTCCCAAAACCATCAAGGTCGAGCCCGCCGACCTGGAAATTTTCAACTCCATCAAAGACGCCATGCAGGAGCAGCAGGGCGCCGTGACCGACACGGCAGTCTTCAGCGAGATCATCAACCGCTACAACACACCACTACGCACCAACAAAGAGAACGCCGAAAAGGTGCAGCAGCTCCAGGAACAGGTGAACGGACAGCAGCAGCGCATCGATGAGCTCGAACAACAGCTGAAGGAGGCCAACAGTAACGCCAACAGCAATGCCGAGGAAGCCAACCGTCAGCAGCTGGAATACGAGCAGAAGATCCAGGAGCTTCAGGAGCTTCAGCAAAGCAGCCAGCTGAAGGAGACGCAGCGCATTGTCGACTTCATCCCCGACAACCTGAAGGCCCTGCAGGCTGTGGCTGCCCGCGAGAGTAAACGCCGTGGCCAGAACTGGACTGTCAGCCATGTGATAAACTTCTTCACTCACTCGCGCTTCATCCAGGGACAGCTGAACGGCGACCTCAAATCATTAAGCGATGCCGAGTGCAAGCAACTGGGTATCGTCACCGGCAAGCCTAAAAAGATGGAGGTTGATATATGAGTATAAATTTAGAGGCCCTCTCCCCTATCCTGAAGATAATAAAGCCGCTGGCAAAGAAGCACATCAACGAGGAAAACATGTCGTCGGTGTTCGATGCCCTGACGCGCAACGTGCCTGTGGAGGACGGCGAGAAGCCGGTGCTCCTGGTGTCACGTCGCAGCGATGGATCCGTGGTGGGATCGGTGGCCACCATCGATGCCGGCCACCTCATAACCGGTGTCTATGCTCAGGAGCCGCTGGCCGAGCTGGTACTACAGCTGCTTGGAGACAAATAAACATAGAATACAATGGAAACCAAAGACATAAAGCAAGGCCCATTCGGGCCAATATACGAACAGTTTAAGGACGACCCGAAAGGAGCCGTTAAGTTTCTGAAGAAAAAGAAAACTGGCGAATGTACCAAAGCATTCTATCATTCACAAATTGGATATATAGATATAATATGGGGCGAAGTTCTTGATGCCAAGAAACACAAAGGATATGGCCTCGCCCATATAATCGACAAACATGGAGCCGATATTGAGGCTATGGGTTATACAATCGAAGACTTCATATCGATTGTGCTCCAGTATGGCAACCTGGAAGTGTCTAAATCAAAAGAGGAATACCTCCTACAGTCTGACATGTTCCGTGTAGTGATAGAAAAATACCATTTCGGCAAACCCAAGAATTGGATCCTTACTGCTTTTGTCATCCTACAGAAAAAGAAAAGTAGTAGGAAATAACCTACTACTTAACTCTGTCGGAAGTGACAAAATCGTTGACGCTGTCACTATTACAGGCTTGCGGTGTATGACCCAACGACAATGCAAAAATACAAATAAATATTGATATAGCAAAAAAAATATCACTATGACACAAAAAATCAACGATGATGCCTCGGCCTGGTTTGCGGCACAAGGCCAGCAGCTTCAGGACTTCGAGGCTCCTCCAGCACCAGAACAAGAGGTTATTTCCGATGCTGAAATAATTGACGAGAGCGACAACGACCGACCCTATGGCGACGTGCCGGAGGTCACCAGGGAAGATGTCAGCAACGTAACCAACATGCGGGCCATCCAGCGGCCGACGGCAGAGGTTATTGTCGGCACAATGGATGTCATCATACCCCTGCTGCTGGTATGGATCATCAAAGGCAGCAACCGAGACGATGCCAAGCTGACCGCCGAGGAACACCAGACACTGGTAGAAGCCTGGGCCACCTACCTCGGCGACAAAAACGTGCAACTGTCACCCGGCACAGCCCTCATCGTGGCCATGCTCACCATCTATGGCTCCAAGGTGATGATTGCCGTGAGCAACCGTAACGAGCGCAACGAGATAAACCAGCTGCGTGCCCAGGTGAAAGAACAACAGGAACAGTTGAGACAGAAAGAACAGCAGCTGCAGATGGCGCGAGCCCGCCAGGAAAAGGAGGCCGCCAATGGCTGAAACGACACGCAAAGCACAGCTGAACTTGGTTGTCGGCATCAACGGCACAGGCAAAACGACATTCCTACAGCGCAACGTGGTGGAGAAATCGAGGAAGAGCCTCGTCATCACCCCGGATGAAATGGAGTGGCGGCAGCTGCCGGAAGTGACGACGCCGACAGAGATCTACAACCTGCAGCAACCCTCGCGTCTCATCTATCACGGCCCGGAGACTGTAGAGATGGCCATACGCAACTTCTATGGCGGGGCCCTCATCCTCGACGATGCCCGCAGCTATATAGGTGCCATGACCTCGGACACCCTCAACTACCTATATATACGTCGCCGGCAACGCGGTGTGGATGTCTATATAGTGGCCCACGGCATGCGCCAGGTGCCGGTGCAGTGCTTCACCTACATGTCATACCTGATACTGTTTCTCACCACCGAGAATATCAGCGACCGGCGCCGCGACCTGGATCCAGAGCTCTACGCCAAGATACTCGCCGCCAAAGAAGAGCTGAAGCAACGCAGAGTGAAAGAGCACGACCCCTACGTCTACAAGATAATCAAAATGGACTATGCCCTATGACACACCAGGAACTCCTTGCCAAACCTCGCACATTTAAAGAGATATGCCAGCATTATACCCTCTCGCCAAAGACCATGCGCAAGCTGCTTGTCGAAGCCGGTCTGCCGGCGAGCAAGAAAGGAAGCGGCCGCTACTACTACACAATTCCGGAACTGAAGAGACTTTTTGAGGTCTTTTTGCAGAACTACGAAGACCCTAAATGTGGTGAAATGTAGGGAATTGTGGGGAATTGTAGGGAATTGTGAGGAATTGTAGTAGGAGTGTGCCACGGCATCGAAAAACAGCATATCTTTGCACTCGCAAATCAATTCAGTATCAATAAAAATCTACATCAACAATGAAAAAGTTCATCACAGACAACATCGCATGGCTTCTCATCGCCTTTGCAGTCATCGCCATCGCCGCCCTGGTGCTCGCCATCCGTCACCAGAAGCTGCTCGGCAAACCTGCCACCACCACTCCCGCCACTCCGGCCAACGACCAGGGCAATGACCCCCAGGGCCAGGACAAAACCCAAGAGCACGAATAAGCCATGACCGACGAAGAGCGGAAACGCCTACTCCTACAGAAATCAAGAAAAACAATTACTAACTATTTTACAGGAAAAAACATGAAAAACATCAACGACAAATTCCAGTTCAGCATTGCCAACGGCCACACCACCAGCAACGTCAGTGTTGCCATTGCACATGCCAACATCGACGTGGAAGGCTTCACCACCACCAGCCCTTCGAGCGGCACCTACCAGACCCTGAAGCACCGCCACAACACCACCAAGCTGGCCGCCGAGGGTTACAACGTGACCACCGTGCTCGACGACGCCACCGTTGTGTACGACAGCGCCAACATCGTCATGCAGGCCGTCGACAGCAGCAAGAGCATCGCCCACGCCCTGGAGTACATCAAGAACAACCCGCGCATGGTGAAGAACATCGCCGTCGTGGTCGTCAGCGTTCCCAGTGGCTCCGACAAGAGCGCCGCCTTCAAGAGCATGAGCCTCGCCAGCCTCAACCCCTTCCACAAGGAAGCTGCCCGCGAGGTCGACCTGCAGCAGTACTTCTCGGAAAACCAGTTCCAGAGCGGCAAGATCAACATCCCCTATGCCAAGGGCGATTTCGAGTGGAACGACCTCCTCTTCTGGAGCATCGTCGTACCCGCCGGCACCACCCTCGAGCTGACCGTGGAGTTCTACGAGGACTAATCCCCACCTGCCCCAACTACCTCTAACTTCTCAAACCAAAGGCCGATGCCGCCAGTCGGCACCGGCCTTTCCAATTAGATAGACTATGAACAAGAAACTGAAAATCTACGAAAGCCCCGAGAAGCTCCTCCGTGACGACGGAGCCACCGGCACCGGCACCACCGGCAGCGGCAACAGCTTCAGCTGGAACAATGCCCTGTCTTCCTTCTTCGACAATGCCGGCGGTACGCTTAACGGCGTAGCCGGTATTGTAGGCGCCGCCAACACCAAGAACTACAGTGCCACCATCACCACCGACAACACCAACCGCAACCTCTTCAGCTGGACTAACGGCACCACCGTTACGGCCATAGTGATCGGCGGTGTGGCCATCGTCGTGACCCTTATCCTGGTATTGCGCAAATAGCCATGAATATCAGGGGTGTAGGATATGATGAGCTGCAGCTGTGCCCGGCAGCTGTGGAGGTCGACGAAAACGGCAAGGCGACCATACTGGTCAACGCCATCACCTTTCCACCGGCCGACAGCTTCGCACAGAAGTTCTACCTGGCCCACGAGCTCGGCCACTACCTGCTGAACACAGACCAGGAAGAGATAGCCGACACCTTTGCCATCGGACTGCTGGCCGGCACAGAGCACAAGAGCCTGAAGAAAAGCCTCGATGCCCTCTACAGGCTGCACACCATCCCCTACAGCAGATTGCTGACTCTCTACAACACAGCATTGAAAATTGACAAACAACACCAACAACAAAAAACTACCTTAACTATGAAGAAAAAGATTTGGGACAACCCCCGCCCCTCCTTCCTCATCAACCGCGCCGACGGTGACGACGCTCCTGTCGACACCAACGCCAACAGTGAAGCCCAGGCCGCCCTCACCGCCGCCAACGTCCTCGGTGACATCATCGGAGGCAACAACCGCCGCCGTGCCGGCCTGCGCATCAACAACGTGTTCTTCTCGCTGGAGAGCATCCTGATGGCCGCCATACTGGTTGCCGTCGTCGTCCTTTGCACTAAGAAATAAGCCATGCTTACGGACCAGTACAAAGACACCGTGTACATCATGGGCCGTAGAGTGACCCTGGCGGAGATTGACGTCTCCGTCAGGTCGCTCACGCTCATGATCTGCGTCATAAACTTAGTGTTGAACATAATTCGCCTCGCAAGGCGTAAATAATATGAAGAAAAGAACAAAATACCTCGTCACCGGAGCGGTTGTTCCAACTGGAATTTCACCGACAGTGGTCCCAGACGTGCCTAAAGGGGAGCCCGCTCCTATCAATCCCAGTGGCTCTACCACCACTAACGATATTGACTACGATATGCCGGAAGCTCAAGTTATAGAGCCTATCATCAACGGCGAATGGGAGATGGAACAGGTGCGCCGGGGTGCTTTGCTCGCCGAACAGGAAGAGCTGCTTCGCCGTGGTGGCACTGACCCCTACTCCCTGGGCCTGGAGACCAAAAAGAAAACGAAGATTGCAGACGAAGAGCCGGAAGAGGAGCCAACGCCGCAACAGCCTGTCGCCGAAGAGCCGCAACAGCCGGCAAACACATGGACGCTGCTCGGCGTCACCATGAAGAAAAGCTGGTGGCTTTTCATCGGTGGAGCCCTCGCCCTGCTCATCATAACAATAATAACCCTCGCAATAGCAAAGAAACGATGAAACAGAAAATCATATTCAGAGCCGATGGAGCGACTGACTTCGCAACCAAAGGCACTGTGCCAGCGAATATGCGCAACCTGCTACTTACAGCGGCAGGTGTATATACAAGCGCCCGCCTGACCCAGGCACACCCTAACTGGGTCGCTGTCAGCTACGCTTCAAAACAAAGCTCGGCCTGGGCAGCCCTCAAAATGCTACTGCAGGCTCATAGCATCGTACCGAAAGACGACAAACTCGACCCTGCAGCATGGCATAACGAATCATTGCTGAAATTCAACAGCAACGATGGCGCCCTCCAGGCAAGAAACGCCGTAAACGCCCTACTGCAACTCGCCGCCAAAGTTCGCAATGCAGATACATTTACTGTCGATGCCCAATACGCCGGCGGCGGTAAGCTTTTGTCGGCCACTGTAGGCAACATGACAGTATCGTACCTCATCCCCTACGATTCGGCCAAAGCTGCAGAAACTCGTGAGGAAAAAGAAAAAGAAGCAACTCACAAAACCACAGTGGCAGAAGAGGAAACCAAGGCTGCAGAACTGGAAAACCAGACCGCGACCTATAACCAGGACACCGAAGAAAAGAAGTCACAGACAGCCATGTCCAAGACCTTGCGTTGGGTGGGTATCGGCACTGTAGGCGCCCTGATAATCGGTGCTGTCATCTTCGCCGTCGTGAAATCAAAAAAGTAAAACATCATGGGAGACATCAACAAAGCAATAGACACTACCGGCAAAGTGCTGGAACTGGGCGACTACAAGAAATGGTACAGCCTGATCCTGTCCTTCGTCATCCTGACGACCTTCATCATCATTCTGCTCTTCGTGATCAGGAAATGGGGAGGCAACGAGCTGGGCAACATCTGGGACTTCATCTCCAATCCTTTCAAGAATCTGAAAGCCAAAATCAACGCCCAGAAGACCATCGACAAATACCAGATAGAGCCCACCCTGAAAGGCGACGAGCCCAAACAGGTAGCTGACAGCCTTTATAGCTGCTTCCAGGCTGGAGGCGACGACGAAGAGGGTTTCTATAGCATCTGCAGAAACCGTATCGGCAACGTAGTTGACTGGGAATTGGTTAAAAGAGAGTTCGGTAGTCGCGTATCTCCCAAGCCCGGCAACATCTTCGGTGTAAAACATTCATGCACTCTTGAGGCAATGATTCTCGACAACTTCAACGACAAAGAAGCTCAAACAGTCAGAGACATCCTGAAGGGTAAAGGCATTACAAACTTAAACTTCTAAAACAATGGAAACCAAAAAGAAAATTATCATAGCCTTGGGAGCCATTCTTGCTATTGCCCTGCTGGCCTACCTGGTCATGTACTTGTACCTTGTTGTACTGAAAAAAGCCAATAAGAGCGACACTGGCGGTAACGAAGGCAACGGCAATTCCACCTCGACCGGCAGCGCATCGTCCGGCGGCACTATGCCACTGTGGCCGCTAAAATATGGCTCTGGTATTTACAATACCCAGGCGACCTTGTCCGGAGCACAAACAGGTGTAAGGTCTATTCAGCGAGTAGCAAATTACTATGGCATCGACCTCGGCAAAGGTGGAATTGATGGAAAGTGGGGGCAAGACACAGAGGCTGCTGTTGCCAAACTAAGAGAACTGTCACTGGTTGCTTCTGGAGTCAAGCCGACAAAAATCTTTAACAACATGATAAAGAAGGTTGAAAGTCCTCTGAACAGCGCCTCCCAGTGGCAAATCTCTAAAGACAACTATAACGCCATGTGCCAGTGGTTTAACTCCCAAAAAACAAAATGGACAATAGCTTCTTAAAAAGATGAAGACCACCAGCACACAAGGGCAGGCGATGATAAAACGCTTCGAGGGCTTCAGTGCCACGGCCTACCGCGACGGCAACGGCTACAGCATCGGCTATGGCCACAACGGAGCCGTCGCCGGCCAGACCATCACAAAGGCCGAGGCTGAAGAGCTGCTGCAGCAAGACCTTCGCCGCTTCGAGGCCGCCGTCAACGCCGCGTCCGACCAACTCACCCAGGGCCAGTTCGATGCTGCTGTGTCGCTGGCCTACAACATCGGCACAGCTGCTTTCAGCCGGTCTACTGTGGCCGCCCTGATGGCCGCCGATCCATCGCCACGCCAGGAGCTGGAACAACACTGGAAGGAATGGCGCATTGCATCCGGCAAGGTAAACCCCACCCTCGAAAAACGCAGGGCCGAGGAATACGAATACTATAAGAAACATTCAACCAACACCAAGGTCGTCGTGATGACTGTTGTCGCCTTTGCGGCAGCTGTCGCCCTGACGGCCATAACATTAAGCTAAACTATGAGCAAAATAAGAAAATGGTCAGAGCTGCTGGCCGAGAGTAAAGCACTCCCAAGCAAGATCTTCAGGCCTGGCGAGATGTACGAATACGACGACAACAACCTCCCCAAACCAACAAATATTTCCCAGTTGTATAAGGGTGATATTCTGGTCCTCAAAAAGGAGCCAGGACTTACCGCCTATCTGGTTCCTGGCCATAAAGATGACTGGCGCGTCATCAAATCGACGGCAAGTACACAAGACCAAATGAAAACCTTTACAAATGTCAACGCCGGAGAGGTTGTGGCCAACATGGGAGGCTCAACACGGCCATTCCCCAAGACTCCCATTGTCAACCTCTTCAAGAAACTGCCCTTAAGCCTCCTCTTGGACGTCTACGGTTATGGCATCTGCCGCAACCGTAACAACACAGATCCGACCTGGACGCCCTGCGGCAACCACATGCTGCAGATAACAATGCCATTCCACACAGGCATGCGCCGCTGCCTGGTTGATGATGCCGGCGCTCTCGTGGCATACCTGGATCCGCAAGACTCAACAAAATTAGAAGATGGTGATCCTGCAGACTTATCCGCAGAAAGATTCCAGGTGATGGTTGAAATTCCAGCCTGTTATCGTTACCATTTCGTGGCCGACAATATAGAGTATGTCTATCTCTCTGACCAAGACTTCGAGGTCGATGAGAATGTTCTTAAGTTCCGCATCCAGGAGGGCACATTTATCTCTGCCTTCGAGGCAATCATGGATCAGCATGATTCACAACGCCCAATACTGGCGTCAGGCATAAACCTCACTGATGAGTTTATCGGAGGTGACGGTATCGCCGAACATGCAGAATGGACTGACGAAAAAGACCTGCACGGCCGCCCAAAGACAAACCTGCCGCTCGCAAAATTCAGAGAAGCCGCCCATAATAGAAGTCAGGGCTGGTACATCCAGGCCCACCCTATATACAATCACATCTGCTGGCTCTTCTTCATAGAAAAGCTCACCTTCAACAGCCAGGCAGTCGATCTGGGCGAAGGTGTCACGAACTGGACGAGCTCGGCATGGAACACCTTCAACGCATACAACCCATTCGTGCCTTGCGGCATCACTACGCAGTTAGGAAACGCATCTGGAAAGGTGCAATATGACATCACCGGACTGACAACACACGTTCCCTCCTACCGTGGTATTGAAAACCCATTCGGCCATATCTGGAAATGGACAGACGGCATCCTCGCAAAAGCCGCCAACGGCGTAATAAAGGTTTATGTTTGTGACGACCCTCATCTCTTTTCAGACGAAATTAACGAGGGCTACAGAGAGATTGGTCACCTACCTACATCAAGCAATTATTACAAACAGAACATCCCTGGATATACGCTGCCTATAGCCGAATCACCAACCGCCACGGCCACTACAGGACTCTGTGACTACTTCTATGCACCATCCGCCAATGCCGGTGTCCGGGGCCTGCTTTTTGGCGGGGGCGCGGGCCACGGTGCGAACGCCGGCCTCTCGTATGCGGCTGCGAATAACGCCCCGTCGTACGCCTACGCCTTCTTCGGGTCTCGCCTTTGCTTTATTCCGGAATAACAAAACAAAAACACTAATATCATGGACGATAACAACAAACAAGAACTTCAGGACGATGGCACCCTGGCCTTCCTGAATATCCCTCCTAACAAGGAAGGAAAACGCTTCAACTGTGACGAGATAACACAGCAAAAGCTTATCAACAAAAGCTTTTATATAATAGACTATATCGAGGATGTGAAGACGAAATACGGCGAAGGTCGCTACCTTGTGAAAATCAAATATTCACTCAGCGACAACGAGGAATCGACACGTAAATTCTTCACGAACTCGCCGGAAATCAAACATACACTTCGCGCTATACGCGAACGCGACGCCTTCCCGCGACTCGTAACGATGAAGGCCAGCGGCACGATGTATTACTTGATTTAAACGGAAAAGGTTGTGTGTCCTCGGCCTGCTTTTTGGCGGGAACGCGAACAACGGTACGAACGCCGGCCTCTCGTATGCGAATGCGAATAACGCCCCGTCGAACGCCAACGCCACCATCGGGTCTCGCATTTACTACAAACACATGAAACTAAAAAAAAGGACACAGACCACAGCTCTCGCTGAAAAATAGTAACTATTGATTGTCTTAGTAGCAGCACGCGAAAAGTCAAAAATGTAGCAAAGAATCTAATGAAACGGCACGGACATATATTTGATAAGATTATCTGTGTAGATAATCTAAAAATTGCAGCCGCGACAGCCGCTAAAGCTGCAGGCCGCCTCCGTGCCGTTATATCCTTCTATAAAAATGAGGAAGAAAACATCCAGAGGCTGCACCAGGATCTCGACTCTGGGTTTTTCTCGCCATCACAACCTCGCACCTTCATCATACACGAGCCCAAGGAACGGCTGATAACCACGGCGCCATTCTACCCTGACAAAATAGTAGAACAGGCCATAGTCCAGGTTATAGAGCCATTTCTTACACCGGTATTTGTCCGCGACACCTACGCCAGCATCAAAGGCCGTGGATGCTACCTGCTTTCGCAACGCATCCGCAAGGCCATGAATGAAGACCGTAACGGCTGCCGCTACTGTCTGCAGGCCGACATCCATCACGCATTTCCCAATGTCTCGCATGACATCCTTATCGACCTGCTCCGTAGGAAGATTAAAGACGAGCGCACGCTTTCACTCATCCGCTCGCTTTTAAACACTCCGGGCCTTAAGATTGGCGGCCGCATGTCGCAGATGTTCTTTAACTTCTACATGTCATACTTCGACCACTGGTTAAAAGAGACCAAGAAAATCAAACATTATCACCGCTATATGGATAATTTAGGCATATTCGGTGACAACAAAGAGGATCTGCATACTCTACTTGCCGAGATAACAGATTATCTTCGTAAAAACCTTGGACTCACCCTAAACCCCGACTACCAGATCTACCCTGTGGCCGTCGACAGACACGACCGGCACGGCCGGCCTGTCGACATTGCCGGATATGTTATCCATCTTAATCAGACGCGCCTACGCAAGCGCATAAAAAAGAATTTCTGCCGCAAACTGGCAAAGCTCAACAAAAAGGACTTGCCGCACGCAGACTTTCTCCAGGCCATCGCTCCCTGGTGGGGATGGCTTATCTCTACAGATTCAGAATATTTAATCAAAAAACTACAACAAACAACACAACATGAAATCAAATTCCACAACACGCCCGAACTCGCTGCTTAAAGTCTCCGACAGCCGCTATCACTACAACTACAACAACCAGGAAGTCACCACGGACAACGGCACTGCCTTCAACTATGAGGTCGTTGTTATTGAGGGCCTACCAACCTACGACAAAGTGGTGGATGCCCGCATCCGTGACATGATTTCTGCTGAAGAGGAGCTTTCCCTCATCAATAAGTATAACGACTACCAGGCAGGGCTGT
>JAEEGH010007812.1_pt1 | contig 25560 bp, 25 predicted proteins | sample 9134181 | NCBI WGS metagenome assembly JAEEGH01 (sample SAMN16246544, study PRJNA631951) | gut metagenome | biome: gut microbiome; feature: rumen; material: DP-attached | host: Bos | place: Iran: Karaj | collected 2018-10
GCTACATTCTTCCATTCTTTCAATGAACATTCCCCTGTTGACAACCCCCTCGCTCGTGCCGTCCCGTATCGTTGTCGTTTGGGATTGCAAAAATAGATTTTTTTGTATTCACTCCAACACCCTTGCAAACTTTTTTTTACTTTTTCTGCATTTTCTTTATAACTAATTGATTACCAATGAAATAAAATTACATTTTTCCAGATTTTTGACACTTTTTTGGCCTAAAAAAACCGTTTTTTGGCATTTTTCAGTAGTCCTGCTCGGAAAATTTCGCAGATTTTCGGAAAATTTCTGCCAAAATCGAATTTCAGCAGCCTCTTGATGGCTTCATTTTTAGTGTAATTTTTTATAACATATTGATTTATTGCATTATACAATTTTTATGCATTTGTATATTATTGTAATTCATATAATTAAGCGTTTTTACCAAGGTGTTTTTGAAATCTTATATCTTTAACAATAATATAATATATACAATATTTTAATTCTGACTATTTTCTACTGATTTTGACTTAAAACTGCCGAAAATCGTGTTTTTTGTATCTTCGCCGCAAATTAATGGTCACCAGCAAACCCGAAATGATGAAATCGCTCCATATTATACTTTGCTTAATCCTTTCTGGCTTCTTTTGCATGACTTTCTTTGAAACTTCAGCACAGAAAACTCCCGTGAAAGGACCGGAAGGCGAACTCTCCTACAAAATCACTCTGCCCAAAGGGTTCAATCCGGCCACAGACCATTGTCCGATGGTGATCCTGATGCACGGAATCTTCGCCAACAAAGGCATCAATCCGATGCCGGCGCTCGCGAGAGAGTTGGCCAAGGCGGGCATCGCCTCCATCCGCTTCGATTTCAACGGACACGGCAATAGCCAAGGGCGGATGCAAGATATGACCATCGAGAAGGAACTCGCCGACGCGCGCGCCGTCTGGGACTATGTCTCGTCACACCCATACGTGGAAAACATAGGTCTATTAGGCCATTCGCAAGGCGGAGTGGTCGCCTCGATGACGGCGGGACGATTGGCGACTGATGGCAAATCCCCCGCAGGCATCGTACTCATCGCCCCAGGCTCCGTCATCAAGGAGGCGTGCCAGACCGGCAAGTTCTTCAACGCACGCTTCGACCCCGCCGACCCGCCAGAGTTCGTCCGCTGTTTGGTTTTCATGAAACTGGGCCGTGAATACTTGCTGACCACGCAACAGTTGGACATCTACGGGACGGCGGCCGCCTACCAAGGGCCCGTCCTCCTGTTGCACGGAAGCCGCGACGGCACCGTACCGATGTGGTGCAGCGAAAAATTCCTGGAGGCGTACGGCAACCACGCGATCCTGCAGGTGGTGGAAGGCGAGAACCACACCATCACACGCCACCGGAAAGAGGTGGTGACGAGCACGGTGGGGTTTTTCAAGAGGGTTTTCGGACGATAACATGACGCAGGTAATCCAGACTGATGTCGGCGCGGTAACGGTTGATCTTTAAAACAAACTCTCCACTTGAATTCGGAAAAACTCATCCAAGACGTACTCCAAATACTCAAAACCTCATTACAAAATGTTCAAATCTATTATGCGAAATGTTCAAATCTTGGCGCAAAAATATAAAAAAACTCAAGTTTCGCAAGTATGCCTCAGACTGTTTCGTGGAAATTTGTTTTTGAACGAAGGAGATTCCGCCGCGAACGCAGTGAGCGAGCGGAATCTCCAACGGAAAATCACGAAAACACGCCAACAGATGCAACAAAAAGAGTTTGCGAAACTTAAATAAAAAAATCAAACACTCTGCAACCTTTTCACATTTTTGTTATGTAAAAGGATCTTTTGGCTCATCTACCTCGTCGCGTCCGTCGAGGAGCTGATTATCGCTGTCAATATGAAAGAGCGGTTCAATCCGTTTCGGAAAAGTATATTCATCAAAAGCTAGCGGTAACCCGTAAAAAAAACAGGTTACCGCAGACTTTCATTTCCGATAAATCATTGATATTCTGAAAATTAATACCTTGTCAATACGTGATATAAATCACATTCTTGTCCCGCCGTTCCGCCTCAAGGGGTTCCAGACCGATGTCGGCGCGGTGACGGTTGATCTCCGCCGTGTCCGCAGGAGTCAAGTCGTCCGAACAACCATATTGGCCATAATAGCTCTTCCCCTTGCCGGTGCGCACCAGGTAGAAGTCGTAGGTGTGCGCGTACGATTCCGGACTGCCCTGTCCGCTCTCCAAAAGCTTGCGTGAACGCGGATATTCCACCTCGAACCAGTAATCCGGGTCGGCCGAATAGAGGTGGCGGCCCAAGAGAAATTTGGCGAAAAAGTCCAAGGAAAGCACGTCCTCTATTTCCGGATAGTCCGCTCGAAGCTGCGCGATGGAGGCTTTCAGTATGGAATCCTTGAAAGCCAGCATCCGGACCTCAAACTCGTGGTCAAGTCCTGGCATATCCGACAGCTTGATGGCCATCTGATCCATCTGCTGCAGTTCCCACAGCTTTCTGCGCACCTGCCACTCACTGTATGAATACAGGCCACACTCCGCTTGTTGGTATTCGGTCAGCTTGCGCTGGTGCAACAGCGTGTCGCCTGCAAAATAGGCCCGACGGTAAGGAAGGTTGAAGTCGTAAGCCTCCATTTGGCGATGGTAGAACGCCGTATCGTAAAGGGCGACCGCTTCCGCATAACGGCCGAATACAGCGAGCATATCAGCATAGTTGCGCGCATCCCAAGAAGGGCGGAAATACTCGGAAAACTGATGCAACCGATGCCTGTTCTCCTCGTAACGGGCAAGAAACTCCCGCATCGACACCGTGTCATTTGCCCGATTTTCCGCCCAACTGAACTCACTGTAAAGATTGTTCATCTCCATTTTAATACGGTAATACTCTTTCAACCTCGGTGAAAGAACGGGTTCCTGTGCCTGAACGACCAAGCACAAAATTGTGATAACCAGAATGTTTGTAATCTTTTTCATTGCTTTGGGTTTTAATGATACTTTCGTTATATAATGATTTTTTCGTTTTGCTTTGTGTTATGAGACTTGAGACTTAAGACTATTGGGATTATACGTTTTGCTTAGGGATTAGGAAAACATTATGGTGTTTCGGAAACGCTGACCTGATAGATTTGCGGCGCATCGCCCGTCACAATTACATTGTAATGCTCCTCCTGCTTTGTGTCGGGTGCTTCGTCATAGAACTCCACGGGATCGCCATATTGAGTGGAGAGCCAGGACTGGGACTCCAGCGCTTCCAATTGGGAAATATTTTCCTCCCGCTTCTGCTGGGATTTTGCTTGACGGACAACTCTTTTTACCTTGACGGTTTCCGTTGGAATAGTCTCCGCTTTATCAGAATATTCGGAAAGCGACTGCGAAACCACAGCGGGAACCACCACATTTTCCATAAACGAAGGAACGTTTTTAGAGGAGGCGAGCAGCGAATTGCCCGCAATAAGCAATGCCGACATCGGAATCACGGAAAGATAACGCATCCAACGGCGGCGGCCATGAACGGTTGCCATCATCATGCGAATGCGACTTTTGACAGCGGTGGCGCTGAACGAATGGACGGGAGCCAGACGGTTTTGATGGCGAATCTGTTTCAAAATCAGATCGAAATAGTCATTTCGGGGAACATTCGAATGGATGACAGCCGCGTCGGCCGCATACTCGTGCTGAGACTTGAGCGCGGACTTATACGCCCACACGAAAGGGTTGAACCAGCAAATCACTCCGAGAAGTTCAACAAAAAGAATATCCAACGTGTGCCACTGTTGGGCGTGAGCCGCCTCGTGACGCAGCACCAAATCCAGCTCATCGAGTTCAAATGTGGTAGAATCTACCACAACATAATGGAAAAAGGAAAAGGGCACTTTCTGTTCAGGATTATCAATAACTTTCAAACCATTCATTTCAATGTAATGCTTTCCAATGATCTGCCTCAAGACCTTAAACAATCTCAAAAAGAACAAGATAAAGAAAAGCGCAGCCCCTGCCACATACAATATCATCCCAAAAGGAATGGCTGGAGCTTCCGTAACCGTTGTCAGAAAGGATTGAGTATTCGGTATTAGGTGTTGTACAGAATCAGTGAACTTTATAAAAGGAAGCAACGAAGAAAAAGCCAAAGAAAACAGCAGATAGAAACGATTAAGCTGATGATTCTTTTCTTTGTGCAAAAAGAGCAGGTAGCAGAGCAGAAAAATCCCACTCGAAAACACTATAACTCCGAAATCTACCAGCTTGAACATGGACTTGTGATTTAGGATTTAGAACTTTGTTTCGCTTTTTGGACCAGTCGTTCGAGCTCCTGTAGCTCCTGGTCAGAGATGGGGTGATCAGACGTGAAAGCGGAGACCAACGAGGAGAGGGAGTTGTTGAAATAGTGGCTGACCACGCGGCCGAGCAGACTGCGGGAGTAGTCTTCTTTGGAAATGAGCGGATAGTAGCGGTTCGCCTTGCCGAAAGTCTCGTGCCCGACATAGCCCTTGCGTTCCAACGCCTTCACCACGGAAAGCGTGGTGTTGTACGGCGGCTTCGGCTCCATAATCTCGCTCATGATATCCTGCGCAAAACCTTTTCCCAACTTCCAGATTATCTGCATAATAGCCTCCTCCGAGGCAGTAAGTTTCTTCAATGTCACCATATCTGGTTATTTTATGGCGGCAAAGATAACGAATTTTTCGTTATACAACGAAAAGCAAAATACAATGGCGATTATTTCTTTGAGCGGTTATAATTATTGGCTTTTGGCTGTCAGATTTTAGCGATTCAGACCTGAACACTTATGGAAAAAGCAAGTAGAAAACGGTAAACCTAAAAAAATATCTTTAGAACTAAACTAAAAACGACAACGATACGTTAAGATTTCATATTTTTGCAAAATTTAAAAAGTGACGTTTATGAAGAGTAAAGTGATCGAGGTTCTCAACACCATTTACGACCCCGAAATCCCTGTAAACATCTGGGAATTAGGGTTTATCTACAAGTTAGAGGTGAACGAAAACAACGATGTCTATATCCTGATGACGCTGACCGCGCCCAATTGTCCCGTCGCGGAAAGTCTGCCGATGGAGGTGCAAACCCGCGTGTCCATGATCCCCGGCGTGAACAAAGTGGTGGTCGATGTCACATTCGACCCGCCCTGGACGATGGACCGCATGACCGATGCTGCCAAAATGGAACTCGGGTTGTTGTATTAATTAGTGAATAGTGAGCAGTGATTAGTGATCTGTGAATAGTGATTTGTGATCTGTGAATAGTGATTTGTGATTAGTGAACAGTGATTAGTATTATTCTAATTGTTAATATTACACGATAAATAGAATTTTATATCATTATCAAACAAAAAAATACCGAATGGAAAATCAAAACAAGTACAATGCGTTCAGTCTGCTGCAGTTTATGTGGAAATGGCGGAAATGGTTGATGATTGTGTGTGTTGCCGCATTTTTCGTGTCGGCGGCCTGCTCTTTTCTCGTGCGACCGCGCTATAAATCCACCGCCCTACTCTACGCACCCCGGACCAGCTCCGTTTCCAAAATCCTCCTGAACGAGCAGAACTACAACGAACGATTGGAAATCAAGGCGTTGGCCACCGTTGACGAAACCGAGCAGATGCTGCCGTTCCTGAACTCCGTGGCCATCAAGGATTCGCTGATTGAGAAATACAAACTCGCCGAATACTACAACATCGATGTGAACAAAAAGGGCGGAATGACCAAACTTTACAAGACCATCACCAACAATATGACGATCAAGCGCACAGACTATGGTGCCATTTCCGTATCCGTGAGCGACTGGGACCCGCAACGTGCCTACGAGATGACTCTTGATGTGGTGCGCTGGCTGGACACTATCAAGAACGCCGTGGAGTATGAGCGCGCCTTGGCCGCCTACACCATCTTGCAGGACCAGCTAGATTCCATTGACCGTGAAATCGCAGTCGTCAACGACTCCATTCGGGCACTTATGGCGCACGGTGTCTTTGACGTGAAACTGCAGAGCGAACGTCTCACGCAGCAGTATGCTATCGCCGCCGCACAAGGGAACACTCCCGCCATGCAGCGCATTATAAGGGAACAAGACACTTTAGCTAAATATGGCGCTCAACTCACCTCGTACCAGGATCTTGAATACAATTTCAGCAAGTATCATGCCCTCTGTAAACAGAAAATGATGGATGCCAAAATGGACATGACCACCATCATGCCGGTGAAATTCGTGATTGACAAGCCGTACCCCGCCGACAAGAAATTCTATCCGAAGAGATCCATCATCGTCATCATTTCCACCCTTTGCGCTTTCATTCTGACTCTAATTGTTCTGTTAACGATTGAAAGGATTGAAAACAAACCTGTTAGAAGAGATCCGACAGCAGACACACAAGATCACTAAACGGCAGATTATAGGTTTTGTAATCGCCATAGCGCTTGTGCTGGCCAACGGCTACGCCATCATCAGAGAAACCCAAGTGGTTCCCTTGATTACGGTTGCCGCAGTGGGGTTGTATGTCCTGCTTTTCCACGCTGACGTGGCCATGTACCTGATTGCCTTCACCACCCCGCTCTCCGTCATCATCAGCAGCAAAAACATCCATCTTGGACTGTCATTACCCTCCGAAGGGCTGATGATTGCGTTGACGATGGTTTTCTTTGCACGGATTCTTTACGACCTGCGCATAAACCGCTCCTTCTTGAAACATCCCATATCCATCGCAATCATGGTTTATCTCGGCTGGATGCTGATCACCTGCCTGACCAGTGTGCGTCCTGTCATTTCGCTCAAAGCTTTCGCCTCCAAACTCTGGTTCATCACCTCTTGCTACTGGTTTTTCATGCAATTAGTGGAAGATGATTTGAAAAATGCCGTACGATACTTCAATTGTTATGCACTCGGGTTAACCATCATTGTTTGCATCACCACTTATCTCCATGCCCTCAGCGGTTTTGACGAGCACTACGCCCACTATGTCATGTCACCATTCTACAACGACCACACGGCATACGGTGCGGCATTGGCTTTCATGATACCCATCACCGCAGGCTTTTTCTTCCTGCCTGACAACAAATTACCGCAAAAGATATTCTACGTGGTCATTACCCTGATTCTGCTGATGGCATTTTACCTGTCATTCAGCCGTGCTGCATGGATTAGTCTTGTTGTGGCCATCGGGGTATTGATTATCCTCAAACTGCGCATCAAACTGTCATGGTTATTGGGTAGCGGATTGATTTTAGGACTTCTGCTGTTCTTTTACGCGGATGACATCCTCTACAAGATGAGCCGCAACAGTCAGGATTCTTCCGGCAACTTTGTCGAGCACATCCAGTCCATGTCGAACATCAGCACCGATGCCTCCAACATGGAGCGTATCAACCGCTGGACGGCTGCGCTCGGCATGATCGAGGAGAAACCTGTATTCGGCTGGGGGCCTGGCACTTACCAATTCGAGTATGCACCGTTCCAAAAGGGCTATTACCGCACCATCATCTCCACCGACTTCGGCGACGGCGGCAATGCCCACAGCGAATATATCGGGCCTTGCGCTGAAAGCGGCATCCCCGGCATGTTAACCGTCTTTGCCATCGTGTTCGTTTTCCTCGTCGTAGGAATCAAAACGTATATTTATACGGAAGACAAAACATTGAAACTGTTGTCTTTATGTATGGTGATTTCCTTAGTTTCCTATTATACCCACGGGGTCTTCAACAATTTTTTGGACACAGACAAACTTTCGGCTATTGTATGGGCAGCCATGGCGGTGATAACGGTGTGCGACGTTAAGTCAAAGACCTTACCACAAAGTCTGTGATGCTAGACTTTTGGCAGCGACAAGCCCCAATGTCTTAAATCATACTTCTTACGTCAAATTTCTTTCTGTTTCATTTCCTCGTAGCAGTGGCGGCAAAGCGGCTCGTAGGCATCTTTCTCGCCGAGGAGGACTTGTTGTTCGTTCGGGACAATGCGGTAGGAGAAATGGGCGAGGTCACCGCAGCGCGTGCAGATGGCGTGTTGCTTGCTGACATACTCCGCCACCGCCATCAGTTTCGGCATAGGGCCAAAGGGCACTCCCTTATAGTCCATATCCAACCCACTGACAATCACTCGGATACCGGCATTGGCTAACTGATTGCAAACCTCCACGATCCCATCATCGAAAAACTGGATTTCGTCGATGGCCACCACCTGCACATCATTCATATTGATATAGAGCAATATTTCCGAAGAATTGTTAACAGGGGTCGAAATCCGGGAATTTTCGTTGTGCGACACCACTTCCGTTTCATCATAACGTGTGTCTATGGCAGGTTTGAACAACTCGATTTTCTGGTTGGCAAACTCGGCACGGCGGATACGCCTCAGCAACTCTTCCGTTTTTCCGGAAAACATGGATCCGCATATCACTTCTATCCACCCTTTTTTATGATTTCTACTCGCCTTATTTTCTAAAAACATTTCCTTTTATCTGTATGTAAGAATTTCGTATTTTTGTGCGCTTTTTCTGAGTGCAAAATTATAATAAAAACCGTTAACCTGATATAAAAAATCGAAAAAAATGAACGACAACTATCAACAAATGTCGGAAATGTTGGATAATTGGCTATCCGACAATGGAAAAGAGATTAAAATCGCCCTTATCGAGAAAGAAATCCTGTTAGAAAAAATCCGGAAGTTGTATGTCCACGTTTCAGCTATTGAGACGGAAGAATATTGCGCTCCCCATCAAGAGAATGCACAACCGGAAGCTGTTTCAGAACCCAAAAGAGAGTTCACCCCCGCCAAAACGCTGGAAGAAGACGTTGATCTTTTCTTTGATACGGAACATGAAAGCTACAAGGCTGCCGTGGAAAAGGAACTTAACGAAATTGCAAAGGAAATCGAAGCCAAAGAGCAGGAGCAACCTGTTCTGGATTCCGGCAAAAAACCAGAAACCGTGGAGAAAGAATCTGCCGAGGATGTTTTCGACAATCTGGAAGAACCAGACGAGGAGATTGTAATTGAAACGGATATCCATGACAACGCTGGAGAACTCTTTGATGAACCGGATATAGAGATTACAGCATCCGCCGAAGAAACGGAAGTTCACGAAGAAGATGACATTCTGAACTTCATCCCTCCCAAAAGCACTCCTGCACCGGAAAAGCCGAAGTCAGATGAAAAACCTATAGTAGAGACTCCAAAGCCTGTAATCGAGAAAAGACAAACAACACCCCAACCTCCGGCACCAAAACCTGAACCTCCCAAAGAGACTTTAAATCCCGTACAAAAACCTCAACAACGTTCCCTTAACGACCTTTTCAACGAGCAACGCGAGGATCGTTCTATCAGCAGCCAATACCAGCACGCCAAAGTCGGCGATTTGACAAAAGCTATCTCCATCAACGACAAATTTATCTATATCAAGGAGTTGTTTCATAATCGCGGAGAGGATTTCAGTGCCTCTATCCGTTTGTTGAATGAATGTAACACCTTGGAAGAATCTTTCGACTGCTTGGAACAGCTGAAACAGAAATTTTTCTGGGACACTAAGTCTGATGCTTATCTTTCGTTCTGCGATTTGTTGAGAAGGAAATATTCCTGAAAAAATTCAAGTTTTTACTGAAAAAGCCTGCGTGTTTTGCAGGCTTTTTCAGTAAAAACGTTTTTTGAACCGTATCTATAACGTTAATATAACACCCCTCCGCAAATCGAAAAAAATTGTACCTTTGCCGCCAAAATCCGGCCCCGTAGTTCAGCTGAATAGAACGTCAGATTCCGGTTCTGAAAGTCGTGGGTTTGAATCCCGCCGGGGTCACTAAATACAGTCCGTATGAACATCGAAAAATACGACGAAATCCGGGCTTCCCTGCCCGCCGGTGTGCGACTGGTCGCCGTCTCCAAATTCAAACCGGCGGAAGATATTTCCGCGCTATACCAACATGGGCAGCGTGTTTTTGGTGAGAACCATGCCCAGGAGATGAAAGCCAAACACGAAGTTCTCCCCCAAGACATCGAATGGCACTTCATCGGCCATCTTCAGACCAACAAAATCAAATATATAGCTCCGTATGTTGCGCTGATTCACAGTATTGACAGCTATGACCTGCTGAAAGAGGTGAACAAACACGCTGTAAAAAACAACCGTGTGATCCCCTGTCTGTTACAGTTCCATATCGCCGATGAGGAGACGAAGTTCGGCTTCACATTGGAAGAATGTAAAGCGATGCTCGGTCATAGCGACTTTCAAGAGTTAAAAAATGTTGAAATCCACGGTGTAATGGGCATGGCCACCTTCACGGACAATCAGGAAAAAGTGCGCGGTGAATTTCAGCATCTGCATCAGATTTTCCAAGAGCTGAAAACCACTTATTTCGCACAAAAGCCTAATTTTAGGGAAATTTCAATGGGGATGAGCGAAGACTATCCCATTGCTGTGGAGGAGGGCAGTACTTTGGTCCGTATTGGTAGCGCTATCTTCGGCCCACGCAATTATAACGTATGATTATTGTAATAGCCTCCTAATCTTCTAACCCTTTAACCTTAATACTATGACAAAAAAAATCTCAATCCTGCTAATCGCCGTCCTAATGACTGGCATCCTTTCCGCATACGCGAACGAAGGTGACACCACCGCTGTTCAGAGAGACAAAAAGCCAAAAAAAGAGAAAAGCGAGATACGCACCGGCTGGACCTTCGGCATTCTGCCCAGCGTGGCATTTGATGCCGACAAAGGATTTCAATACGGTGTGCTGACCAATGTTTACGATTTCGGCGACGGTTCCGTCTATCCCGATTATTTCCACTCGCTCTATTTTGAAGCGGCATATACTACCAAAAGATCGGGTATTTTCCGTTTTGCCTACGATTCCAAATACTTGATTCCTGGCCACAGGTTCAACATTGACGTTTCGTATCTGCCTGACGCCCTGTGCGATTTTTATGGCTACAACGGCTACCAGACGGTTTATAACGGCGGATGGGCGAAGAAAAAGAGCGAGGATTACATTTCCCGCGCCTTTTACAAGTCACAGCGCGACCTGTTCCGTTTTGTCGCTGACATCGACGGCAGTATCGGCGGCAATTGGTACTGGAATGCGGGAATAGGTGTGCTCGGATACAAAATAGCTCCCGTCAATCTCGATATGCTCAACAAAGGCAAGAAAGAGGAGAATCAACTGCCTTACGTGGACGGTTTGTACGACAAATACGTAAAATGGGGTATTCTTACCCCAGCGGAGGCCAACGGTGGCTGGCATCCATTCATCCACGGCGGCCTTTCCTTCGATAACCGCGACCGCCAGCAAAACACAAAAAGAGGCATGAATGCCGACGTGTTTCTGACCTATTATGCCGGTTTCGGAGAGGACAAAGAAGCCAATAGCCTGATTTTCAACGCAAGCTTCCGTCATTTCGTACCCGTCTATCAGGACATAATCACATTTGCCTATCGTCTCGCCACCCAACTGAATGTGGCCGGCGACGCCCCGTTCTACCTTAACAACAACTACAACAACATGTTTATTCAGAGAGTGATATATGAAGGACTGGGCGGTGCAAACACCAACCGTGGAATTCTCCGAAACCGTATAGCTTCCAAAGGATACGCTTTTGCCAATGTGGAATTCCGTTTTCAAATCTGCAAATTTGACATCGGCAAGGAACATTTCGCCATCGGTTTGAATCCTTTCGTTGATATGGGCATGGTTTTACAACCTTATCGCATTGATCAACAAACGGTTATAAACAACATCACACATAATGATCCCGAATTTGACTTGGATAACCTATCGGATTACATTGTGTTTGATGAGAGCAAGAATATCTATCGTCCGCACTTTTCGGGTGGTATTGGGTTGAAAGCGATGATGAACGACAATTTTGTGCTTTCTGTCGATTGGGCGGCCCCGTTCGACAAACGCGACAACCATAGCCTGGCGAATATATATGTCAAAATAGGGTATATGTTCTGATAGATGATACTGATTGAAAATCAAAATCTTAAAATCTATAACACCTTCGGAATGGAGGTGTATGCGCGGCAATTTCTGCAACTTGAAACGGCTGATGAGGTGTCTGTTGCCATTGACGAATATCTGCGGCATCAGCCGTATTATATTCTCGGAGGAGGTAGTAATACCTTGTTTACCAAAGATTTTGATGGAACAATTGCTCATCCGATTTTCAACGGCATTGAAAAGATGGAAGAAACGAGCGACTTCGATGTGTTGCGTGTGTCCGCCGGAGAGCCATGGGAAAATCTGATTCAGTATTGTATTAAGCATCAACTCTATGGGATAGAAAATCTTACGGCTATTCCCGGGTTGGTGGGCAGTGCGCCGGTGCAGAACATCGGGGCATACGGTGTGGAGGTGAAGGACACGGTTCAGAAAGTCGAAGGGTTCATTATTTCAACTGGAAAGCCATTTGCGCTGACTAACGCCGAATGCCAGTTCGGCTACCGCAATTCTGTTTTCAAACAACAGTTAAAAAACGACTGCATTATCACTTACGTCTGGTTTAAACTATCTAAGAGAAAACAGTTTACGTTATCATACCAAGGATTGGCAAAGGCATTACAGGAGCGGGAGCTGCCATTGACGCTGCGGAATGTTTCCGACTGTGTGCGCAAAATTCGCGACAGTAAGTTGCCAGATCCGAAAATCATCGGCAACGGCGGCAGTTTCTTCAAAAATCCAGTCGTTCCGATTGAACATTATCGCGAATTACAAGTCCAACACTCCGATTTGGTGGCGTACGATGCTTCCGATGGTGGCAAAAAGCTCTCCGCTGGACAGTTGATTGAAAAGGCTGGATGGAAAGGCAAACGGTTGGGCAATGCCGGCACTTGGAAAAACCAGGCCTTGGTACTGGTTAACTATGGCGGCGCGACCCCAAAGGAAGTATTGGAAGTGGCCGAAAATATCATTCAGGATGTTAATAATATGTTTGACATCACGTTAGAAATGGAAATAAATCGGATATAATGTAGAGATGTTTTCTGAAACTTTCCCACAAGAAAAGCGACAAATTGGATTAAAAATGAAAAAAACGACCCATATCATACAAAATATGAATAACAGTCTGCGTTTCGGACTGCTTCTTTGCGGTATCATGCTGCTGATGAACGGTTGCGACCTCTTCAACCATAAAGAAAAGTTTGATAAGACTTTATTGAGCGGTTATTGGGTAAGTGGTTCGTTGTACGAATACTACAATGCGGATGGCACGGGCTATACGTGGGATTTTTTGGATGATGTGACCGAAGAGGAGGCGCAACGTTTCACATGGACTTTGGAAAAGAGCACGTTGACTCAGATTCACCAGATGGAAATGGGCGGTAATGTTCCTAAGATATATACTGTTACCAAACTGAATGCCACAACATTAGAATACCACGACGATTACGGGAAATATTACACCTTCACCAAGGAGAAATGAAAAAAGCACTGAAAATAACGCTGATTTCTTTGGGGTCACTTTTTTTAGTGATCGGCATCGCGATTTCTATCGCGCTTTTTAGCATTTTTTCACCTTCCAAATTGGCGAAAATTGTCAACAGTCAAGCGGATAAATTCCTCACTTGCGATTTCCATATTGACAAGGTCGGTCTCACCTTCTTCAAAACTTTTCCCAAAATAGGACTGGATCTGGAAAATGTGGTGCTCAAAAATCCACAAAAAGCGAATGTTTCCGACACATTGCTTTATGTCAAAGATTGTGTGACAACACTCAACATACGAGAACTTCTTAAAAACAACCATGCGGAAATTCACGATTTTTCACTCAACAACGGCATGGTAAATCTATACGTGGACGAGAATGGCAACGGCAACTATGATGTTTTCAAAACAGATCCGAACGACACAACCACTTATACTATTGATTTGCAGAAGGTCAAAGCAAAAAATCTCGATATTCACTACCAAAACGCGCAATCCAAGCAAATAGCTTATGCCCAAAAGACGAACCTGACAGTCAAAGGAACATTTGTGGCTGACAAAATTGAAGGTCAGGCGGAGATTGAGGCTCAAACCATGTCTTTTGCTATCACTGACAGCACACCGATACAATTTTCCAGTAACAATGTGCAGGCCGCGTACGATGGCACTTTCACAAATTTTAACCTCCTTGACGGTAACCTGGACGCAGAATTTCAAAAGGCTGTTCTTTGCGTTGATACCACGCATTATATCAACGGTTTAGACCTTTCAATTTCTTCTGACGTGCAAGCGGATTTGAATAATTTGCATTTTGACCTTAAAGACACTCGATTGAATGTTGAAAAACAGGAACTTACAATAAACGGTGTCGTTGACATGGATACCACCAGTCACGACATTCACACCGATTTGCACTACAAAACCGGCGACTGGAATATTGAAGAGGTACTGCCGATGATTCCCAAGGCGTTGATAGGAGACAAGCTGGATGACATTCAGGTAAGCGGCCAAATTGCGCTTGTGGGGGAGGTAAAGGGCACCTATAGCGACACGCAAATGCCGTTGGTCACCTCTGATATCGCTTGGCACAAAGGCCGTCTGGCGATGAAAGATTTGCCGTTAGATTTTGACAAGGTAGATGGACGGTTCAACCTGGATTTAGACTTGGATAACCAGTCGAATCTGACAGTGAAAAGCCTGTCTGCTACTACGAGAAAGCGCAACAAAATTACGGCAACGGGGACAGTTAAAAACCTGCTGGGCAAAATGTTATGCGACATTCTCGCCAAGGGGAATGTGCATATTAACGACTTCAAGGACATGTTGCCTGAGGATTTCACCCGATATGACGGAAAGGCGGATCTTCAAGTAAAAACGCAGTTCGTATATGACCCCGAAAAGGAGTTTTCCCTCGATAATGTATCTAAGGCCACTATTAACGGCCAATTCACGAATTTGGAGTTGTTGTATCACGACACGATGCTGTTGAAATCTCCGCAGATGCTGGTTGATGTGGAGCTGCCGATCTCGCAACATCCCTACAAGATTAACGAATGGATGAACGCGAAAGTAGAAGCTGGCACGCTGACCGTTTCCAATCCAGAACAATATACCATATCCGCTTCGGATATTCATTTGGATGCTTATACGAATAATCTGTTGGACAGCACGATAGCCCTCAAATTCGCCACTTCTTACCAATTTGACAAACTTAATGTCCAAGCCGACACGATTTCCGCGCAACTGTCTCAACCAAAGGGAGTTTTTGTTTACCACAACAGCGATCAGGTTCAGATTGACTATGCCGGCAGTACCGTGAACGCTATCGTGGGCAATAGCCTAAAATTCAACACACAAACATTGAATTTGCACGCCAAGACCAATTACAAAGAAAACGAGGAAAATTTATTGTTACAGTGGTCGCCGACGGTGCAATTGCAGCTTGCCAATGCCAAGGCTGACATACAAGATGTTGCTCACTCCGTGGAAATCCCAGCCCTCAACATTGATTTCAACCCTCAGAAATGTGTGTTAAAAAAAGCAAATATCGGGTTCGGACAATCCCAAATATCGCTCACGGGAACCATCACGGGCATAGAACCATATCTTCACGACAAAGGCTTGCTCAAAGGCAATCTTGAATTGGTTGCCAACTATTTGAATTTGAACGAATTGATGGATTTTGTAAATGGTTTTGGCGCACCTGACTCTTTGACTGCACAAGCGGATGCTTTGGCAACGCAGAACGAGTCCTCTCCTTTCATCGTGCCATTTGGAATGGATGTCAATATGAAGACTACTATCCAAAAGGCTTTGTACGAAGATGCAGAGTTCCGCAACATTGCCGGTCGTGTTTATGTGAAGGATGGCGTGCTGGTATTGGAGGAGATGGGTCTCACCAACGATGCCGCCCGAATGCAACTCACAGCCATGTATCGCACTCCGCGCATGAACCACCTGTTCCTCGGTTTCGACTTCCATTTGCTTGACATCAAGATAGATAAACTCATCGCCATGATTCCGGAAGTCGATACCCTTTTGCCTATGTTGAAATCGTTCAGTGGCAATGCCGAGTTCCACTTTGCCGCCGAAACCTATCTTAAATCCAACTACGACATCAAATTTTCCACCTTGCGCGGTGCCGCTGCCATTAACGGTCACGATCTGGTGGTGTTAGACAGCGAAACATATAAGAATATAGCCAAGAAACTGATGTTCAGCAAAAAAACGGAAAACAAAATCGACAGTCTCTCCACAGAAATCACTATTTTCAGAAATGAAATTGATGTCTATCCCTTCTTGCTATCCCTTGACAAATACAGTGCTATCATCTCCGGGCGGCACAACTTGGACATGACATACGATTATAACATCTCATTGCTAAAACCTGTGCGTATCGGATTGGAAATCAATGGGCTAAGTGATAGGCTGAAATTCAAAGTAGGAAAAGCGAAATATGCCACTTTGTTCAAGCCTGAAAAGCAGAATGTGGTGGAATCAAACATTATGGAACTAAAAACATTAATCAACAAAACATTACAGGCGAATGTAAAGGACGATGATGCGATGAGACGATAAGACAATGAAATAAGTATTCGTATTTTATGTACATTTGCACTCTTTTTTAATTAAACTATAAAATATTGATAGAAAGGGTTTTATCCTTATGAACACAATGAAAGAAACCGAAGAAGAACTCATTCAGGAGTTTGAGATGTTCGATGATTGGATGGATAAATACAACTATATCATTGAATTGGGAAAGGAATTACCATTGATTGACCCGCAATACAAAACCGAGGAATTCCTCATCAGCGGTTGTCAGTCACAGGTTTGGCTGCATCCTGAAATGCGGGACGGGTTGCTTTATTTCACCGCCGACAGCGATGCCATTATCACCAAAGGCATTGTCTATCTGTTAATTAAAGTTTTGTCTGGACATACTCCGCAGGAAATTCTCGACAATGATTTGTCCTATATTGACGCTATCGGGCTCAAGAACCATCTTTCCCCGACCCGTTCCAACGGACTGGCTTCCATGATGAAACAGATTAAATTATACGCATTGGCTTATTCAACGAAACAATAAAAACCTATAAAGATGAAAGAATTGATTTGTGTTTTGGGATTCGTGTTGGCGGCCCTGTTTTTGAACAGCTGCAGCATGAAGGAATGTAAGTGTATTGATTCAAACTTGTCGTTTCAAAACGGCAACTTATTAGAAGAATACAGCGGAATTGATACGGTGTATAACAATACCCGTTCGGATTGTGAACAGTTCAACAAGGATGAATGGATTGAATTTGATTCCATCAGAAAGATACATCATACGATTATTTGCGAAGAAAATTAAATTGAAAGTTTTATAAGAGGGATATGGAGAGTAAGGGGTTGGCTTTAGTGACAGGTGCAGACGGCGGCATGGGACGCATTCACGTAAGAGAGCTGGCAAAAGCCGGTTACGAGGTGATCATGGCCGTAATTGACGAGAAGGCAGCGCGCCCTGTGATGGAGGAAATCCGTCAGGAGACTAACGGAAATTTGCATTTGATGGCGGTGGATCTTGGCAATTTGGCGGATATTGTGCGCTTTGCCGATGAGGTGAAGGCCCAATTCCCTTCGTTGCAAGTTCTGTTGAACAATGCCGGAGTGCTGCCCAGCAAACCCAAAAAGAGTGTCAACAATATAGAATTAACGATGGCAATCAACTATTTGGGACACTATACGTTAACTAATCTTTTGCACCCCATAATGGGTAATGGCACCCGCATTGTGAGTATGATTTCCCTGTCTTATTTTCTCGGAAAAATCACACCGGAGTTGTTTAAGCCAAAGACGGAACGCGAGTACAACCGGTTCAACGCATACGGCAGCTCCAAGTTGGCCCTCTACTATTTTATGCTCGATGCCTCAGAAGCATGGAAAAAGGAAGGTATCTGTTTTAACGTTTCCGATCCGTTCATTGTGAGCACCAATATTATCCGAATGGACAATATTGTGGTTGACAAACTTTGCGACTGGTTTTTCCGTCCGTTCATCAACACCCCGGAACAAGGTTCCGCCACCATGATGGCAGCGGCAATAGATCCCAAATACCAAGGCGTTACGGGAATGATTTTCAAGAACCGCAAGGTGGCGAAACATAAAAAGAGATTCTATAACAACCTGGAACAGCGTCAGTTATTAAGAACGTTGACCACTCAGATTCTTGCCGACAACGACATCCAATTATGAATATCCCACCTTATCTGTCCGTTGGTGATACCATTGCGTTAGCCGCTCCTGCACGGAAAATTTCCAAAGCCGAAATACTCTCTGCAGAAAAGTGGTTGACAAGTGTAGGTTTTAACGTTTTTTATGACGATAGGTTGTTTGCGGAAGACCACCAATTTGCCGGAGATGACAAATTGCGCGCCCAATATTTCCAAGATTTGCTGGATGATAAAAGCATTAAGGCCATCTGGTGCGTACGTGGCGGCTACGGTTCCGCTAGAATCATCGACCGACTGGATTTTTCCCACTTCCACCAGCACCCAAAATGGATTTGCGGCTTTAGCGACATCACGGTCTTTCACAATCATATCCAACAGAACCTTCAAACGGCTACGTTGCATGCCCTCATGCCCATCAATATTACAGAAAACAACACGCAATCACTTGCTTGTCAGTCTTTTCTGGATGCTTTAACCGGCAAAACGCTGACGTATGAAAATGACTTCCATCCGCTGTCACGGATAAAACCGTTTTCAGGAATTTTAACAGGGGGAAACCTTTCGATGCTGTATTCCCTCATCGGCTCGCCATCGGACATTGACACCTCGAATAAAGTGCTGTTTATCGAGGATTTGGACGAATATCTGTACCATATTGACCGGATGATGCTCAATCTGAAACGCAGCGGTAAACTTTCGCACATTAAAGCCTTATTAGTCGGGCATTTGAGCGATATGCACGACAATACAGTGCCTTTCGGGAGAACGGCTGAAGAAATTGTGGCTGACCATTGTCAAGAGTTTGATTTTCCGCTGATATTCAACGTTCCGGCAGGACATCTGCCAGACAACCGCGCATTTCGCATGGGTTGTCAAATAGAAGGTTTTATTAAAGACAATAAATTTATAATCAATAGTTTGAATCATGCTTAGCACCTTCCTTTTCAAATATATTTATCGTGTAAAGCCAATACCGTATCCGAATCCCGAAGGAACCATTCCCAAGAGTGTGTTGATGATGGCACCGCACACCTCCATTATGGATTTCGTCATCGGGCTGGCCGCCATGCAGTATTATGACCTGCACGCCAACACCATCATCAAAAAAGAGTTCTTCTTTTTCCCTTTAAATCTGCTACTGAAAAAGTTAGGCGGTATTCCCGTAGATAGGAAACATGCCCGAAATTTTGTGGAATATGCCGCAAACGTCATTAAGGAACGGGAACGCATCACGTTGATAATCTGTCCGGAAGGCACACGCAAAAGAGTGGAAAGATGGAAACGCGGCTTCTATCAGATCGCGATGGAGGCCGGTGTGCCCATAAGTTTGGGATACATCGACTACAAGACCAGAACATGCGGCATCATGTCCATATTTCACCCCACAGGCGATTATGAAAAGGACATGCAGGAAATATTAGCGCAATATTACGGCCTTGAGGGCTACCACAAAGGGAAATTCAATCTTGAGGACAAGCCTCACGCTCATCCGGAATGGTACAAACTATAAGGCGGAATTGTCAGGAACGCACGCTTTCACCACGCGGATAACTTCATCCACCTGCTCGTCCGTCAGGTCAAAATAAACAGGCAAACTGATTTCACAAGCATAATTATTATAGGCATTAGGGTAATCCTCAATACGGTATCCTAATGCTTTATACGCTGTCAACAAGGGCAGCGGGATGAAATGCACATTCGTGGCCACTTCGTGTTCCGCAATTTTCTGGATAACCTCATCACGCTGTTGTTCCGTGGTATGGTTCAGGAACAAGGTGAAAACGTGATAAGAGGATACCTTTTCTGCCGTTTCATAAACAGGCATTCTGAACCGACGGTCACCATTAAACGCCTGATAATAAGCGTCAAAAATCTTTTTCCTCCGTGGCAAGATAAGCTGGTCATAGCGGGCGAGTTCCACCAGACCCATGGCGGCGGCAATGTCGGTCATGTTGCATTTGTGACCAATGAAACAAACATCGTAACGCCAGCTTCCTGCTTGTGTTTTGGTAAAAGCATCTTTGGATTGACCATGTAAAGAGTAGATGCAAAAGTCATGATACAGTTCGTCGGGATTGAAGGGGGCGGGGAGGTTGAGGCAAATGGCGCCGCCTTCTGCCGTGGTCAAATTTTTGACAGCATGGAAGGAAAATACGGTAATATCGGTCAAAGCTCCAGTCTTTTTCCCTTTGTATTGGGCACCGAGAGAGTGGGCGGCATCAGAGAGGATCAAGATACGGCCCAGTTTTTCCTGAATGGGATTGTTCGGCTGGAATTTTTGCCTTACGGAGGGTTGTTGGACAAAATCCATGAGACGGTCATAATCGCAGGGAAGTCCGACAATATCCACGGGGATGATGGCTTTGGTACGGGAAGTGATGGCATTGCCAAGCAGTTCCACATCCATGAGCAGCTCGTCGTTCACATCCACCATGACGGGCTTTGCGCCGCAGTGCATGACAACTGCGGCCGTGGCGGTGTAGGTGTAAGCGGGTATAATCACCTCATCACCTTGACCTATGCCGAACCAGTGCAGAACCAGCTCCAGACCGGCAGAAGCGGAATTAACGCACACAACACGTTGAATACCACAGTATTCTGCAAGTCTCTGCTCAAAAAGTTTCGTCCTTGGCCCGGTGGTGATCCAACCCGAGCGCAAGGTGGCGACAACTTCATCGATTATCGCATCATCAATATGCGGTGGTGAAAAGGGTATCTTCATTTTAAGGGGTGATTCGTTCTAATTTTCTGGCTTTACGTTCTCTGTTCGTTTGGGCTAATTCTCCGAAATCAAAAGCAAGATCAAAACAGTTCGGTGTGGCTCCCACTGCATAGTGCTGTCTGGAAAAGCCCACACGAACACCTTTGATATCCAATTGGATACCGTATGAAAAACCTGCCATTGACTTTCGGGAAATCACTTTCATCTCCTGGTGAACATTGTGATTATATGCCAATTGTATGGAAAAATATTTCGAAGGTTCAATTTCTAAACCGAACACAAAATGGCGGAAAAAATTATCAGCAAACTGTGCCACTTTGGAGGGATATTGCGGTTCGCCAGTGATGGCATCCGTTTGGATGAACGGGTTGTCCAGCCCATAATAATTCATATTCCAGCGGTATAAATCGTGTAGGGTGATGTGATAGCGTATGGGAACATGTTGGAGACGTTGCGAAAAAGCGAGTTGCAAGTCGAAAGGCAGCATTTCGCGAGCGCCCTGTGAATAGGTTTTCAATTGGAAACCTATATTCTTGGCCAACAAGGTAAGGGAGAGTTTCTTTTTTTCATTATGATAGCTCCCGGCCAGATCCACAGCCATGCCAGCGGAGAAATAGGAATCGTAGAAGCTGAATATCGTCTTTAAATTGGCACCGATAGAGAAATTCGGGGAAAGTTCCCGACCCCAGCCAATAACCAAAGCGTAATCGCCGGCGGAGAATTGTCCTGTTTCATTTCCGTTCTCGTCAGCCCCCCGGAAAGAACCGTAGTTAAGACCATAGATGCCGATGGCAAAGCTGCCCGCTTTCGGGAATGTGTAGGAATATGTGGCAGCGATGGCGGTACTCTTCGTGAAATAGTCCGTAAAGTTGAGCGCAAGGTTGTTATGGTGGCGTTCGCTGATATAGGAAGGATTGACCAATATCAAGGACGGGTCATCATCGTGTACAGAAATCAAATTGCTACCCAAAGCCATAATACGGGAGGAATAGTTGAATTTCAAGAAGTTATATACAAACTTCCCTCCTGTTTGCGCCTTGAGCTGTAACCCTGTGGCCATCAGCAGACATACCCATATATACCATTGCCGTTTCATACGGAATCAAACTGCAAAAATAACAATTCTTTGTATTCTATTGGGCTGCTTTGCGGTTTTAAGAATTTTTAGGACAGGTTGTTGTTATTTCTTCTTTTCCACCGAGAACCCAAACTTGCCGAGAATATCCCCCAAAGTGTAATAATGCCCGTGAGAATAGGTCACTAAATCGGCGCGGCGAAGGTCTATGGCATCCGTTTTCGGTGAAAACAGTTTCTCGTTGACATGAACGGCCACAACTTCGGCGAGAAATAGATCGTGACTGCCGAGCGGGATGACTTGCGTCACCTTGCACTCCAGATTCACAGGCGATTCCTCAATCATCGGAGCATTCACTTTCGTAGCACGAATCGGGGTCAACCCTGTTTCCACAAACTTGTTGTACTTTTTACCCGAACGAACCCCGCACCAATCAGCGTACGGGGTCAATTGTTTGTTAACCAGGTTTATAACAAAAGCTCCTTCTTTTTTGATGATGCCGTAGGAATGGCGTTCGGGGCGCACAGAAATAGAACACATAGGCGGGTCGGAGCAAACCGTTCCCGCCCATGCGATGGTGATAATATTGTATTCGTCAAGGGTGCTGCCGCAGGAGACCATGACCACTGGCGTGGGGTTGAGCATGTTGCCTCCGCGCAACGTCCTTTTGCCTGTTTTTGCCATTATCTGCCGAGACCTGCGGACTGTACGTTAGGGATAATCAGCAGCGGCATTTTGGAGGTGCTGAGGATTTCCGTCATGTTCGAGCTGGAGGTGAAGTCCGTTTCGCTTTCTTCACGCATGATGATGATCAGGTTAGCATCCATCTCGTGGGCGTGGTTCAGCAGTGTTTGCACATAATCTTTCTGCACAGTCAGCGGAATCATCTCATGGCGCACGTTGGCATCCTCGCACATATCAGAAGCGTGGCGCATCTGCACGTTGATGATGTGGCGCGTGTCAGCATTGTTCGGATAATAGACTCCGGCGATAGTGACCTTGGCAGCAAAACGTTTGGCCAAGTAGGTGGCGTAACGCATCTTCTGCAACGTCTCAAAGCTCAAATCGATAGGGGCATAAATGTTGTGCAGGTCGCGTTTAATCTCGATATTTTCACGCATGATCAAGATCGGAACCTTGGCAGCCTTGATCAGACGGTTGGCGTTATTGCCGATATAGCCTTCCTCAAAACCAGAAGTACCATGCGTGCCCAGCACGATTATGGGGTTGGAGAAGTTGGCAGCATATTTTGGAAGTTCAACATGCACTTTTCCTTCTAAAATGACAGTATTAACTTCTGTGTCAGGTGATTCCATTCTACACATATCCCTCCATTCCTCTAGAGAATTTTGCAATTTTTGGATGTAATTGTCTTCTCCGTTTTCAGCGTTTTTGGTAACACCTGGGGTTTTTACCCAAACTAAGTGCATGTCAGCACCTGTTTTCAGGGCTAATGAAATTGCGTGGCGGAAGGCGTTAAGAGAACTATTGGAAAAGTCAACACCTACGACGATATTCTTGTTATTCATAACATGTATTTATTTGGTGATTACTAAATTATTTTGATTCGCTTGAATAGTTGGGGGCTTCGCTGGTGATGGTGATGTCATGAGGATGACTTTCCAAAACACCTGCGTTGGTGATTCGGCAGAAGCGGGCTTCGTGCAGCTTTTCGATGGTTTTGGCACCACAATAGCCCATGCCCGAGCGCAGACCGCCAGCCATCTGATAGACCACTTCGTAAAGGTCGCCCTTGTAAGGGACACGACCGACAATACCTTCGGGAACGAGTTTTTTGGCATCATCCACATCGCTCTGCATATAACGGTCTTTGGAACCATGCTGCATGGCTTCCAACGATCCCATCCCCCTATAGGTCTTGAACTTACGTCCGTTGAAGAGGATGGTGGTGCCGGGAGATTCCTCCACGCCGGCGAGCAAACCGCCGAGCATCACGGAGTCGCCGCCTGCAGCAAGTGCCTTCACGATGTCGCCGGAGTAGCGGATACCGCCGTCGGCGATAAGCGGGATGTCATAGCCTTGCAAGGCTTTATAGACACCATAGACCGCGCTGAGTTGTGGCACGCCCACGCCGGCCACCACACGGGTGGTGCAGATGGAGCCGGGTCCGATACCCACCTTCACTGCATCGGCGCCATTGTCGGCGAGCAACTTGGCCGCCTCGCCCGTGGCGATATTGCCGACCACCACATCCACGTTGTCGAAATGTTTCTTGATTTCTTTCAACGTGTCAATCACGTTTTTGGAATGGCCGTGGGCGCTGTCGAGCACGAGTGCATCCACGCCAGCCTCCACAAGGGCTTCGGCACGTTGCACAGCATCGTTGGTGATGCCGATACCTGCTGCCACACGCAAGCGCCCTTGCGCGTCCTTGCATGCGAACGGTTTGTCCTTGGCTTTCGTAATATCTTTGTAAGTGATTAATCCTATGAGAGTTCCGTCCTCGGCCACCACAGGCAGCTTCTCTATCTTATGCTCCTGCAGAATGTCGGCGGCGCGATAAAGGTCCGTGTCGCGGGAGGTTGTGACGAGGTCGTCCTTAGTCATTACGTCGCAAATGTTGCGGTTGAAGTTTTTCTCGAAGCGGAGATCGCGGTTGGTGACGATGCCCACGAGGATGTTCTTCTCGTCCACCACGGGGATGCCGCCGATATGGTAATCGGCCATGATGCGCAAGGCGTCGCCCACTGTCTTGTCGGGTGTGATGGTCACCGGCGCGTTGATCATGCCGTTTTCTGCACGCTTCACGGATGCCACCTGCTTGGCCTGCTCGGCGATGCTCATGTTCTTGTGTATAACACCGATACCGCCCTCACGAGCAATGGAAATCGCCATCTTCGATTCGGTCACGGTGTCCATGGCCGCCGACACGAACGGAAGATTAAGGTGGATGTTGCGCGTGAATCGCGTCCGCAAGTCAATCTCTTTGGGCAACACCTCCGAATATGCCGGAATCAGGAGCACATCGTCAAACGTCAACCCTTCTAATGCAATTCTTTCTGTAATAAAGGACATAAAGACTATATTTTATTTTCGCGCAAAAATACGAAATTTTCAATATCGCCCGATGTTAAATTTTTTTTCCGAAGAAAGAGTATGTATAACTATAACAATGACTGTGACTATAACAATAACTATGACTATGACTGGCTGTTCGCTATTAGTTGGTCTGTTTTGTGTTCAAAAGCTAAAATCCAAAAGCTAAGAGCCAATATACAAGATTTCCGTTCGCACGTCTTGGTACCCCATTTCTTGCATACATTCTTGATACTCTTTCAGTTGCGCTTCGTATTTAAGACGATGTTCTTGACCGGTTTTGTAGTCGATAATCATCACGTGGTCGGGTTTGATGACCACACGGTCGGGACGCCTCTCCTCGCCGTTTTTCGTGATAATGGTGACCTCGTTCAACACTTGGTCGTCTTCATCGAGGTAAAAGTACGGACGTAAACGGGAATCCTGTGCCGTCCGTTCGAACATCTGGTGCAGCCGTGTGCGGATCTCCTCCGGCAATCCGCTTGTCACCTCATCTCGCTCCTCTTCCGTAGCGGGAAAGAGTGTTAATTTTTGCAAAAATTCGTGGATCTGCGTACCGAGATCTTGTGATTCTGTGTTTGTT
>JAEEGH010007817.1_pt1 | contig 25553 bp, 25 predicted proteins | sample 9134181 | NCBI WGS metagenome assembly JAEEGH01 (sample SAMN16246544, study PRJNA631951) | gut metagenome | biome: gut microbiome; feature: rumen; material: DP-attached | host: Bos | place: Iran: Karaj | collected 2018-10
CTTTTAATTCTTTTTTTCGTTGATTTTCCAATTTAACCTTTTTTTCTTCATTCTTAGTAATCTTAATCATTAAGGTTAAAATCAAAACCCATATTAAAATAAGCACCTCTATTAGTCCCAGAATTATCGGCACATAGACCAACACCCCAGCTAATATAATTAAAAGTGGGTTATTAAGCGGATTACTCATAAATATTCCTCCTCTATTGTTTATTCTACGAGATTATTTTTACAAAATATTTGCCAAAAGTCAATATGCATTTTTTTATAAGTACAATAATAAGCCAACAAAAAAGTGGTTACCTTAACTTAATTAGTAACCACTTTTTATTATTTTTTGCTAGTTCTTTGTCACAATATGTATATTCTCCGCACTTGCACCTGATTCTCTCATAACAATATTTTGAATTTGAGCAACCTCTGCAATTCCAAGCTCCTCCATCGATTTCACCACAACATTAACACTATCGTCGTTTATAATAGCAACCGTATCATCAAAACACTTTGCCTTAAGTAAAGTTTCTATACTCATTTCTTTATTCAAATTATTAGAAATATGATTTATTTGCTCTTGAGCAATTTTCTTCATATTATCATCAGATTTCTCGTTATATAAAATATTTTCTTGAATTTCAATCTGTTCCCCATAAGTCCTATCTCTCTCAAGCTTTGCAGAAACAAAATACGCGTCTCCAATATTACTAGGACTAGTCACCTCCAAGTTTCCAACCACTTCGGAAACAGACGACGCCTCCCCAGTATTCGGAACAATATCTCCACTTACCTCTATCCCAGGTTGATTTCCATAATTAATTATCCCAGCTGTAACTAATGCTACCCCTAGGACTCCAGCCAAAATATGTTTTTTTCTTACCAAAAGCATCACCTTCACCTCATTTAAATCTATTTATTCTTTTTAGGAAAAACCTGCACTTTATCTGCTGAAATTCCAGTTATAACCGTAACTGCTTTAATCATATTAGCTCTAACCGTTTCATCACCTCCACCATCGCAAGTAACAATAACCCCCTCAACAATAGGCATAATAGTTTTAGAAATATATGGTATCTTATTTCCACTTTTTTCTTGATTAAAAATAATACTAGTTTCAACACTACTTTGCTCCGTTTTTCTAACTCTTCCTGTATCATTTTCCTCCGTAACAGTATTACTATCCTTCGTATCTGAAAGTGGAACCGTTTCTATACCGGTATGGTACGAAACCATAACCTTAACATTTCCTGCTCCCTTTATCTCCGAAAGAATTTTAGCAAGCTTATTTTCAAATAATTCTGCATCAAAAATATTATTAGTACTACTCTCTACTACCTTTTTATCTTCATTGTTTCCAAAAATATAACTTCCAGTAATAATTACTATGACAACTCCCACCAAAAATATAACCAAATTCTCAATATTTTTTCTCCTACAGTTTGGACTAAAAAACTTGTCCTTCAAATTAATAAAAACTGTTCTCATCTTTACCCCACCTTTACCTTTTCATTATCCACTTCACAAATATCTGCCACTCGCTTCTTTAAGAGTGCCATATCTTGTACTTTTCCATGAGTTTTTACCGCCACTTCTTTAATTTCAATGATTTTCCCGTTCTCATCATGTGAAAATAATATTTTGCATTCCTCAATTTGCATATCTTTATACATTCCATTAAATTTATCCACCACATTTTTTGAAAAAACCTCTTCTAAAATCTCATTTTGCCTGTCTACCGCTGCTCTTAAAGTATCTATGTAATAAAAACTTTCTTCCGGTATGTCTATATCAAAAATCTCATCAAGCGAAAAGTCACTTGCAAAAAGCTTAATAATTGGAGTTGAAATAATTATACTTAATATCACCCCAGTAATTAAAAATACAAATTTCTTTATTTCCCCCTCTGGCACAATAACCTCAATTAAGCCAATTAAAACAACTCCTGCCAATATACAACTTATCCAATTATTTATTAAATCCATAGTCAACCTCCGTATCACCTATACATAGCAACCGAATTAGTAATCTTAAGCAACATTACAGTTCCAATAACAAACATAACTAGAACTGTGACCAACATTCCTAAAATAATACCTCCAGCATCTTTCATACTACTTAGGCACTTACAAATTCTACTATCTGCAAATGGCTCTATAACCGCACCTGTAACAAAATATACAAGGACAACAGTTAAAACTTTTATAATCGGGACTAAAGCTAGGCCAAAAATGACTGTAATTCCCACAAATCCAATAGCATCTTTCATTATTAGAGTGCTACCTAAAATAGTATCCACAGAATCTCCAAGTAATTTCCCAACTACCGGAATTCCTCCTGAAAACAAAAATTTTGCAGTCTTTACCGTTACCCCATCTACAGTTGAAGCTACTGTTCCCTCTAAAGATACTATTCCAACAAACAGTGTTAAAATTATACCTAAAGCCCAAATAGATAAAGACTTCAAAAAGCCTTCTACCTTAGAAACTGAAACTCTTTTAGAAATATTATTTACTATTCCAAGTGCAAAACATATCATTGAAACTGGTAATAAAACCTTACTCACAAATAATGTTATAAACTGCGAAAAGAATGCAATAACTGGATATATTAATGAAGTTGTTGCAATTCCTCCAGTAGAAGCTATTAAACCTACAATAATAGGAGTTAAAACGTTCATAAACTTGCTTATCTCTTCAATAAAATCTTTTGCAATATTATATATATTTGTAAAGCTCGCCAAAAGTAAGGTTATTAGTAAAACGTAGCAGACATAAAATGCAATTTGGCTTACCCCTTCGGATGAAAAGGAAGATTTTAAATTATCTAAAAGCCCTATAATTAATGCTATTAAAATAACTTGTATTGCTAGTCCAATATTACTTCTTAATTCTTTAATCAAGAACTTTCCCACATTTCCAAAAATCTTTTTATAGTCAAATTTAAAATTTCCCTCTGTAATATCTCCTATAATTTCCTCATAATCCTCATCAATAAGCTCATTATCAAACTCCTTCATAAGATTAGAAAATTCTCTAACATCGATTACAGCTGTATCTACTGCATAGCTTGGAGAACAAATAGAAAACAGAAGCATAAATATAACAATTTTTCGTAACATCTTATCCTCCCTTTTCTATAGAATCTCTAGGACAGTATCAACAAAGTTTCCAATTATGCTTATTCCCAAAACAATTATTATACATTTCCCCGCAAACTGAACTTTAGAAGCAATCGAACTTTCCCCAACATCTTTACAAATATTTGCTCCTATTTCAGTAATATAGGCTATTCCTACAATTTTCAAGATAATAGTTAAGAACTCTTTAGATACTCCTGCACTCTCTGAAATTCGGTTAAGTAACTCTATAACTTGTCCTACTTTATCTATTGAAAATAAAAATAAAATAACTACTGTAATAATAGAAACAAGCATTGCAAGTTCCGGGCGTGTTTGCTTTATTATTAAAATTATTGTTGTTGCTAAAAGAGCAATCAAGACAATTTTAAAAATATCCATAATCTCATTCCTTCCTAAAATCATAAATTAAACATTGTCTTAACCGAATTAAACAAATTACTAATCTCCTTTATAACCATAGAAAGCACTACTATAAGTCCAGTTAAAGTTGTAAGCATAGCTTGATCCTCACGTCCTGCCCTTACTAAAACTTGGTGTAACACAGAAACCAAAATACCAATAGCTGCAATCTTAAAAATCAAATCTACGTTCATAGCCAACCTCCTATTAGATTAAAATAACGGCTAAAGCCATGCCCCCTATACCGCCAATTACTTTATATAATTTTGCATATTTATCTCTATCCGTTGTTGCAGACTCTAACTGAGTTTTTAACCTTTCACAAGCAAGATTTATATTTCTAATCTCTTCGTCGATTGTTCCTTTTCCCAAACTATACCCAAAATCAAGTAATATCCTCTCATCTTCAAAGTTCAAATCCAGGCTAACAAAAGACTCCTCTATCTTATCTCTCCAAATCTCACTTACTGGGATATTTGAGCTTTTAAGAGTATCTACTACATCTCTAAATATTTTGCCAACCTTATTTTCACAAGCAATTGCTATATCCAAAAAAGACACTTCTAAAACTTCCTGCCCAAAAGCAATCTTACTTCTAAGTAACGAAAGAGCTGTTATAAATGTCTTCAAACTTTTTACTCGTTCTATGTAACTTCCCGCCATAGTTCGTCCTATAAGCATACAAATTATTACTACCAAAATACACCCAACTATTTTCATAGCCCTACTCCTTTTTCTTTTGTTTAGTAATAATATATTCAGGATAAAATTAAATAGAACAAAAAAGTAAAAAAAAGAACTCGGATAATTCCGAGTTCTTTTTGAATCATTATCTAAATTTTCTCTTTCTAGCAGCTTCAGATTTTTTCTTTCTTCTTACGCTAGGTTTATCGTAATGCTCTCTCTTACGGAGTTCAGACATAACCCCGCTCTTCGCGCATTGTCTTTTAAATCTCTTTAAAGCATTATCTAAAGATTCATTTTCTTTTAACTTTATTTCAGACATGTGTCTACCCTCCCCTCAAGAATAGAAGTATTTACACAAGTTCCATATCTATGATTAACCAAATCTAAACACACTAACTTGTCCAACTACTGTATTATACATATAAATATATTGTTTGTCAATATCCTACTACAAACGATATCGCATATTCTTTACAATGGGATATACTAACAGACAATTCCTTCATATTAAGCTTATTAAAAAGCTCTAAAGCCTTGCCAGTCAAAACGATATTAGGCTTACCTAAATCATCGTTTTTAACTTCTATTTCTGTCCAGCTAAACTCTCCTACAAAACCTGTACCCAAGGCTTTTGCAACTGCCTCTTTAGTAGCAAATCTCGCGGCATAATGCTGATACTTGTTAGAACTATGACTTTCACAATATTCAATCTCATTCTTAGTATAAATTTTATTTAAAAATGTATCTCCATTCTTCTCAATAGCATCTTTTATTCTATAAATTTCTACTATATCTGTTCCACAAGTCATAATTCCTCTTTTCTAAGTTTATTCAAAAATAGAATTAAACTCTTCACCATCGATTTTTTCTTTTTCTAATAATCTCTTAGCAACTTCATGAAGTTTCTCAATATGCTCTGTCAAAATATCTTGTGCTTTCTTATATGCATTTTGAATTATAATGCTTATTTCTCTATCTATTTCACGGGCTACTTCTTCACTATATGTTCTAGAATGCGCAAAACCACGTCCTAAGAACACCTCATCATTATCGTCTCCAAAAGTCATAGGTCCTAAAACATCACTCATACCAAACTTAGTAACCATATTTCTAGCTGTTTCTGTAGCTCTTTGAATATCGTTTTGAGCACCAGTGCTAATATCATTTAATATCATCTTTTCAGCAACTCTACCGCCAAGTAATGATACTATACTTTCTTCCATTTCGGTTTTTGACTTGTATGATTTATCTTCTAGAGGTCTATACATAGTATAACCCCCAGCTCTACCACGAGGCACAATAGATACCTGGTGAACTGGATCTTGGGTAGGTAAAAACTTACTTACAACAGCATGCCCAGCTTCGTGGTAAGCAGTAAGCTTCTTTTCTTTTTCAGTAATAACTTTACTCTTCTTTTCTGTTCCAACTATAACCTTTACAATGGCATCCTCAACTTCTGCCATTCCTATATGTGTTTTATCTCTACGAGCAGCAAGTAATGCTGCTTCATTTAGCATATTCTCTAAATCTGCGCCACTAAATCCAGACGTATTTTTAGCTAAAGTAGCCAAATCAACATCTTCTCCGAGCGGTTTCTTTCTTGCATGAACTTTTAATATTGCTTCACGTCCAGCCATATCTGGTATTCCAACAACAACCTGTCTATCAAATCTTCCTGGGCGAAGTAACGCAGGATCTAATACGTCTGGTCTGTTTGTTGCAGCAAGTATTATAACTCCAGCATTATCCCCGAATCCGTCCATTTCGACCAATAACTGATTTAATGTTTGCTCTCTTTCGTCATGTCCACCACCAACGCCGGCACCTCTTTGACGTCCAACAGCATCTATTTCATCTATAAATACTATACAAGGTGCTTTTTTCTTAGCTTCTTCAAACAAGTCTCTTACTCTTGATGCACCAACACCAACAAACATTTCAACAAAATCTGAACCGCTTATGCTAAAAAATGGCACTCCTGCTTCACCTGCAACAGCCTTCGCAAGTAAAGTCTTACCGGTTCCTGGAGGTCCTACAAGCAAAACTCCCTTAGGAATTCTTGCGCCCATATCTGTAAATTTCTTAGGTGACTTCAAGAACTCAACAATTTCTTGTAACTCTTCTTTTTCCTCATCTACACCCGCTACATCATTAAAAGTAACCTTATCTTTACCTTGACCATTTAACTTAGCTCTACTTTTTCCAAATGAAAATGCTTTACTATTTCCTCCAACAGTAGGTTGAAAAACAAATACCCAAAGAAGTATAAATAAAACTACTAATACTATAGTAGGCAAGAATTCTACCCACCAAGGTGTTTCCGCCAAAGGAACATATTTATATTTAAAACCTTTACCACTCTCTAGGAGCTCACTATATGTTGCAGCTATCATATTAGATGCAGGCAAGTCGCATAAATATTTACTTCCATCCTTTAACTCAATTTCCGCAGAACTTCCTTGATTATCTACTATAGACTTAACATTTCCGTCTTGAATATTTTGCATTAATTCAGAATATGTCATTGTTTTTATTTGTTCTACGTTATTAGGAAATAATACAGAACCAAAGCATATGCATATACCTAAAACTATAAACAGTGTGACCCAATCAAATCTTTTCTTCTTTTTCAAAAAAATTACCTCCAATTAATAAATTTAAACCATATACCTAAATAATTATTATGAATATATTTCCGGCTTTAATACCCCTACTTCCGGCAAATTTCTATATTTGCCAGCATAATCCAATCCATATCCTACTACAAATTCATTTGGTACTTCAAATCCAATATAATCTGCTTCTATGTCTGCTTCTCTTCTTTCCTGTTTATTTAATAGAGTACAAACTTTAAAAGCCTTACATTTTCTTACTTTAAATATTTCTTTTAAATTATACATAGTTCTTCCAGAATCAATTATATCTTCAACAATTAAAACCACTTTATTTTTTACGTCAATATTAGTATCTTTTATGATCTTTACATTTCCAGAGCTTTTAGTATCATTGGCGTAACTTGAACAAATCATAAAATCTACATCAACCTTTAAGTCAATCTCTCTTATAAGATCCGAGAAAAACAACGCACATCCCTTTAATATTCCAATAACAATTACATCTTCACCTTCTAAATCTTGGGTAATTTGCTCTCCCAATTCCTTAACTCTTTTTTTTATCTCTTCCTTTGAAACCAATATCTTCTCTATATCATTATATATTTTCTCCATATTCTAAAATTATAACCTCCTTTGTAGCCTTATCTTTCAAAAATTTTTTTGAAGTTCTATAACCTACTATCCATACAACTTCAGCATCTGTAGCCACTATTGGCACTTTATTTCTTTCATCTACTCCTATTTTTAAATCAGAGAAGAACTTTTTAAGTGTCTTTTTTCCTTGCATTCCACTAAGAGCTATAAAATCGCCTTCTCTTTTATTTCTAACATACACTTTTTTACCAGTTTTTTCAATATCAAAAAAGCATTTATTTTTATCTTCATACTTACTAGGGACTTTGTCCACGCTAACAATTTTTGAAGTAATTTTCTTATTTAATTCAGGAATATACGTTTCCCCATTTAAATTAATCTCGTAGCAAAACTCCTGTTCATCCTTTTTCTCTCTACAAAATTTTAACAAATCATAGCTTATTTCTATCATCAAATCTGGAAAAATTTCTACGCTCTTACCACTTTGAGCTGAAGAAATAATACTTATTGCATTACATAGATTACTAAAGCTAATATCTACTAGATTACCATTATATTCATCTATTGCTTTTCTCAAAACTTCTAACTGAATCTCATATGACATTTTTAAAAACTTAGTTTTATTTAAAACACCTTTATCTACCCTAACTTCCTTATATTTCTCTTCAATTACCTCTAATAATATGTTTTTTTGACCTTCCAAAACATTTAAACATCTTGTTGATGTCTCTATAAAACTAGGATTTATCTTTAAAAACTCTGGGATTATAATGTTTCTAATTTTGTTCCTTGTATAATCACTTTCATAGTTCGTTTTATCAAAGAAAACTTTTAATTCATTAGATTCAATGTATTTTAGTATCTCATCTCGTGTAACGTCTAATAGTGGCCTTATAATATCTCCATTTTCTCTTGGTATACCACAAAGTCCAACTAAACCAGCTCCTCTAGTTAAATTCATAAGCATGGTTTCAATATTATCATTAGCATTGTGTGCGACTGCAATTTTATTTGCATTTACACTATCTTTAACCTTGTAAAACTCATTATACCGTATATTTCTCGCCACTTCTTCAAGTGATTTCTTTTCACTCTCTGCTATTTTTTTTACATCTAATTTTTTATAAAAAAATTGAACATTATATTTCTTACAAAGGTCTTTTACATATTCTTGTTCAATATCTGCTTCTTTTCTAATAGAATGGTTTATATGCACAACAAAAAGTTTAAGATTAAGCTTATCACGCAATTTTGCAAGTACGTCAAAAAGGCAGACAGAATCTGGTCCACCTGAAACGCCAATAACAATTTTATCGTTACGCTTAATTAATCCAGTTGCTTCAATTTTTTCTATTAAACTCATTCTATATTAACTTTGTCCTTCCTCTCTAAACATATTTGCAAACTTCGTGAATTGCCCCATCCATACTAATTCAATAGTACCAGTGCTACCACTTCTGTGTTTTGAAATAATTACTTCTGTAATATTTTTCTTTTCTGTTTCTTGATTATAATAATCATCCCTGTACAAGAACATAACTATATCTGCATCTTGCTCTATAGCACCAGATTCTCTTAAATCACTTAAAACCGGTCTATGATCTGGTCTTCCATCAGGCGCACGGCTTAATTGAGATAGAGTTATAACCGGTACATCAAGTTCTTTAGCCATAATTTTCAAAGCTCTACTTATATCAGATATTTCTTGTTGCCTATTCTCACTTCTACGTCTTGATGCTCCCTGCATTAATTGGAGATAGTCGATAACAACTAGTCCTAGCCCCTTTTCAAGTTTTAATCTTCTACACTTTGCTCTAATATCCATAACAGTTTGACCAGGAGTATCGTCTATATAAATTGGTGCATCAGATAATGCACTCATGGTTTGAGCTAGTTTTCCCCAGTCATCTTCCTCAAGTTTTCCAGTTCTCATTTTTTGAGCATCTATCATACCTTCACAAGAAAGAATTCTATTAACGACTTGCTCTTTTGACATCTCTAAGCTAAATATTGCTACTGGCACTTTATTATGGGTAGCAACATTTTGAGCTATATTTAACGCAAATGCTGTTTTTCCCATTGCAGGACGAGCAGCAACTAAAACCAAATCTGAATTATGAAGTCCAGCAGTTTTCATATCTAAATCATGGAACCCATAAGACAAGCCAGTTATATAGCCTTTTTTATTATATAATTCTTCTAATCTTTCCATATTATCTACCAATATATTTTTTATTGGTGAGAATCCCTTAACATTTCTCTTTTCTACAATATCAAAGATTTTCTTTTCAGCCGAATCTACTATATCTTGTACATCTTCTGTCGCAGCATAGCTCATATTTGAAATATCATTTGAAGAATGAATTAACTTTCTTAAAATAGATTTTTCTTCTACTACTTTTGCGTAATACTCAACGTTAGCAGCTGTAGGAACTTTAGTAGATAACTCAGCAATAAAAGAAATACCGCCTACTGCCTCAAGACTCCCTCTTAATCTTAATTGTTCTTTTATACTTACTACGTCAATTGGTTTTGAATTTTCAAATAAGTCAACTATAGCAGAAAAAACCTCACGATTATCTTCACGATAAAAATCGTCAGGTCTTATTATCTCTAAAACAGCTGCAATAGCATCTTTATCTATTATCATACAACCGAGTACAGCCTGTTCAGCTTCAACATCATTAGGTAATACTCTAATTAAGTTAGAATTGTCTTTAGCTGGCATATTCTACCTCCTAAGCTATAATTTATTCAGCAGTAATTTCAACTTTTATTTTTGCTATAACACCTTCAAATAGTTTTATTTCTACTGTAGTTATTCCTGCAGATTTTATTGCATCATCTAAATAAACTTTTTTCTTATCTGTTTCTATTTTATATTCAGATAATAATTTATCACTTATGTCTTTTGCTGTAACAGATCCAAACAGCTTTCCACCTTCTCCAGCTTTAACTTTAAAATGCAAAATCATATCTTTCATTTTTTCAGCTAATTTTTTTGCCTCTTCAAAATCTCTCTCTTTTCTAAACATTCTAGAGCCTTCTTGAGTCTTTAGAATATTCATATTTTGAGTATTAGCTTCAACTGCAAGTTTTCCTTTGAGTAAGAAGTTTTTAGCATACCCTTCACTTACCTCAACAACGGTATCTTTTTTTCCCAAAGCTTTTACATCTTTTAATAAAATAACTTTCATAATACCACCGCCTAATTTTAACCTTTTGCAATATTTTCTTGGTACTCATCTATTGCTGCTTTTAATTTTTCTATTGTTTCCTCTAAAGTTGAATCTGGTACTTGTGCCCCGGCAATGGTCATACTACCTCCACCGCCAAGTTTTTCTAAAATCATTTGAACATTTATATCTCCTAATGATCTTCCACTAATAACTATCTTTTGGTCATTCGGAGATAGTACAAACGATGCCTTTATTCCTTTTATATTAAGTAATTCATCAGCTGCTTGCGCAACTATTATGCTTGTATTAAGCAGCTCTTTATCACATGAAGAAATAGCAATTTCGTCCTTATAAATTTCAGCCTTTTTAACAATTTCCGCCTTATCTACATAAGTTTCTAAATCGTTTTGGAATAATTGCTTAACAACAACTGTATCTACTCCATATTTCTTTAAAAATGCAGCTGCTTCAAATGTTCTTATACCGGTTTTTAAAGTAAAGTTTTTAGTATCTACAATTATTCCAGCATACAAAGCTTCAGCCTCTAATTGGCGAATTGTAACTTTCTTGTCCATATATTGAAGTAACTCTGTAACTAATTCACAAGCCGATGATGCATATATTTCATGGTACATCAAAAACGCTTCACTGATAAAATCAGTTACTTTTCTGTGATGGTCTATAACAACAATTTTACTGGTCTTGTCCAATATTTCTGGGCAAGTTGTAATTGAAGCTCTATGTGTATCTACTATTATTAATAACGTCTCTTGTTTTGTAATATCTAAAGCTTCTCTCTTATTTACAAAAACACCTTCATATTGTCCAGAATTTCTAACCATCTCAACCAATTCTTTTACATTGGTATATTCTTCGTCTAAAACAATATTAGCCGGTTTATTTAAACATTGAGCAACACGATAAACCCCGAGAGCTGCGCCAAGGGAGTCAGCATCAGGATTTGCATGCCCCATTATCATAACATTTTCACATTGATCTATTAACCTTTCAAGAGCAGTAGCCATAACCCTAGCTTTTACTCTAGTACGTTTTTCTATCTCTTTACTTCTTCCTCCGAAGAAACTATATTCTCCGTTTTCATTTATAACAACTTGGTCTCCGCCACGTCCTTGAGCAAGTTCTATAGAGTCTATAGCTTCATTAATACCACTAGAGAAGTCGGGCATACGAGAAGCTATTCCAATACTAAGAGTAACTTGAAGCTTGTTTCCCATATCTATTTCTTTTATAGTGTCTAGGATATCAAACTTCTTTTCTTCCATATCTTTTAAGTATTTAGATTCAAAGAATATAATATACTTGTCTCTCTCATACTTTCTAGTAACCCCATTTGCAAATGCAAACCATTGTTTTATATTTTTATCTATTTCAGCCAAAAGTTGAGACCTTCCGCTCTCGTCTATACTTTGCATAAGTTCATCATAATTATCTATAACTATAACTCCTATATCTGGTTCTTCTTCAAAGTGTTTTTGTAGAAGCAAATTATAATCAGTTATATCAATAAAATATAAAGACAAAGTATAATGTTCTTTAGAATCTTTTTCATTTGTTCTTACTAAATTCCCTAAAACATTATATGTTTTATCTTTTATTTTTACTTGTGTTGGAAGAATCTTACCATTTTTTATTAAATTTTCAGGCTTTAAATCTTCTGAGAAGTCATAAATATATCTTTCTACTACGTCTCTTTCCCCTACTACTTCTTGGAATAAGATATTATTCCAAATTATCATGCCATTTAATTCTAACGTAACCATAGGTAACGGGAAGTTAAGTAACGTATCTTTAGTAACGGAATCCATATTAAAAGTTAAATTTTCTATATAGCCTTCTATTTCTTCTCTTCGCTTTCCATTTATCCTAAGTGAATAAAAAAGCATACCAAACCAAAGTCCTATCGATGGAATAATAAAAATATTATTCATAGAACTTATAACAAAAAGTAATATAAAAATTATAGTAAGATAAATCCAATCTTTTAACATGAGTGCATTTGAAACACGTTTATTTTCTTGCATCATATTTCCTCCCATTTACTCGCTTGTAGTATATAACTATAACGGCAAAATGTCAAATTATCAATTAGTAAAAAGTGTTGTTATTCTCATATAAATTGATTATTATTTTTTAATATTTATATAAATTCTACAAAAACTTGATTAGCTAAATCTAGTCCTTTATCAGTAAGAGAAATATTTTCTCCTTCTCTCTTTAATAATCCTTTATTTATAAGCTTTTGAAGTGCTTCCTTCCATTCATCTTTAAAAAATAAATCTTCATCTACACCCTTTAACATTCTAAGCCCTAATATAATTTTTTCAGAATCTATCACATCTTTAGTTAACATCTCATTTTCAGAGAAATTATTTATAGGATTACCTATATAAGATTCAAAATCTTCTGTATTCGTAAATCTCACTTCATTAAAACAAGATGCCGCTGAAACTCCAAAGCCTAAATAATCTTGTCTTTCCCAATAAGATGTATTATGTCTTGAATAGTAGCCAGCTTTAGCGAAATTAGAAATCTCGTATTGAATATATCCTGCTTTTTTTAATTTTTCTTTTATTGTATAGTACATTTCTCTTTCAAGTTCTTCACTTGGTAATTTTAGTTTATGTTCTTTATAAAGTCTTCCAAACACAGTATTTTCTTCTATCTTTAATGAATATGTAGAAATATGTTCAGGTGAAAGCTTTATAAATTCATCTAAAGTATCTTCTATATCTTTTAAAGTTTGATTTGGCAAACCAAAAATTATATCTAAACTTATATTATTAAATCCCGCATCTCTAGCCAAATTAAAAGTCTCAATAGCTTCTTTTGCAGTATGGATTCTTCCAATTTCTTTTAATAACTCATCATTTAAAGTTTGAACTCCAAAACTTATTCTATTAATATTAAGCTCTTTATATTTTTTTAACTTTCTAAAATCTACTGTGCCAGGATTAGCTTCTAAAGTTATTTCAGGATTTTCTATAATACTATAATTTTCACTTATTACTCTTAAGATTTCTTTTATATATCTAACATCGATAAATGATGGTGTTCCACCACCAAAATAGATTGATGTAACCTCAAAATCTTTAGACTTTTGAGCATAATATTTTACTTGCTCGCAAATTGCTTCTACATATTTTTCTATCTTTGTTTCGCCATTTATACAAAAAGAAGTAAAATCGCAATATTTACACTTTTGCTTACAAAATGGTATATGCAAATAAAGAGCTAATTTTCTCACTTAATTATCAACTTCCATTCTCCTGATTGCTTAGCAAAATTAATTGTTTCTTCTTTTTCTGTTACTATAATCTCACGATTTGCAATTTGGCTTTTTATTTCTTGAATTCTCTCACTTGTAATAGCTGTTATATCCTCGATATTGCTTAATAAATCATATCCTTTTGTTTTTACCTTTATATAACCTCTATTAAAACTGTAAAATCCTCTATCTACTATTTCATATTCAAAGTTCTCAAAAATCGATTTACAAAATTCATTTAATTCTGCTTCTTCTATTTGATTAAATACAAAGTTACTATTATTTAACACTCCTTGAGTATCATATACATGATTTTTTAATGGTGTAACGCCTTCTGTTTTTAAAATTTTAATTATATTAGAAAATACTGGATTAAGTTGAGCCTCTTCCCCTTTATTAGTAACACGTCTATTTTCATATTTTAATAAATTATTGAAAATTGCAGATGCTTCTGCTCTAGAAATACATCTTTTAGGCCTTATATATGTTTTTCCATCTATCCATTTTTCTCCGGCAATAATATTATTTTTATAAGCAATTACTACCTCTTTAGGGTAAAGAATATCTTGATAATCTGCAAAAAGAGTCTTCTCTTCTCCTTCTACGTAAGCGTCATCACTATAGCCATATATTTTACTTACTGCATAAATAAAAGCTTCTCTTGTAACTTCTATATCTCCAGGCAAGCCTCTTAAGTAAGAATAATCTGTTACTCCTAATGCCTCACCTATAGAATCATAGTACGGATTTATATATTCTCTTACTGCTTCGATATACCCCTTTGCCCAGTGATCAGTAGGCACATCTAAAAAGTAATTTGAAATATTATCTTGAGGGATTTCAAATATCTTTGTAAATATTACCGAAAACTCTCCTAAAGTTATATAGTTGCCCGGTTTAAAAGTGCCGTCATAATATCCAGACAAAATACCCGCTTTTTCCATTCTATTTATAGCCGAATAGCCCCAATAATCCTCAGTTACATCTGTAAATTCAGCAAAACTTGGCGTAATCAAAATCAAAATTCCTAAAAATAGTCCTATAATTTTTTTCATATGTAAGTCCTCCTTGCTTAATAATTTTAACATATTGTAAAAACATTTACAAGGCATGGCTTTAAGGATTATTTTTGCAAAAAATATTTTTTATAAAAAGTCAAGACTTTACTTTATATATTTTTTTTTATAAAATACTTTTCGAAAGGGGATTTTTAAATGCAATTATTTGATTATAATTCTAAACTTAAAATTGTTGATCAAATGATAACAACCGGAAAAGATAATGCTTCGTCTATTTCTGAAACAGATGAAGTGTATTTGAATGCATATAATCTAATAATTGATTTTACTAATGAATTAACTGATTCTCCTTTAACTTTAGGTCAACGAATAGATATTTTATATGGAATTATAAATCATAAAACTACTTTAGAAGTTATAAAGTACATTTCGAAAAATATCTCTCATCGTGCTTTTAAAAATGCTACTTCAAATAAATTCTACTCTTATGTTTTTTCTAAAATGATAGATGCTTTTCTAATATGCGAACGTGATACCGAATCTTTTAATAAGCTTGCTGATGTAATGCACCACAATATTTATTTATACGATTTAAATTCTATAGAATTTGTTTTAACCTACCCAGAAATATTAAAGAAAGTATATGATAATGACCTTGAAGGTGCATTAAAAGATATTTGTGAAACTTTAGGAAATGGAATTGACTATTCTACCGATTTAACTTCTTGTTTAGCTAAACTTCTTACGTATCTGTCCGCCGCTTTAGAGTTACCTGATGTATATTTATACTCTAAGAAATTAAATCTTGATTTGTCTATTATGAATAAAGATTATTTCGTTGCAAGTGGAATTATTAAAGATTTAGAATATATGAACTATGAAACGAATGATATGAAATATTATAAAGCCCTAATAAAACAAAAAGGCTCAGAAAATGTTTTAAAATATAAATGGCATTAAAAAATGCCCCCATATGGGGGCGTTTTTATTTTTATAAATAATGTAATAACGAAATTTGTAACGACTTTGCACCAGTTTGAAGTGCAGCTTGATAAACAGTTCTTGCACTCGTCCATCTTGTAATAGTTTCAGCATATTCTGCATCATCATTTAGGCTTAATGCCTCTTCTAAGTTTATCGTGTTACTTTCTACTCTATTTTTTGTGAGTTCCAATCTATTCATACGTGCACCAACATCAGCTCTAGCATCTACGCTAATTTGAAGATTTTGGAATATTAACTTACTTGCATCTCTCATAGCATCCGAATCTGCATTATCTATGCCTTGAATAAGCGCATCTATATTTCCAATTATACCGCTTTTTCCACCCTCTTCACTAGCTTCACCAAAAACATCAGGTCCAAGTACGTTTACTTGAAGCTTGCTTCCAAAACCTATACTGTAATTTATAGCTTCTTTATTCTCTCCAGTTGTAACAACATTTGCATTATATGTACCGTCCTCATTCATTAAAGGAGTGTTTGTTTTAAAACCGGAGAAAATATATCTTCCATTGTATTGAGTATTTGCTAAACTTATAATTTCTTTTTTAAGTTGTTCAACCTCAATCTTTATAGCATCTCTCTCTTCTTTTCCTAGTGTTCCAACATTAGCTGCTTGAGTTGAAAGCTCAGTTATTCTCATCAATATTTGATCATAACTATCTAATGCAGTATCTGCTACTTTAAGCATTTCATTTGCATCTTCTATATTACTCTTATTTTGTTCAAGCTGAGCGATTCTTGCTTTATATCTAATAGACTGAGCAGCTGCAACAGGTGCTTCTGACGCATATTGATATAATTTACCAGTAGCAATTTGATTTTGATATTTATTTATATCTGTGGATACATGTGCAACATTTCTTAAGAAATTGTTTATTGTCATACTATTGGTTATTCTCACTCAAAACACCTCCTACTTAAATTATACTAACCAGCGTCTCATATAACTCCGAAAATACAGACATCATTTTTGCCGCAGCGTTGTATAACTCTTGATATCTAATTAAATTTGTACCCTCTTCATCTAAGTTAACTGATGAATACGAATCTCTTTGATTCTCATATTGAGTCATTATAGAATCATGAGACTTATATAAATTTTGAGCAATTTCCGCATCAACACCAAGTGTAGTTACTATACCAGAGATACAATCTTCTAGATTGTATGAGCCAAAGAAATCTTCTCTGTCTTTAAACGCAAGTACAGAATTTATTCCTTCAGTATCGTTGTTATTTGTAACATCCGTATAACTTTTGAATAAATTCTTTATATCATCTAATACTTCTGTTGAAAGTGAAATGTTTTTTGCATTCATATAAGAGTACTCATTTATTATATCGGCATCTGTGACCGCAACATTAATAAGTTCGTCAGAAGAAAGCTTATCTATTGAGAAAAATCTTATTCCTTCCCCCTCCGTTGCATCTTCTGCAGAATTAAATGTAAGGCCTCCAGCATGCCCCTGGCCTATTCTTACGCCATTTACAATTCCCTCGTTAAATCCAAGTGCAAAACTTCTTGCAACATCATTTAATTGTTTTATATAATATGGGACTCCTTTTACCCAATCAGATTGATCTTCACCTTTACCGTCTCTTATTTCTATTGTGGATTTTAATTCTCCAGATTTTAAATATAAAGGTATATCGTTTGCCCAAGTTACGTCATATAAACCTTCTATATCTTCTACATTGTTTTTTCCAATTCTTTTTTTCAACTCTAATTTATAATCTTTATCATGTACAACTATTGGATTACCACCAAATTTAATAGTAACTTTTCTTTCTACATTACCATTTACAAGTTTTCCATAATCTTGCTCGATGTACTCAACATCCCCTAACTCTGATAATCTATTAACTAATAATGTTCTTTCATCTCTTAAAGTACTAGCATCTCCGCCCAATACCTCGCAATTATATATTTGTGCATTTAAACTTGCCAATCTTTCGGACAGATCGTTTATTTCATCTACTTTTGTCTTAACATCATTATTTAATTCAACTTGAAGCTCCTCAAGTTGAGTAGCTGTTTCATTAAAATAAGTTGTAAGTTGAAGACCTTTATTTTGAACTAAATAACCATAAGTAGAATTACTAGGGTTATTAGCATATTGATCCCACGCAGAATAAAAGTCATTTAATACCCCTGACAAATCAGATATTGATGATTCGTTTAAGATCTTTTCAATTTGGACATAGTAATCATTTTTAGTTGACCAACCACTAGAAATAGAACTTTGATTCCATATCTTAGTATCTAAATAATTATCTCTCATCCTTGTTGCTGAAACACAGTCAGCGCCCAAGCCAAAAACAGGCTCTGATGTACCAGCAGCATTTTCTCCAAATATTCTAAAATCTGCGACTCTCCTAGTATAGCCTTTTGTATTAGCATTTGCTACGTTTTCGCTTGTTATATTAAGGGCCCTTCTACTAGAATACAAAGCTCTTAACGATAAATTTAAACCCGTAAATGCACCTGTTACCATACATTTTCACTCCTTACATCCTAAGTATTGTTTGAAGCATTTCATCAATAACTCTTATCATCTTAGAAGATGCTGTATAACTATATTGGAATTTAACCATATTGCTTAATTCTTCATCCATAGAAACTCCACTTACCTGCAAAATCCTATCTTTTGCAGTGTTTAAAACTGTTTCTTGAATTTCGTACCCAGTTAAAGCTTTATTAGCCGCTTGACCAAAATTCAAAATAAAATCTGCGTAATGTTCATCAAAAGTAGCATATCCTTTATTATTACTAAATACATCTGCAGCCGTTAAATCAACTAGCATGTTACCTATTCTAAAATCTCCAGTATCTCCACTTAAAGATAACGGCATATTTAGCACATCCTCATACAATGGGTTAATTTGAATATTTCCCATTTGAAGCGGTAACTTATTATCTATTTTTACAAACAAATCTAAATTATACTCTTTTTCTTCACCAGTTTCAGGATCAATATATGTATCTCCATGGCGAATACCTTTAGCATTTATTCCCTGTCTCATAATACCGTTTATTTCTCTAGTTAATGCATTTATTATAGAGTTAAGTCCAGATCTAAAGAATGCTATTCCGTTTTCTTGTTGTACGCCCATTAATCTTGAGTTAAATGCTCTTGATACAGCCAACCCGAGTTGATCAGCGGTTTCTGCTGTTTCAAAACCAGATAAATTTAATACACTACCATCAGTTTCTTCAACAAGCTTCTTCCAATCATCTTCAGAATCATCATCTGTTATAGCAATTACATGCATATCTGCTGCGTTTAATATTGCTGCGACATCATCAATATCGCTTCTTATTCCTTCATCTGTAAGCACTAATAAATATGGATTACTATCATCTCTAAAGTCAATCGTTTGAACATGAGAAACATTCCATAATGGATTTTCCTTATTAGCAGCAACAATATCTGCTGGTACATTAGAAGTATCAAATTTCGTATCTAAGAACGCATTTATATTGTCTTTATCAAATGCAGTATTAGCACTAAAAGGGGTTTCCCCATTTAAGAAATTGTAAATATTAGTAACATCCAAATCTTTCATAGCAAAAGCATATTTGCAAAATGCACTAACGCTATCTTCACAAGTTCTATTATAAAAAACATCTTGTAATTCTTGATCATCTGTGTTGTTATATAATTCGTCTGCAAATGAATCAAAATCTAAAGTATTATCTATATACTCCCATAAGCACTCTACTACTTCTGAATCTTTTCCGTATTTCTCACTCATCTCATCAATCAATTCTGTCATCTTAGTAGCAGGTGAGTTTGTTACTTCCTTCTTTACTATTTCAGCCATCAAATAATCCTTAAACTTCATTAAGTCATCTACGGCAATTTCTTCTCCGTTGGTTAAATACAGCTTATAATTTACATCTTGTCTATCTAAAGTATCAAACAAGTTAAATAAATTATTTACCATATTAAGTGTTGTTTTTTCGTCCATATCTGCATCTATACTAACTACAATATCCATTTTTTCTTTAGGTGCGCCATTGGAAGAATGCTCTAGATTTCCAATAACATCTCCTCCGCGCATCTCTAAAATTCCCTTTAGCTCTCCGTCAGTAACTACAAATTCTTGCCCTGAGCCTTCCCAAATAGGAGAGCAAAAAATACTCCCAGGAGTAATGGTATCTGTGGTAAGCCTATTTGAATGGGTTCTTACAACTAGATATCCACTAGGAGTCCTTATATCTACAGTAGTATTAGTAGAATTTTCAACCACAACATCAACAAGTTCACTAAGAGAAGCAATTACACTATCTCTACTGTCCCTTAATTCACAAGCTGTAGAGCCGTCTGCCTCTGATCTAGTAATCTTATCGTTTAAAGCCGCAATTTGGCTTGCATAATCATTTATTTTTCTAACAGTATTAATTACTTCTGTGTTTAATTCATTTTGCATTTTATTTAGCTGATCATTAATACCATCAAATTCAGCAATTAATGAAACTGCATTCTCTCTTAAATATCCACCAGCAATAGTAGTAGTATATTCTTTCGCTAATTCATTAAAAGCTTCCCACAAATCGTGCATACTATCTTGGAGATAACTACCGTCATCCCCTATTATTGATTGTAAGCTAGTATAAACTTTATCTTCATATTTATTTCTACCATAGGAAGCCAACTCGTTCCTATAGTTATTTTCTAAAAAATCCAATCTTGCTTGACGAATAGAATCAGCATCTACTCCAAGCCCTATATTTAAATTTCCAATTTTAGTGGTTCCAAAATCATATTGATTTAGACGTTGCCTATGATACCCTTCTGTTTCTACATTAGAAAGGTTATTACTAGTAACGTATAAATTCTGCTCTGCTATTCTCAAACCTGTAATAGCTCTACTAAATGCTATCATCTACTTCACCTCATTTTTAACGACCTTGTTTTTATAACTCCAATAAATTCAACAACCTATGTGACTTTAACATCCTATAAATATCTTATAAAGACAAATCAAAAAAGTTTCTTGCTTCACTATCAAGAGAATTGCCTTCTTTTCCGTAAGTACCAGTACCTCTATTAGTACCAGCTATCAAGCCAATTGAGAAATTAAGAAATTCTAAAGAATTTTTAACAAGTTCTTGGTTTGTAGCGTTTTTTATCTTTATTTTTCTTGTTACATCCAATATTTCTTCTTTAAGGCTTTTCATTTCATCAGCATCATCTGGGAAATATTCGCATAAATCATCAATTCTTAATAATTTACTTATTCCTTTAGAATCTGCAAATGCTTTTATTATCCCAATTCTTTCTTTTTCTAAAGCAATATATCCTTCTACTAAAGTCTCTTCTCTTTCCACCATAGGTTTCAATTCTTCTACTTTATCCTTCACAATAATATCGGTTTTATCCTCTGAAATCTTAAGTATTTCCTTATAAATTTCAAGCTGTTTTTTCAAAATCTCAATCATCTGTTTCATTATTGATTCCTCCCTTTAAAAAGTAAATTTTTCTGATTTACCACAAAAACTACAAGTAATTTCTATAAACCCATCTTCTTCTATCATTCTTTTTCTCTCTTCAGCTGGGATTGAGCTTATTGCCCTTTCCATTCTTTCTCTAGAGCAATCGCATAAAAATTCAGGTTGAATTTCTTCTAAAACAGTAATTTTTTCATCTCCAGAAATTGATTTTAGTATATCTTCAATAGAAAAACCTTCTTTTAATAACTCACATATAGGTCTTATATTGCTTATTCTACCAACAATCATATCTATAATTGCGGGATCTGTTCCAGGCATAAGTTGAAGTAAGTATCCGCAAGCCTTACTCACAGTAGCATCTTTTTTCACGGAAACTGAAAGCTGTATAACAGACGGAATTTGCTCTGAAATTAAAAAATAATCAGTAAGTTCATCAGATATAGTTCCCGTCTTTAACTCAACACTACCAGTTTGAGGTTCTTTTAAGCCAATATCCTTCGTAACAGTAAGTACTCCATTTCTTCCTACAGCTGTTCCTATATCTAGCGTACCATCCTCACTTAAAGGTACGTCAACCATAGGGTTTTGAACATAGCCCTTTACTATCGCTTTACTATTAGCACATACCACAATATTTCCAAGTGGTCCATCACCTTTTACAATAAGAGTAAGCCTATCTTCATCATCTTTTAACATACTACCCATAATAGCTCCTGCAGTAAGTAATTTACCAAGTGCTGCAGTACCTACCGGAGATAACTTATGAGTATTAAGTGCAACTTGTACTAAATCTGTTGATTCTATTCCTATTAATCTTACTTGTCCATCAAATGCGAAACCTCTTATTAATCTATCCATATTTCCCCCTAAAAATTAAAACCTTTTCTCCAATTTATTCAAATATTCTTCTATGGCTTTTGCGTCTTTTAAATGTTTTTCACTACCAACTTTTTCTTTCCAACGTTTAGTTTCCGCCAAAGTTAAAATATGATACCCATCAATAACATCTGAATTTCTAATTGCATCATCTACTGACCCTAAAAAATTCATATCCGTATGAGTGAAACTAACTCCGTTTATATCTATATAATCCCCATTTATATTATTAGGATACTTAACGCTTAATTTTTCCCACAAACTATCCTTTACTAAAACGTCTAAATCATTGTTTTTTTCTTTTAAACCGCGTAATACCATAGGGGCACTCCCATATATAACGCAGTCCTCCTTAGGTATATTAAGCTCTTTTAATGCATCCATACATCTTAATTTTCTTGTGTACATATCTATTATCAATCCTTTCAGTGATTTAATAAAATTCTTCTATACTATCCCAATCTAAATCTCCAAACTCATAGTGAGTATCTTCGATATTTGTACTTTCACAAAACAGTCTAAACTCGCAAAATTTGCAATGTTTAAGATATGATTTTCTATCAAACTTTTCCCATTTAAAATTATACACTTTTTTAATCAAATTCGTTATACTTTTTTCATCTTTTTTATATTTTTCGTCAGAATATGTAATACTCGCAATTTCTTCTTTCCTTTCGGGACTAAAATAAACCATTTTTATATCACTATATTCTTTACCAAATATAGATTTTGAACATTTTTTAAGTACATACATATAAATTTCTGTTTGAAGTGAATCTGCATATTTTTTGCTATCAGTTTTGGCATTTGTCTTCCAATCCCAAATTTCTAGTTTATCATCTTTTTCAATTATTAAATCAATATTTGCTTCTATTCGAACATTGCCATCTGAATATCTTATCGTATATTCAGGATAATATTTAAATTTTTTATTTATAGGAAAATATTCTCGTAAATTACAAAAAGCATTGTATAGCCCTATGTTCTCCTTAAAACTATCCTCAAAAACAGGAATTCCCATAAAATATCTTTCAGCGATTTTATGAAAGTCTGTACCAAACGCAGCATGCTCCTCTAAATTATAATTACTTTCGTCTTCCCATTTTATATTATCTATATACTTTTTCTTAAACTTAAAAGGGCAATTCTTAAAAGTATTTAATGAATTTTGCGTAAAATAGAAATACTTTTTATCTTTTAGATCCACTTTTCTCACCACCTATACTACTTTTTAGACAAAACATTGAAATATTCTGAAATTTTAGTTCTTCCACTATCTGTGCCGGAAATAAAGAGTCTTTCTTTAGCTCTTGTTATACCAACGTATAACAGTCTTGCTCTCTCGGAAATAACCTCTATCTTAGCTTCTTTTTCAAAATCGCAATTAGTATCTTCTCCTAAAATAATCGCTAAATCTTTCTTCATCATAGCTGACGGATTTTTACATTCAGATTTTAAATAATCTATATCATCTTTAAACTTTCCTTTTAGAGATGTCGGAAAATCTTCGGAATTTAAATCTCCAAGCATTACATTATCCCACTCTAAACCTTTAGACTTATGGTATGTTGCAATAGTTATAACTCCCTTTTTAGCCTCATATCCTTTTAGTTCCCAAACTAAATTAGCAAAATAATTAAATGAATTTTTAGTTTTTAAAAGCTCAAAAGCTAAATCACTTAGTTTGTACCTTGCATTTTCCTCCATTAAAAACTTAATCCCTGATGCCACCTTTTGGGCAATTGCAATTTCTTCTCGTGAAAAATCTAATTTCTCAGCAATATATAAAACCAACTTTTCAGGCACAGTAAAAGGAAAATCTAAAAAGTCTTTAAGCTTCTCCACTAAAGCTAAAAATATTTTGTAACTTATGCTTTCTTTAATATCATTAGATATTCCACTTTCATCTACTCGACCAGATATAGGGTAAAAAAACTCTTCCGTGTTTATATATTTTAAATGTTCAAGTAGCTCTTCCCTAAAAGGCGTTTCTTCATCTATAAATATTTTTACAACTTCTATTAATTTCTCATTATTTTCAGGTGCCGAAATAAAATCAATAATTCTGCCTAGCTTTAATAAAGTCAAATTCCTTTCAGGAGAAGAATTATCTAAATACTCATATGGTATTTTCCTAGCATCAAGCAATTTTATAACTTCACCAACTTTATACGCACTTGGAAGTAATACTGCTGTTGTTTTATCTGGATATTCTTCTAAAAGTTTCTCACATTTATCTACTATTGCTTCATTTTCATTCGATTTGCTAGTAAACTTTGCATAAAATATAGCATCTCCATCAACTATGGGATTGGGGAAAGCATCATCTTCTCCTACCATCTCTATATATTGAGGGAGTAAACTTTCTCGGCATTCTTCGGTTGGATGACTTTCTCTTACATACTTTACGAATCTATTCGCAGTATCTATTACCTGTTTGCTGCTTCTACTAGATTGCGTAATATTAAAGATCTTAACATTTTTGCCACTACAAAAATCCTTAAAAAGCCTCATATCGCTATTCGCAAAAGTCGCAGTTATAGCCTGGTTGCTATCCCCTACTCTTAAGAAATTCCCGTCTTTCCCAGCAATAAGGCTTAAAATTTCTGTTTGTAATTTATTAGAGTCTTGAGCTTCATCTTCACAAACAAACGTATATTTTTTCTTATATTTTTTTAAGATAGCACTATCATGAGTAAGTATGTATTTAGATTTTGATAGCATATCCTCAAAATCTATAAATCCACGTCTTTTTAAGCGTTTATCATATTCTAAGTAAATACTTGCTGCAACTTTTAAAAGAGAAACATCAGGCAATTTTTTAACTCTTTTTATCGCCTCTTTAGGAGAAATCTCATTAGTCTTAAAATTAGAAATAGCAGTTCCCATAAGCTTAGAAAAACTATCGTCCCATTTTTTAGAGATTTTATCATAACCATTTTTCTTTAAACTAATATCATCTAGATAGTACATATATAGTTGTTTATGGTCTTCATCCCTTTTCCATGCTTCAACCACATCTTTTATAATAGCATCTTTTTGAAACGTCTCAATTACATTTACTTCCGAATTTATCCCAACTAAATCAGGCTTTTCTTTAATAATTTGTAAGCACAGGCTATGAATTGTAGAAACGAAATAATCTCTAGAAGTAATACCTCTATTTTCAAGTTCTAAGCCTATTCTCTGCTTGAAGTTATTTGCTGCCGAATTCATATACGTAACAATTAAAATTTTCCCAGGCAAATTAGCCCCAGAAACCAAAACTTCTACAGCCCACTGAGTAAGTGCATAGGTCTTTCCCC
>JAEEGH010007818.1_pt1 | contig 25552 bp, 15 predicted proteins | sample 9134181 | NCBI WGS metagenome assembly JAEEGH01 (sample SAMN16246544, study PRJNA631951) | gut metagenome | biome: gut microbiome; feature: rumen; material: DP-attached | host: Bos | place: Iran: Karaj | collected 2018-10
TTGTGACATGTGACTTTGTGACATTAAGGTGTTTCCATAGTGCAGATGATGGTCGAGAGGGTAAAATAGTCGGTATTATATGTTAATAAATATATAATAATATAAATAATATATAATATTATTACTATCTTATTACTACCTTTAGAGCCTGACTACCCCTATCGGAATAGTCGGAAGGTGCTTAATGTCACAAAGTCACATGTCACAAAGTCCCAAAATCAAAATAATTAAGAAATAAAAAGTCGGAAGGTGCTTAATGTCACAAAGTCACATGTCACAAAATCACAAAATCGAAAAGAATAATGAAATCAAAGGGACTGTCCCTCCGATTTTCTGACACACAGCTTGCATGATTCTGAATTCGCCGGACTCACGTTATTTAGGGAAGAAAAGTCAAGGTTGTTGTGTGTGTCCGTCCGTTTTTCTCATACTAAACTCACATCCGCAATACTGTTGGTTGTAAAAACAGTATTCTTTTAATAAAGCATTACGGCGATCTGAAAGACCTCCTTTTCGCCAATTCTGTGCCCAAAAGTGAGAGCCTGGAATGGCTTGCTCAGCTGCCATTCCTGCACGGTTGATTTGGTCGATGCTCTTCCATCTGGAAGAAGCCAGAGTGGTGGTAAAGTAAGAAATGCCAAGTTTGACAGCCTGACGTGCTGTTGCCAGCAAGCGTATCTGAAAGCACTGTTCACATCGCCTTCCTCGTTCCGGCTCATTTTCTAATCCTTGGATTTGATTAAGCCATTCCTCATGGTTGTAGTCACCGTCAATCCAACTTAGTCCGAGACTCTTTGCATGTCGCTTACTTTCTTCTTTGCGGATGTTATATTCTTCTATTGGAAAAATATTAGGGTTGAAATAGAAGATAGTCGGGCGTATCCTGTGCTCCAGCATCCATTCTACAATTGCCGATGAGCATGGAGCACAACAGGCATGAAGAAGAACAGAAGCATATTCTCCTGTCTCATTCCGGTTCTCTCCTTGAGAGAAAGGAGATGATGTAAAGAGATCTGTAGGTATTTCTATTGCAGGATGTTTCATAATGTGAAATCTTTACCCGTGCTTTATAATAGTATTCCTTGCGTTTTATTTGTAAGCTTCTGCTGGTAAGAACTTCCTAATCTTGAATCAGATACTATTCAAAAATCTTAAACGTGTAGCCTTGCTCTTTAAGCCATTTGATAGAGTTGGGTAGGGCAGAATGCAGCTTGTCTATACTTTTCAGGGAATCGTGGAATGTGATGATAGAGCCATTTCGTGTAAAACGCTTCACATTATTCTCCACATCCTCAGCTGTCATCCATTTGCTGTAATCGCGTGTGACCACATCCCACATCACAATGCGGAACTCTTTACTCAGCCAGTAATATACACTATGCCGTAGCCATCCATGTGGCGGACGGAACAAATGGGCGTGAATAATTTCGTTAGCCTTAAAGGTGTTGATAATATAAGTAGTGGTCCAATGCTTGAAACCGCCCAAATGGTTATAGGTATGGTTCCCCACTTGATGTCCTGCGTCCACAATCTGCTGGTACAACTCGGGATATTTCCTAACGTTATCTCCCACCATGAAGAATGTAGCTTTGATGCCATACTCCTCAAGGGTTTTTAGGATAAAAGGAGTCGACTCAGGGATAGGACCATCATCAAAAGTAAGATATACCGACTTCTCATTCCTATCCATTCGCCACGTGGCCTTAGGATACAACCAACGAATCCATTTAGCGGGTTGCTCTATAAACATGGGCTAAATATATATTTAAAGGATAAGATTTGGGAAGCGGTTTTGTTGTTCTTCTCAAATCTTATCCATTCGTTAACTCTTATTATTCAAACCGTCCGCCTTTACCTTGATACACCATGCTGATGCCATTGAATTCTTTCTCCAGCTGATCAGCAAATGGTTTTTCTATCATTTCTGCTACGCTAATAGCTTGTTGCATGATATAGAGCTGCATCATGCACTCCTGCTGCGATTGGGCGAAGCGGTTGCCGTTAAGTGAGCAGTACCAAAGCATATATTGCTTGGCGTTGTTCCAAATCTTACTGATGTATTCCTTAGCCTTTGCCTTGTTTCCTAAGCTTGCATATGCACGGGCAATCGTGAGGCATCCGCTCATATAGTTTACAGGAACATTGTAAGTAGGAATCACCTTCTCTGCATATTCCAAAGCTTTGGCTGCTTTCTCATTCTCATTCTCTGAGATGAGATGGGTTGCCAAGTCGGCAAACAAACGACGATGTGTATAGCACATACGCATGACCGTCTCATCGAGGTAAAGTCCCTTCTTGTCAAGACCTCCAAACTTATAGCGTGTCATCAGATTGTTGTAGACGCGTTCTGTATCGTAGTTGGTAGCTCCTGGAACGGGCCTGCCGTCGATGTTAGTGGTAAACGGCGTGATGCGGTTCACCAATCCCTCCTGAACGAAGTTGTCTCCCAAATTCATGTAGTTCTCACTGCCAACAGTTAGAGCCACATAGATGGGGCGTGTCCAGTTGCACTGGGCAATCATCTCCAACATCATCAACTCATGCTTATAAAGAGCATTCTTTCCTTTCAAAGAGATAACCATCTTGTCAGGAATACTGTCTGCTGCCATCATCATGCCACTCTTGCGGACTGCCTCCTTGTCGATGGTGACATAGAGCGTGTCAGTCGGGATGATGTGCAAGTCTGCGTTCTTCCCACGCACCCAGTACCTCATAATGTTTTTCAATTCGAAAGGCTCTTCGCCAAACGATTCCTTTGCCTGCTCGGGGTTCTCTTTGTAATACTCAAGAACCTGTTGCTCGAAGGTCGGCGCCACCTCAATATACTCATTTGTGCCCGAGCAATAATCAAGACGTGGCCAGGTAATAGGCACAGAAGGAGACTCAAAAGCAGGACGTCTCATCTGGTCGATATACCAGTCTGTCTGTAAATAGCTAAGGTTACAAACGCGTGCATCGGTACGTACACCCTCTACATCCTGATTGTACCAAAGTGGGAATGTGTCGTTATCACCATTAGTGAAAATAATAGGATAGCTGTTGTCTTGCAATGACATCAGATAGTTCTGTCCAAAGTCGCGACAGGTATAGCGTCCTGAGCGGTCATGGTCGTCCCATGTTTGCGAGGCCATTTGGATTGGAACAAGCAGACAGATAATACCAATCAGTGCTGAGACAATCGGACTGTTCAGCTTGCAGTAACGTTTGAACAGGTCGATAATGGCAGCTACGCCCATACCGCACCAGATAGCGAAGGCATAGAAGGAACCGGCATAAGCATAATCACGTTCACGGGGCTGCAACGGTGTCTGGTTCAAATAAACAACAATTGCCAAGCCTGTCATGAAGAAAAGGAAGAAGACCACCCAGAATTGCTTAATACCTTTCTCCTTACGTCCCAGTGACTGCCAGAACAGACCAATCAGTCCGAGTAGCAAAGGCAAGCAATAGAAGACATTGTGCCCCTTGTTGTTTTTCAGGTCATCGGGTAGCAGGTTCTGGTCTCCAAGTCGCAAGTTATCGATGAACGGAATACCCGTCAGCCAGTTGCCATGCTCCAGTTCTCCATTTCCCTGAATGTCGTTCTGGCGTCCGGCAAAGTTCCACATGAAATACCTCCAATACATGAAGTTGCACTGATAAGAGATGAAGAAACGCAAATTCTCCAGCTGTGTTGGCATTTTCACCGTCATGGGTTCTCCACAACGGTCATAAGGAACCTCATATCCGTCGACGCCACCCATCCAACTTTCGTAAGCTTGTGTGTGAGCCGAACTGTACATACGTGGGAAGAACATGTTCTGAGCGTATTTGTAATTACGCTTGCGGCCTACAACGAAATATGAGTCTTTCTCCAAGTCACTGGCTTTCTCTTTTCGCTGGTACTCGGGTGCCCCCTCAGTAGCAACAGGCTTGCACATATTGCCTTCAATCTTCAGTGCCACCTGCGAGTTGTAGGACTGACCATAGAATAAAGGACGGTCACCGTACTGATCACGGCTAAGGTATTTGCCCAGCGTGAAGATGTCCTCCGGTGAGTTCTGGTCCATAGGAGGATTGGCAGAGGAGCGGATGACAATCAGAGCATAAGTAGAGTAACCAATCATCAGCATCAACAGGCAGAGCAGGGTGGTGTTCTTCATGCGTGCTGTGATAGCTGGCAGGAACGTAAACTTTCCTTTGACGACAAACCAGAGAAGTGCCAATACAATCACACCAATGATGAAAGCCGACCACCCATAGCCATAGAACGGAATACCTAACATTCCAATTGCGGCAATGAATGATATATTCTCGCGCAGGATATGCTTATGTTGGTAGCTTTCATAGATGGCCCAGATAACAATAGTAACGAGCAGGAAGATGTAGATGATCTCACCCGTGTTGAACGGCATTCCCAACGTGTTGACAAAGAACAACTCAAACCATCCGCCTACAGTAATGATGCCTGGTACGACACCATAGAGAATGGCAGCCACAAGTACGAACGAAATACAAAGGGCAATGAGAGAGCCTTTCAGATTTGCATTGGGGAAACGCTTGTAATAGTAGACCAGCACAATAGCAGGAACACACAAGAGGTTCAACAAGTGTACACCGATGGAGAGTCCTGTCATATACATAATAAGCACCAGCCAGCGGTCGCTATGAGGCTCATCAGCATGGTCTTCCCACTTTAGAATCAGCCAGAACACGACAGCAGTAAACGCTGAGGAGTAGGCATATACCTCACCTTCTACAGCAGAGAACCAGAAAGTGTCGCTAAATGTGTAAATCAACGCGCCTACAAGTCCTGAAGCCTCAATGGCAATCAGCTTGTTTGTCGTCAACTCGTCCCATGAGTCAATCAGCAGACGACGTGTCAAGTGGGTTATCGACCAAAACAGGAATAATATACACGTAGCCGAAAGCAGTGCGCTCATGATGTTTACCATCAGGGCCACTTTCGACGGGTCGCTGGTCAGTTGCGTGAACAGATTAGCAGTCAGCATGAAGAAAGGTGCCCCCGGTGGGTGGCCTACTTCAAGTTTATAACCTGTTGTGATAAATTCAGGACAGTCCCAAAAACTTGCTGTCGGTTCAATGGTAGAGCAATAGACGAAGGCTGCAATCAAAAAGGTGAGCCATCCGAGAACATTGTCTACAATTCTGTACTGTTTCATTGATATGATTGATAATTTTTAATTGCAAAGATACAAAAGAGTTAGGAGTTAGGAGTTTGTCGTTATTAGTTTTCTGCACTCCTTAATCATTTTTAACTTCTATCTTCTTCCTCATGTCTTTTATCTTTCAACGCATTTATAGCTAAAAGAAAAATCCCGCTCCATATGCTAAAAGAATATAGCGGAGCAACTTTCCCAGTGTGACACTGATAAGAGTAATCGCCACATTTGCACGCATCAGGCCGAGGGCGATTGCAATGGCACTGCCCAGAACGGGAAGGAAAGTAAAGAATCCCATCCATGCGCCACGGCCGGCCATGAAGCGCTGGGCCTTGTTGAGAGTCTCCTCGCCGACATGCAGGTAACGCTCTATCCATTCCGGCTTGCCGAGTCTGCCGACGCCATAATTAAACATGGAGCCAAGCACATTGCCTGCTGTGCCATACAGCACAAGCCCAATAGGCTCTAATCCTGTTGCCATGAGCCCGATCATCACCGCCTCGCTGCTAAAGGGAAACACAGAGCCTGCAATAAACGAGGCCACAAAGAATCCCTCATAGCCATATTCTGTCAGAAAAGCAATGAGGGTATCCATAGATTGTAGACTGTGATGATGAGCGCAAGAATCATGAACAGAATCACGGCGATGTTTGTAAGCCTCGTCCTCGTCAGTGCAATGAAGTGGGCAATCAGGATGCTTGAGCTGATCGTCATGATACGCAGCAACACTTGGGCATGCATTGGTTGAAGAACGATGAAGATGACCGACAGGAATAGCATGGTCATGAATACATAGTAAATCAACCGCGTGCGAATCTTGTCGAAGAAACTGTTCCGCAGGAAATGAATGCTTCCCGTAATACCCAGCAGGAGGATGAATACAAGCGTGACAATCAGATGCTCGTCAATATGCTCGTAGACAAATAAAGGCTGGAACTTGGCAACAGACAGAAAATGCCCGATAAACAGATCAGTCTGATGGCTAATGACACAATATGCCCCAACAAACCAATATGGCGCAATCAGTCCGATGATGCTTGCCCAGAAATTCCTCCAGCTGAGAGCCATCATGTTACGCCACAACATAATCCATAGGAATGGAACGAAGAACACAATCTGAATGAACATCAGACTGGCCAGTCCCAGACAGAAGAAAGCATAAAATACCCATCCCGGGGACGTCTTGTCCTGATATGTCTGGAAGAAGGCCATGTAGAACGAAATCATACAAAGCTGGACAATGCCTCCTTGTATGTCGTTGAATACCATTGCCGACATCGCCGTCAATACCAGGAAGGAACAAGAAACCATGCGGCTGAAGATTCTGATGAGCACATTGATGTTGTTTAGCTCCATCATCAGGTATGTTGAAAGTATCATACAACCGAAGGGTACCCATACCATACGGTTATCCGGCAGGCCGCCGGCCACCCATACCAAAACCGCATAAACCAGTGTCAGTGGCAATGCGAACTTACTCTCCGCTATTTTATTCTGTAGCCTCTTCAATATTGTTTGTCGTTGATGGCACAAAGTGCATTCTTGCAACCGCAGCGTACTACTCTACATATACAGAAGGCTGCTCTACGCGCGTAGAGAGCAACTCGGGAAATGTAGAAGGCAGCTCTGCAAATGCCAATTGCGCCGTTGTGTCAAAGGTCCGCACCAATGTCTGACCGGAAGTACTTGTCAGTGAACTGGATTTTCTGAGCCTCCTTGAACGACTTGGCCAGCGCTTCAGCCTTGTCCTTTCCATAGGAGGAGACGGCAATCACACGACCACCATTTGTCACTATCTCGCCATCTTTCAGTGCTGTTCCGGCATGGAAGACGATGCTGCCATCGACCTTGTCGATACCGCTGATGGGATAGCCTTTCTTGTAGGATTGGGGATAGCCACCGCTCACGAGCATTACACAAACGGCACTTCGTTCGTCGAACTCAACCTTGTACTGGTCTAAGTTGCCATTTGCCACGCCTTCGAACAAGTCTACGATGTCGCTCTTCAAGCGTAACATTACGCTCTCTGTCTCCGGGTCACCCATCCGGCAGTTGTATTCAATAACCATTGGGTCGCCCTTCACGTTGATCAGACCAAAGAAGACGAAACCCTTGTAGTCAATCCCCTCTGATGCCAGTCCCTCAACTGTCGGGCGGATGATACGGTCTTCCACTTTCTTCATCCATTCCTTGTCGGCGAATGGAACGGGCGACACGCTGCCCATGCCACCGGTATTCAGTCCTGTATCTCCCTCTCCGATGCGCTTGTAGTCTTTTGCCTCTGGCAGAATCTGGTAGTGCTTACCGTCAGTCAGTATGAATACTGAGCACTCGATGCCGCTAAGGAACTCCTCGATCACTACGTGTGACGATGCGTTACCGAACATGCCGCCAAGCATTTCGCCCAACTCCTTCTTTGCCTCGTCAATGGTGGGAAGGATAAGCACGCCTTTTCCGGCACATAGCCCGTCTGCTTTTAATACGTACGGCGGCTCCAACTGCTCCAAGTATGCAAGACCTTCTTGAAGGTGCTCACCGTCAAACGTCGCATATTTGGCTGTCGGAATATGATGGCGCTGCATAAAGCCTTTGGCAAAATCTTTGGAACCTTCCAATACAGCTCCTGCCTTCGACGGGCCGATGACGGGAATGTCCTTGGTACGTGCATCGGCCTTGAATTCGTCGTAAATACCCTTTACCAACGGATCCTCAGGTCCGACCACTACCATGTTAACTCCATTGTTGACCACAAAGCTCTTGATGGCCTCAAAGTCGTCAGCCTTCATCGCGATGTTCTCGCCACAAGCTGCCGTACCTGCGTTGCCAGGGGCGATAAACAGTTTCTCACACTTGCTGCTCTGAGCTATTTTCCATGCCAATGCATGTTCGCGTCCGCCACTTCCTAATAATAATATTCTCATCTTAAATCTCTTTTTCTTAACTAAATGATGTCAGATTTGTTAAAACCTTCTTTCCGGCTCCTGACTTTTAACTATTTCAGGTAATCCTCGAAATACTGAGTAATACGCTCATGCAGATGTACACTCTGATGACCGCGCATGTTATGCGGCTCACCTGGATAGACAAAGAAATCGGGCTGTGTGCCGGCCTTGATGCACTCTGCAATAAACGACAGACAATGCTGCGGAACCACCGTGGCGTCGTTGTAGCCGGTGATAATCTGCAATTTTCCCTTCAGGTCTTTTGCCTTTTTCAGCAGACTGGTCTTTGCATAGCCGTCGGGATTTGTCTGCGGTGTGTCCATGTAGCGCTCACCATACATCACCTCGTACCATTTCCAGTCGATAACAGGACCTCCGGCAACACCTACCTTAAACACTTCGGGATGATTGGTCATCAGTGTAATGGTCATGTAGCCGCCAAAACTCCATCCATGTACGCCCATTCGTTCCTGGTCGACATAGGGAATCGACTTCAGAAATTCCACACCCTTCATCTGGTCGGCCATCTCTATCTGTCCGAGCTGGCGGAAAGTAGCTTGCTCGAACTCACGTCCGCGGTTCTCACTGCCCCGGTTGTCTAAGATGAACAGCAAATAGCCTTTCTGTGCCATATAAGTCTCCCAAGAGCGGCTGGCATAGTGCCATGATGCCCCAACATTGTGAGCATGCGGGCCACCGTAGACGTAAATGACGGTTGGATACTTCTTCTGCGGGTCAAAGCCGGTGGGTTTCACCATACGGTAGTATAGGTCGGTCTGTCCGTCGGCTGCCTTGATGCTGCCACTCTCGTAGGTCGGCACGTCGTAACCCTCCCAAGGGTCTTTAGCCGTAAACAGGTCGCGGCTCTTGCCCGTCTCAGTGTTGGTCACCACAATCTTTCGTGGTATGTCGGGCTCTGAGTAGTTGTCGAGCAGCGTTCTTCCAGTGGGGGAGAGCTGGGCGTTGTGCCATCCACGTCCGTTGTCGAGTGCAATGCGCTTGCCGTTCTTCACATTAACAGCAAAAATATTACGTTGAATGGGGCTGGCCTCGTTCGATGCATAGATGATGCTCTTGGCCTTCGTGTTGAAACCAACAAGCTCCATCACCACCCATGGACCCTTGGTCAGCTGGCGTATCAGTTTTCCATCGCTGTTATAAAGATATAAATGATTGTAGCCGTCGCGCTGGCTTTGCATGATAAACTTCGTTGCATCCCAAGGAAGGAATACTATGGGGTGCTGCGGTTCAACGTATTTTTCGTGGGTTTCACGATAAAGTTCTGCTTTTCGCTCACCTGTCATCGCGTCGTAGCTTACCAGCCGGCAGTCATTCTGATCGCGGTTCAGCTCAAACATATAGATAGTCTTCGAGTCAGGACTCCAGCTGATATTCGTGAAATACCGGTCGGTCGGATCACCTGCCTGTAAGTATATAGTTTGGTTCGTTGCCACATCATATACTCCCACGGTTACCTTGTGGCTGGTTTCGCCAGCCATAGGATACTTATCGGGCTTGCATTCGGCTATACGCGGAAAGATATCCACCTGCGGATAGTCGGTCACCATGCTCTGGTCCATGCGGTAGAAAGCCATGCGGCTTTTGTCAGGACTCCAAAAGATGCCGTCGTCGATGCCGAACTCATTACGGTGTACAGCCTCACCATAGACAATCTCACGGCTGCCGTCGGTGGTTAACTTGTGTTTCACGCCTTCAGCGTCGGTAACATATAGCTGGTTGTCGTCTTCTTTCTGTGCGAAAGGCTTTGTCTGCTCGGGCCTTTCTCTCTTCTCCAACCTGACGGGCATCTCGCCCTTCCATTCGTACATGCGGTTCTCGGGCACCATCTTGCGATAGTTCTTGCCGCCGAAGTTCAGGTCTTCCAACGTGAACTTTTTCAATTCTTGTGCCGACATGCTCATCGTCATCATGGCCATGATGAAAACAATAATTTTTCTCATATGTTCCGTATTTAGATTAATTCTCGTCGTCAAAGCTGCGTCTCCTGTCGAAATCCTTGCTGAATCTCTTGCCGCTCTTGTCGAATTTTCCACCCTTGTCGAACTTTCCGCTTTTTCTGCCCCCGCGGTTGAAATCGCGGTCGCGTCTGTTACCACGATCATCGTTTCTCGGTCCACGGTCGAAACCATGGTCGCGTCTGTTGCCCCGCATTCCCGATCCGCGTCTCTCGCCACCTCTTTCTTCATGGTCAAAGTCACGGTCGCGTCTGGGTCTTCTGTCATCGCTTCTCGGTCCGCGCTCTCTATGATCGGAACCGTGCTCAAATGTGCGCGGCTCACCTTTATAGTTCTTTTCGAACGAGTGGAACTTAAATGAGCGGATGTCGCCTTCCTCATTCTCATCCTCCTCGTCGAGGTGTTTCTTGAAATCACGGTTTTTCTTGAAACGGTGTTTCTCAGCCATGGCTTTTTTCTCCTCCTCGGTTTTCACCACGCCGCCCTCGCTACGGAACTCCTGCAGACGGCCCTCAAACATCTGATATTTGCGGAACTCGCACTCCAGAGAGCCGTTGTAAAGCGGAATCTTGATGCTCGGTTTCAGCCCGATGGCGTCGAAACACTCCTCGCGGTAGCTCAATATCCACGCCTCATTGCCTTGGAAGGCATGCTTCAGACGTTCACCGATCATCTTGTAAGTACCGATGAGGTCGGGGGTGGAGATGCGCTCGCCGTAAGGCGGATTAGTCACGATAATGGCCTTCTGCTGCGGTTGCGTGAAATCCTTAAAGTCAGCCTGCTCCACGGTGATGATGCTTGACAGACCGGCCGCCTTCACATTCAGGCGTGCAGTATTCACAGCCTTGATGTCGACATCGTAACCGTAAATGTGGCACTTTGCCTCTTTCTCTGTCGAGTCGTCGTTGTATATCTCGTCGAACAGCTCCTGGTCGAAGTCATTCCATTTCTCGAATGCGTATTCCTTGCGGAAGACGCCTGGGCTCATGTTCAAGGCAATGAGCGCTGCCTCAATAAGCAGGGTACCGCTGCCACACATCGGGTCGATGAAGTCGATGTCGCCTTTCCATCCTGTCTGCAGAATCATACCAGCTGCTAGAACCTCATTCAACGGAGCTTCCACGCTCTCCTGGCGATAGCCTCGACGGTGCAGCGACTCTCCGCTTGAGTCGAGCGACAACGTGCAGTCGTCCTCGGCCACATGCATGTTCAACCGGATGTCGGGATTGGCAACGGAGATATTCGGGCGCTTGCCTGTTCGCTCGCGGAACTGGTCAACGATAGCGTCCTTCACTTTGTAACTCACGAATTTTGAGTGACGGAACTCCTCAGAGAACACTACTGAGTCAACTGCAAACGTCTTCTCGTTGTCCAGATATTCACTCCAGTCAATCTTCATCACCTCCTCGTAGACCTCGTCGGCGCTGCGAGCTTTGAAGTGTTTGATAGGCTTGAGGATTTTAATGGCAGTGTGCAACTGGAAGTTGGCACGATACATCATCTCCTTGTCGCCGGTGAAAGAAACCATTCTCCGTCCGATGGTTACGTTTTTAGCACCTAATTCTGTCAGCTCTTGTGCCAAGGTAGGCTCGAGGCCCATGAACGTCTTGGCAATGAGTTCAAATTCTTGTTCCATATTGATTGTAGATATTTTAATCGTAAGTGGGAGGTCTTATTTGTGATTCTTTTTCGTTCCATTCTCCATGTCTTCCGTGAGCCACACGTTTGCTCCGATGACACAATCGTCGCCAACTGTAATGCGCCCAAGCAGAGTGGCGTTTGCATAGATGACCACATTGTCGCCGATAATCGGGTGGCGGGGAATGCCTTTGATGGGATTGCCGTTTTCGTCGAGTGGGAAACTTTTTGCTCCAAGTGTCACACCTTGATATAGTTTCACGTTGTTGCCGATAATGCAGGTAGCGCCGATGACCACACCTGTTCCGTGGTCGATTGTGAAATGATTCCCGATGCGTGCACCTGGGTGTATGTCGATGCCCGTCTCTGAATGAGCCATCTCTGTCATGATTCGTGGGATAAGCGGTACGCCCAGCTCTACGAGCTCGTGTGCGATACGGTAGTTGGTCAGCGCTTTAATCACCGGATAACATGATATAATCTCACCGAAACTTTCAGCGGCCGGGTCGCCGTTGTAGGCGGCCTCGACGTCGGTGGCCAGCACTTTGCGAATCTGCGGTAGCCTCGTAATCATCTCAGCGGCAAGTGCCTCTGCCTGTCCGCGCCGCTCAGCTATCACTTGATAGTCCTCGTCCTCGTCAGAACATGCAAAACACAATCCGGCCAGAATCTGATCGGACAGCAGTTTGTGCAGCCGTTCCATATTCACGCCAATGTGGTATCTGATGGTCTTCATGTTGACCGTAGACTTGCCATAAAAACCAGGAAAAAGAATGCTTCTCGAGAGTTCGATAATCTCTTCGAGCGCACGAAGCGAAGGCAACGGATTTCCGTCGCGATGTTGGTGGAAAAGACCTCTGAGTGACTCTGGCTCAGACAGTTCCTCCACCGTTTGAGTCAGGGTTTGAGTTAGATTCTCAGTACTCATCTGATGTTGTGACAATAAAATGTGGTGCAAATTTACGTATTTTCTCTGAAATGACAATCATTTTCCTTTTTTTTTCCACTTTCAAGCACAAAGTAAATCCAAAAGGGGGCATTGCCGACCGCTCTGTCGTGCATGGTGGCAAGACAACTAGCATCGGATTACAATATAATCACGGTGCATAGTTTTTGTACGTCTGCATCGAAAGTGTCTTTGTTGACCGCCTTATTTTTAATGACCGAACGGCAGTTATAGATGGTTTGTGGCGATAAAAACAATAGTCCGGCAATGTCGGCAGTGTTTTTTACGCCGAGTCGGATGAGAGCAAAAGTTCGCAGCTCGGTATTCAGCACATGGGGTGACTTTGTTACAATGTGTGCATCGTCTTTAAGCAAACTGTTAAACTCATCCACGAAAGTAGGGTATAGTTCCAGAAATGCTTTGTCGAAGCGATTAAGAAAGATGGCAGCATCTTCCTCAGATATTCGTGTTGATGACATGGTGGAGAGCAACTCTTGCACCTGGTTGGCTTTAATTTTGCGCTTGACGAGTGTCTGGTATTTACCTAATTTGTCAATATATTTTGCACATAGGTCGATATAGATAGACGCCAGCCCCTCGCGCCGTTTGTTGGTGTCAATCAGTTTCTTGTTCAGCTCTTTTAGTTGTTCGTTCAGGTTGGCCTGATGGTTGTTGCTGTCTGCCAATTGTTGGTTCAGGTTCTTCAGTTGTTGGTTATTCTTGGCCAATTCTCGCCTTCTGCTGGCCAGTTTTTTGTTCTGCCGGTAGATGTAGTAAGCACCGAGCACCAGACCAATGACCAGCAGCGATATGAAAAGGATGCTGGAACGCAGGTTCCTGTTCTGTTTTTTCATAGTAGTCTGGTAGGTTGACATGATTTGCGGTAATATGCGAGAAATCTCGATGATGCGCAGTCGGTTGTTATAGAATTTGGCATCTTCCATCGAGATGTTGATATATCGTTCTGCCCGTTCCAACTGGGCCTTGCCCTGCTGGAACAAGTGCATAGCCAATGACTGTAAAGCCATGTTCTCCATGGTGCAACCTTTCACATCGGCAATAGCTGCTTTAATGGCATATTCCTCATATTGCTTGTTGATACCCTCTACACTATAGCTTCCAGCAAGGGCAAACGCAGCCATGGCATAAGGGCGCAAACTCTCATCGGTATGGTTTAGAACATTCTGATAGTGCATCTTGGCCCGTTTGCTGTCGGGCTCTATATATACATGGCGTTCTCCTTGGTAGTATTCATAGAGCGGGTTGTCGGCATGAATGTTTTCCAATGCCATTTTAAGACTGTTGCGGGCTTTGTCGCGATAGAGTGGTGCAAACACCTGGTCGTGACAATAGTCTGCCCAATAGGTGTAGATGGTAAAAAAGGCAAGGTGATACTTGAATAGCAATTTTGTGTTTACTTTTTCCGTATGAAGCCCGTTCAAGTTTTCCACGGCCTCGTTATACAGACCACCGATAGCCATAATCTCTGACTTGTAGATGGTAAATAGCTGCACATAATAGGCGTTCTTTAAATCTTTGGCCAATGCTTCACCACGGTTAGCATAAGCCATAGCCGAGTCGAATTGGAATACATAATACTCGTTGTAGAGTTCTTCCAGCGTATGCATTTTGTCTTCTGGCATACTCTCTTGACTGAGTTTCCCCTTAAGAAAAGCGATGCGTTCTTCCTTTGCTTTCATGTATTGAGTTTTGTTGCTGATAACCGAATCGAGCTTTTCAAGCAACAGATTGTTGTCTGCCTTTATAGGCATTACGACAGTTATGATAATGAGTAGGAATGCAAATCTTTTCATTAAACCACTAGTTTTAATGGCAAATATAAATATTATTCCTGAATTGTTATTATTTACTATTAATAATTTAATACTTTTTATAATTTACTGATTATAAGCTATTTATTATATTCATATATATACTTCATTTTTACTATTCATCTACTATGAGTTATTCTCTAAGCTAAACATAATTATCTTTGCGACAGGAAACCTAAATTTCATAATTTAAACAAAGAGTGTATGACAGAAAAGAAACAACTTCTGAAAAAATGCCTCTCACTTGGCTTGCTGGCACTATTGATGCCGCTGGCCATTATCGCGCAGGATATTAAGGTGAAGGGTGTTGTGAAAGATGAGACTGGCGAGACGGTTATCGGAGCCACGGTGATGCAAAAGGGAACCAGTAATGGTGCCATTACCGATCTTGACGGAAATTTCTCTCTTACTGTTCCTGGCAATGCTACATTGGTCGTTTCCTACGTAGGCTATAGTAAGCAGGAAGTCACCGTGAATGGCAAAACTGATTTTACCATTATCATGAAGAGCGACGAGAAAACACTGAGTGAAGTGGTGGTCGTGGGTTATGGCACCATGGACAAGAAAGAGCTGACGTCGGCCATCTCACATGTGGGCGAGGAAAACTTCCTCACTGTGAGCTCGCTCGACCCCTCAATGATGATTCAAGGCAAGGTGGCAGGTGTATCGATTACAAACACAGGCACTGGTGACCCTAACAATCAGGCTAGCATTCAGATTCGAGGTGTCAGCTCTCGTTCGGCCGGACTTGGCCCGCTGATTGTTATTGATGGTGTTCCAGGTGGAAACCTGACTAATATCAACCCTAACGACATAGCCTCTTTCGACGTGCTGAAAGATGGTGCCGCATCGGCTATCTATGGAACGCGCGGATCGAATGGTGTGATTGTTGTCACCACGAAGAAAGGAAGTAAAGACGGCCAGATGCATACTTCTTATTCAGGACAGATGTCGTGGGATGTCATTAACAAAGAGCTGAAGATGATGAGTGCCCAGGACTATCGCGACGTGCGCCTCGGTTGGGGTGACACGGGTGTTGATCTTGGCGGCAATATTGATTGGCTCGATGAGAGCAGTCGCACTGGAGCCACCATGCAGCACACATTGACCCTGAGTGGCGGTAATGACAAGAGTAACTACCGCGTCAGTGCCGACTACCGAAATGCACATGGCATTGACTTGCGCTCAAAGCGAGAGGAGTATGGCGCACGTGCAGCTGTCATGCATACGACGAAAAACGGGCTCTTCACCATTACAGCAAATGTGGCTCCACGTGTGATTTACCGTGATAATGCTGACTGGAGCGTATTCAAGGATGCCATTGAGGCCAACCCGACAACTCCGCTGATGGATCCAGATGATCCCGTACGTTATTATAATTTCCAAGGACAGGTTGTAGGAAGTAACCCTGTGGAGCGTCAGCGGTTGGAGAAAGACCATGCCGACACAAAGCTGCTCGACTGGGATGGTACGATACGGCTTAACCTGCTTCCGCTATTGACAAAAGACGATAGTGGTAACCACAGCCTGACGACTCAGGTCATGTTTGCTGACCATCAGTATAGCAATGACAATAGCTGGTTCCGCCCGTCGACAAGTACACAGGCTGTCAACAATGGTCGTGACGGTGAGGCCAGCCGGTCTTACAGCAAGGAAAGCCAGTATGTGGCAGAGTGGCTCACCAACTATACGGGCAGTTTCGGCAATCATCATGTGAAAGGAATGGCCGGCTACTCCTACCAGTATTCTCGTTACTCTGGCTTTAATGCCGAGAATAAGGATTTCCCCAACGATGGCCTTGGTGCTGACAATCTTGGTTCGGGTGAGTATGCCAAGGAAGAAGGCGAGGTGCTTATGGGCAGTTACAAGAATGACGCCAAACTTATTTCTTTCTTCGGACGCGTAAGCTACGATTACGACGGACGCTATCTTTTTACAGCCTCTCTGCGGCATGAAGGATCGTCTAAATTCGGTTCAGACAATAAGTGGGGTAACTTCCCTGCCGTATCGGCCGGATGGCGCATCTCGTCAGAGAAATTCATGCGCGATATCGAGTGGATCAGCGACCTGAAACTGCGTGCCGACTTCGGTGTTACTGGTAATCAGGACTTTGGCAGTTATCTCTCGCTCAACACCATGACGGGCTTTGGCTATTATTTCTATAATGGCAAATACTTCCAAGTGTGGGGACCGTCGAAAAACGTGAACCCTGATTTGAAATGGGAGAAAGGCAAAAACTGGAATGTGGGTGTTGACTTCTCGTTGTTCAACAACCGTCTGTATGGTTCGTTTAACTACTTCAGCCGCCGTCAGCAGGATTTGCTCGGAAACTACAAAGTGTCGGTGCCACCCTATCTGTTTGATGAGACATTCGTCAACGTCGGCACCATGAAGAATACCGGTTTTGAGTTCGATTTGAATTTCCGTGCCGTCAGCGCAAAGGATATTGGCTACGACATCAGTCTGGTAGGCTCGACGATGAACAATAAGTTTGTCGATTTCAGCAACTCCGAGTATGTAGGACAAGATTTCTACGATGTGAGCGGCACCGAAGATCCCTATCCTTTCTATAACCTGCAGCGTATCCAGAAAGGCGAGTCGCTTGGTAATTTCTATATGTGGGAATATGCTGGTCATACCACCGACGGCGAGTGGCTTGTTTACGACAAGGACGGTGATATCATCCGTGCCTCACAGGCCAGCGATGAAGATCGCCGGGTGGTAGGCAACGGTATGCCGAAATTCACCCTCTCGTCAACCCACAATTTCCGTTATCGTAATTTTGATTTGTCGTTGTTCTTCCGTGGAGCATTCTTCTACGACATTTTCAACATCCACGATTTCTACTACGGCACACGCAACTTCACGGGCAACCGCCTGCAGAAAGCATACGCAAAGAACTTCGACATTGCCGGAACGGCCAACCCCGTGGTTTGCGATTATTTCCTTGAGCGCGGCGACTATCTGAAACTCGACATGCTGACGCTGGGTTATACGTTCAGACCCAAAGACTGGCGTTTCATTGACCGCATCCGTGTCTATGGCACTGCCAAGAACCTCGTCACCCTGACCAAGTTCAGCGGTGTGGATCCTTCTACATATCAGGTGAATGGTCTTACTCCCGGTGCACAGGGATCGCGAACCTATTTTCCTTCTACGCGCCAGTTTATTGTTGGTCTGCAAGTAGACTTCTAACATTGAAAATTGATAATTGAGAATTGATAATTAGGTATAAAGATATGAAGCCATTACATTATTATATACTCTCTGCAGCCGTCGGGCTTACCGCCCTTACCAGCTGCACCGATTTGGATGAGACGCTCTACGACCAGGTGGGCACACAGAACTATTACAATACAAAGAACGATGTGGTGAGAGCCACTTTCCGTCCCTTCGAACATGCGTTCTGGAGCATTCAGAGCCGTCATGTGCTGAACGAGCTTACCGCCGACCAGCTGATAACGCCTACTCGCGACGGATGGTGGGACGATGGCGGCAAGTGGCGCCGTCTGCACTATCATGAGTGGAATGTGGAGGATGGCGGTGACGCTCAGAGCGAGTGGAACGGTTGTTTCCAGGGCATTATGCAATGCAACTATGTGATTGAGGATTTGGAGAAACTTGATGCCCCCCGTTTGGGCTTTACCGATGCCGAGTTCGACAATCTGAAGGCTCAATGCCGTGTGCTGCGTGCATGGTTCTATATCCGTCTGCTCGACGGTTTCCGTCATGTGCCACTGGCTGTTAGCTATGGCGATGTGAGCCAGAACACCGAGACCCAGGTAGAGCCGCGTGTGGTGTTCGATTTTATAGAGAATGACCTGAAGGAGTGTCTGCCCCTGTTGGCCGAGAAGAGCGAGCTGGGTGCTGGCAACGGACAATTGCAAGGCCAGTGGACAAAGGCTGGCGCTGCAGCCTTGTTGGTGCGCCTCTACCTGAATGCCCATGTGTATATCGGTGAGGACCGTTACGACGAGTGTGCCGAGGTGGCACAGGCCATTGTTGACGGACAATACGGACAGTATCGGGTGGCCGATCGCTGGGATGCAGCCTTCGACTGGAACAACGATGCTTGCGACGAGGTGATTTTCGGTTTCCCCGGTGCTCCCGGCTATAGCTATTGGCACTATCAAGGCGACACGTTTTGGTGGACGGTACCTGCTCGTGCCCGCTACTATTTGGGTGACTCGAAGTGTAAGGCCGGCGACCACAATACTAAGTATGCCGCTTCGCCCAGTTATGCTCCCAATGGCGTGATGCTGAACTACGAGTTGGGAATGCCCGTAGAGAAGTTCCGCAAGTACGACGGTGACGAGCGCATGAAACTTTATCGTAACTTGGGCAACAACCGCCGTGAGGGAATGTTTGTTTATGGTTATCTGGAATATCAGGATGAGAGCGGACAAACCCGCCGTGTTCAGGCTCCTGAGGTGCCTTACGATCTCTATATCCGCGATGCCGTAGGTAAGTTCCAGTCGTTACAGCCCGACCGCTGGCTTACGGCTACAAGCAGCACGCTGCGCGATGGCGACCACAATTCGGGTTGGCATTTCGCCAAATATCCTTTCTATACCGACGAGGATGCTCACCAGATGGAGAGCGACTACACCGAGATCCGTCTGCCTGAGATTATCTATTCGCTGGCTGAGTGCAAGCTGCGTCAGGGCCGTAAGGCAGAGGCAGCCCGTCTGTTGAACAGTGTGCGAAGTCGCAACTATCCCACTGGCAATCTTCAGGAAGTGCTTTATGCCCCCGAAGGCAATGCCAATCTAGACCTGCAGGAGATGCTCGACGAGTGGGGACGTGAGTTCTTCGCCGAGGGCCGTCGTCGCATTGACCTCATTCGTTTTGGTAAGTTCACGAGCGGTTCATGGTGGGACAAGACTCCCGATGCCGACGCTCACACTGAGATTTTCCCCATCATGCGTCCTATTCTGAATGCCAATCCTAAACTGGTGCAGAATCCGGGGTATAATAATTGATAATTGACAATTGATAATTGATAATGAGTATGAAACTGAATGGTTTGTTTACAATATTGGCTGGCATGTTGCTGGCTGTCGGTCTGACAGCTTGTGAGGGCGAGAAAGACTTGAAGATTATCGAGGGAGACCTGCCCATCAAGACATCCACTCTATATATGGTGGGCGATGCCACTCCCAATGGCTGGGACATTGGCAACCCTACTCCGTTGCAGGTGACTGGCGACGACGCGCTGGTGTTCAGCTGGGAAGGAGAACTGCGTACGGGCGAGATTAAGCTATGTCTGACTACGGGCAGCTGGGATGCTCCGTTCATCCGTCCCACTGTGAATGGTACAGAGATTTCACGCAACAACATCAGTGATGCCCAGTTTGCCATGCATGCTGGCGATCCTGACGACAAATGGCGTGTGGCCGAGGCAGGCAAGTACCGTTTGATGTTCAATCTGCGCCAGTGGACCATGTCCACCGAGTATCTGGGCGAGCCCGATGCGCCTGTCATTGAGCCTATTGAGGCAGAGGCAGTGTATATCGTAGGCGATGCCGCCCCCAACGGTTGGAACATCGATGCGCCCTCACAGATGGAAAAAGTGTCACAATATGTCTTTAAGTATGAGGGAGCCCTGACTGCAGGCGAGCTGAAAGCGTGCACACAGACGGGCGATTGGAATGCACCCTTCATCCGCCCGACGTTTGGTGGCTGCAAAGTCAACAAGAGTGGTATAGAGAGCGAGGATTTTGTCTTCACCACGGGTCCTGACGACAAGTGGCAGGTGGAGGAGAGCGGCATGTACCGACTGACGCTCGACCTAGAGCACTGGAAAGCAAAAGTGGAGTATCTGGGCGAGATTCCTGCATCCGACAAGCAACCCATCGAGGCCGAGGCCGTGTATATCGTGGGCGATGCCACTCCCAATGGCTGGAGCATCGACGCACCTACGCAGCTGACGAAGGTGTCGAAATACATATTTAAGTATGAGGGCGAACTGATGACGGGCGAACTGAAAGCCTGCACGCAGACAGGCGACTGGGGCGTATCGTTCATCCGGCCTACCTTCGGTGGTTGCAAAATCAGCCTGAGCGGAGTCGAGAGCAATGACTTTGTTTTCACCACCTCTCCCGACGACAAGTGGAATGTGACTGAGGCCGGCCAGTATCGCATCACCTTCGACCTGGAACACTACACCATCAAGGCCGAGAAGCTGACAAGCAAACAGCCGCTGGAAACCGAGGCGCTCTACATCGTAGGCGATGCCACACCCAACGGCTGGAGCATCGATGCTCCTACGCAGCTGAAGAAAGAGTCGCAGTATGTGTTTGTCTATGAGGGGAAACTGACCGTAGGCGAGCTGAAAGCCTGTACACAAACGGGCAGCTGGGATGTGTCGTTCGTACGTCCTACGTTTGCCAACTGCAAAATCAGCAAGAGCGGTGTGGAGAATACCGAGTTTGTCTTCACGGCTTCGCCCGATGACAAATGGAAGGTAGAGGAGGAAGGACAATATCGTCTGAAGTTCGACCTGAAGGCGTGGACCCTTTCTGTAGAGACTATGTAAATAATTGATAATTGACAATTGAAAATTGATAATTGAGATATGAAAAGAATTATTTTTCTGCTGACAGGTCTGATGGCGATATTGCTCAATGCCTGTACCAATGATATAGAAATGCGCTATCCGCCGAAGTACGAACTGCCTGAGCTGCCGGTGGTTGAGGGCATCCACGAAGGTCAGAATGCACCGCTCTACTGGAGCATCTACGAATATGCTTACGAACAGGAACGTGCTGGTGTGAGCGGCAACGATATGGACTTTACCGAGGCACAGTGGGACGAGGTCATCGACTGGGTGGCCACCCGTCTGAAACCCTACGGCTATGACATGGTGTGTACCGACGGCTTTATTCCGATGCTGGCAAAAGACGCATCGGGCTATATGACCCACTATGGCTCTATGTCGCTTGCCGACCTGTCTGCCAAGTGTAAAGCCCGCGGGCTTCGGCTTGGTGTTTACGACAATCCTTTGTGGATTCACGGTTCGCTGGACACCAAGATTGAGGGTACCGACCGCACCTTCGGCCAGCTTGTTTACGACGGTTCCACTCAGGTGCAGAATCCTACTGCACAAGATCAGTGGTTCACATGGGTTGTGAGCGAGAAAGAAGGCGCCCGTGAGTATATCGACGGCTTCTTCCGCCACTACAAGGAACTGGGCGTCGACTTCATCCGCATGGACTTTCTCTCTTGGTATGAGGATGGCCGCGACCGTGCCATGGGCACTGTGGGGCGTGGCTACGGCCGTGAGGCTTATGCCCGTGCGTTGGCTTATATCGCCCAGTCGGCCAAGAAGTATGGCATCTTCACATCGTTAGTGATGCCTCACCTGAACAACGATGCCGAGGTGGAGGCCCGTTATGGCAATATGGTACGCATCGTGGCCGACACGGGCAACGGTGGATGGCAGCACACATCGGCACAGGAGAAAGGACGGTCTTACACGACGTGGCCCAACTGCATGAACCAGTTTGATGGTTTCATCTACTGGTCGCACATTGCTGGACGCGACAAGGTGATTCTCGACGGCGACTTCCTGCGGCTTAATCGTTACACCAGCGACGCTGAACGCCAGACTGCCGTCTCGTTGCAGCTCATGGCCGGTGGCCCTGTAGCCGTGGCCGACCTGCCCTCTACTATTGGCGATGCACTCCCGTTCTACACCAACGACGAACTGTTGCAGTTGCGGCGCGACGGTTTTGTGGGACAGCCTCTGAGCGACAAGCTTGGCGACGGTAACAGCGAGATATGGCATGGATCTCTCACCAATGGCAATCATGTGGTGGGACTATTCAACCGCAGCGACCAATCGCAGACCGTCAGCGTGGCTTTGAGTCAGCTGGGTATCAGTGGCGAAGCAAAGGTCCGCGACCTTTGGCGCCATGCCGACGAGGGAGCTGCCAGCACACTCTCGGCCACGATTCCTGCTCATGGATGCAAGATAGTGCTCTTAAGCAAGTGAAACAATTCCGCAATATTCTCACATCATAAAACCATCACGAAATGAAAAAGTATATATTTGCCCTTTTCTCGCTGTTTCTTACGCTGGTCGTCAATGCCAGCGAGGTGGCATCGCCCAATGGAAACATCACCGTCAAGTTTTCCCTTGATAATACCGTTCCCACCTATCAGGTGCTCTATCGTGGACAAGAAGTGATACGCCCCAGCCGGCTCGGTTTTGAACTGGTGAATGCAAAAAAACTGCTCAATGGCTTTGCCCTGAATGGCGAGGAGACAAGCACCATGGACGAGACCTGGCAACCCGTGTGGGGAGAGACCCGCGACATTCGCAACCACTACAACGAACTGCTCGTTCGGCTTACGCAGACTTCCACCAACCGCAAGATGAACATCCGCTTCCGCGTCTATGACGAGGGCGTTGGCTTTCGCTATGAGTTTCCGCAGGAAGGCAGTCTCAACTATTTTGTCATCAAGGAAGAGCACACCCAGTTTGCCATGACTGGCGACCATACGGCATGGTGGATTCCCGGCGACTACGACACGCAGGAGTACGACTATATGGAAACACCGCTCTCTGGCATTCGCAGCCACATGCGTGAGGCCATTACGCCCAATGCCTCGCAGACTCCGTTCTCCGAGACTGGTGTGCAGACGGCATTGCAGATGAAGACCGCCAATGGGCTCTACATCAACATTCACGAGGCTGCCCTTATCGACTATTCGTGCATGCACTTGAATCTCGACGACAAGAATATGGTTTTCGAGTCGTGGCTCACGCCTGACGCACAAGGCAATAAAGGTCATTTGCAAACACCATGCAAAACACCCTGGCGCACCGTCATGGTAAGCGACGACGCACGCGACATACTGGCCTCAAACCTTATTCTCAATCTGAACGAGCCTTGTAAGTTGGAGGACACCTCATGGATTAAGCCCGTGAAGTATGTAGGTGTGTGGTGGGAGATGATCAACGGCAAAAAGCAATGGTCATATACCAACGACCTGCCTTCTGTTCAGCTCGACAACTTGGATTATAGTAAGACAAAGCCCCACGGGCTGCATGCCGCTAACAACGACAATGTGCGCCGCTACATCGACTTTGCTGCCCGTCATGGTTTCGACCAGGTGCTTGTAGAAGGATGGAATGTTGGATGGGAAGACTGGTTCGGCAACTCCAAGGATTATGTGTTCGACTTCCAGACACCTTATCCCGATTTCGACATAAAAGCACTGAACGACTACGCCCATGCCAAGGGGGTGCGCTTGCAGATGCACCACGAGTCGTCGGCATCGGTGCGTAACTACGAGCGCCACATGGAGGCTGCATATCAGCTGATGAACAAATATGGCTATACCGCTGTGAAGAGCGGATATGTGGGCAACATCATTCCGCGTGGCGAACACCACTACGGGCAGTGGATGGTCAACCACTATCTCTATGCTGTCAAGCAGGCTGCCCACCATCACATCATGGTGAATGCCCACGAGGCCGTGCGCCCCACCGGACTCTGCCGCACATGGCCTAACCTCATTGGCAACGAGGCTGCACGCGGCACAGAGTACGAGGCCACCAACGGCAGCAAGCCCTTCCATACCACCATTCTGCCTTTCACCCGTTTGCAGGGTGGTCCCATGGACTATACCCCGGGCATTTTCGAGATGGACATGAGCAAGAACAATCCCAACAATCCCAACCATGTCAACTCCACGCTGGCGCGTCAGCTGGCCCTCTACGTCACCATGTACTCGCCCTTGCAAATGGCAGCCGACATGATTGAGAACTACGAGCGCCACATGGATGCCTTCCAGTTCATTAAGGATGTGGCCGTCGATTGGGACGACTCGCGCTATCTCGAGGCAGAGCCGGGCCGTTACATCATTGCCGCCCGTAAGGCTAAAGGCACAGGTAACTGGTTTGTGGGTTGCACCGCCAGTGAGCACGGACACACCTCAACGCTCAGACTCAACTTCCTCGACCCTGGCAAGGAATATATAGCCACTGTTTATGCTGATGCCAGCGATGCCCACTACAAAGACAATCCGCACGCTTACGTCATTCGCAAAGGAGTTGTCACGGCAAAATCCGCTTTGAAACTCACGGCAGCTCCCGGTGGCGGCTATGCCATCAGCATCGTGGAGGCCACGAAAGAGCAGCTGAAGGGATTGAAGAATCTTCCCGCCAGATGCCAGTAAAGATCTCTTCTCTATCAGATTTTTTTGAAAAGTAATTTCACAACATCACACCCGCTGACTATCAGATAGTTAAGGTGTGATGTTGTGATATTAAATTATGGTTGTTAACTTGATTTTTTTTGTAATGGCTTTCTACATTTCTAGAAGGGCTTTCTACGATTCTAGAAGGCATATACAACGGTCGTAAACAGCACTTATAACCGTTGCAAACCACACTTATAACGGTTGTAACTACTATTTGTGATGGTTGTTTTGTTGGATATAAAAATGGGTCACAAGACTAACTAATACTCATAATTCTTTGGAGATTTCGTGGAAAATGCTAATTTTGCAATGTCTATGCAGGAACAGATGGTTTCCGTTTGTGACCTATAGCATTAGAGGTGAAACTTTTGAATAATACCGAAAGACTATGAGAAAAATCAAGAATCATTGGGTACATAAAGAAGGCTACGACTGTTTTGGATGTAGTCCCGACAATCCTCTTGGGGTGAAAATGGAGTTCTACGAGGATGGCGACGATATCGTCTGTTTCTGGAAACCGCAGACCCACTATCAGGGGTGGATTGACACACTGCACGGTGGCATACAGGCTACGCTCATCGACGAGTGCGCGTCGTGGGTGGTATTCCGCAAGTTGCAGACCAGCGGCGTCACCAACCGCCTTGAGGTGAAATACCGTAAGAGCATCATGACTACCGAGCCGCAGATTACTATCCGTGCCCGACTGACAGAGATGAAACGGCAGGTGGCTTTCATACATGTTGAGATTCGCAACTCTATGGACGAGCTGTGCACCGAGGGCGATGCTGTCTATTTCACCATGAATCAGGAGAAAGCCCGCGAGATGGGCTTTACTCACTGTGAT
>JAEEGH010007819.1_pt1 | contig 25551 bp, 15 predicted proteins | sample 9134181 | NCBI WGS metagenome assembly JAEEGH01 (sample SAMN16246544, study PRJNA631951) | gut metagenome | biome: gut microbiome; feature: rumen; material: DP-attached | host: Bos | place: Iran: Karaj | collected 2018-10
CATAGCGATTATTGTTTGTACTACTTTGTAATTGAGCACTACAAAGGTACAACAATTTTCGCTAATCACCAAATATACAGGCAATTATATTTCGTCGAACTCACGTTAATTGTATAGACAAACAATGAAGAAGATATATCAGAATCCAGAGACCATCGTGGCTGAACTGAACCTGGAAACCATTATTGCCGACTCTGTAAAAAGTATCAAAAGCAACTCTACCGGTCTTAAATACGGAGGTGGCAGTGGCAACACCGTCGCCCGTACCAAGGAGCAGACTTGGGATGATTGGAGCGAAGAATAACCAATGTTGAAGAGTCGGATCATTCCATTTTTTTGAAGCAAACGCTACCAACTCAAAAATCCCCTACACTCTACACCAGGGTTTTTAATGTACTCTGAATCAGTGGGATACACGGGTGTAGGCAGGGTGTAGGGCGGTGTAGACGGGGTGTAGAGTCATCAGATGCTCTACACCCCGTCTTCTTTCTGATAGCCAGTGTGTTAGGGGTGTGTGGTGTAGAGTGTAGACCGAAATGAAGGCAACACGTTTCATCGGGTGGAACAACGTGTCGTGTGAGTCCAGTCAACGTGTTGTGTCAAAAGGGACAACTTTTGCCGCCACACCTATAAAACTTTGGAAAAGTCATTGGTTCAAAAGAATATTTCTGTAATTTTGTCATCGGTAAATAATGCGGAAGCTCTCTGCCTGTCCCATTTCCGACGGTCTCACGGGAAAAATATTACGATATGATGAAGAAAATCCTGATTTGTTTGCTGTTGACTTGCCCAGGCATCCTATGTGCGCAGAAAGACAGGAGCCTGCAGCAAATAAGCGAGACGTATAACTGGACGAGCTGGGGGAACAACCGTTTGCCTAAAGATTGTCCGCTCCCCCTCTCCAAGACGTTTGGAGGCATATCCTTCACGGGTCGCTATGCTTCCTATACCAATGCTGACACTTGGTATCCCGCCTACGCTTCCGATGGTACGATATACAGTTGTTTTACCGACGGCAGCGTGAACGGACAGGGGACTGGCTCTCCGAATCCGTGGAGTGGGAGGATCGTGGGAAACAATCCGTTGAACCTGCAAGTGGATGTGGTGGGGGAAAGAGTCAGTCACAATGGTAACGAGAAGATAGCAGGCAAGTACGGGCGCTATCCTTGTGCCCAATTGATGTACAACGACATTTGGTACTACGGCACCTACCTGCTGGAGCAGAATGACCGTTCCTGGTTCGTCCCCAATGCCGACTGGCCTATCCTGCAGCCTTTCGTAGGATTCCGCGTTTCAGATAATTTCGGAGAAGAGTGGTTTGATCAGACGACACCCGAATTCCCTCTGCTCGAGAATCCACATGACAAGTGGGTCCGTGTTCACGGGGTAGAGTTCAACAACCCCTACGAAGTCATGATAGGAGCACCCCATTTCGTGGACTTCGGCCGGAACTTGGAACATGCTCCCATAGATAAGCAGACAGGTCGCCGGTGGGCTTATATGGTGGCTCATGGAGCAGACGCCGGATGCAAGTTGGCCCATAACAGCTGGATATCCGGGGACAACATCTACCTGCTGCGCATCCTGATGCCCGAAGGCAGGAACGCCCAGGAAAACTTCCGCTACATGAACGATGCAGGCAACTGGCAGTACCTGAGCCGCGATGGCTCGTACAGGACCTGGAACCGCAACGACCTGCAGGAGGTCTATCGTCATATCAAACCCATCGTCGATGCCACAGGCTACCTCGGAAACGTGGGCCTGACCTACAATGCCGCACTGGATCGCTTCATCATGACTCTCAGCAGGGTGGACGATGCTGATCGCGATTTCTTCAATACCTTGATACTGGAGTCAGAGGCTATCGACGGCAAGTATCGTGTCGTGCAATACCTGAAGGGCTTCGCCACGATATCCTATTTCATGAATATCCCATCCCCGTTCATTTCCGAAGATGGTCGGACGATGTGGCTCTGTTACTCTTCCAACTACAACTACAAGAACAATCCGCTTCCCACCATAGGAGGGTCGCAATACTCAATGTGCCTCACGGAATTCACGCTCGACGGGAGGGACGAAGCCAAAGCCTGTAAGTACGAGGCAGAAGGGATGCAACGTCTGGGGCACACCTCGCTGCTGATAAACACAGGCCTATCAAACGGAGCTGGAGTGGCAGACATTTCGCGGCTGGGCGACGGGCTGGAGTTTTACTCAAAGAGTCGAGGAAATGCGTTGGCTGTCGCTGTTCTCAGCAAGCTGTCCGCCTCGAAACGTCTATCCGTTTATCTCAACGGGCGTTTCTGCGCAAAACTTCTTGCCGAACCTTCTGGCGACATAGACGAATGCCATCTTTACTATGTGTCCATGAGGATACGGCCTGGCGACAGGATTTCCCTGCGTATGGATGCGGATGATATAGCCTACAATAGTCTCCAGGGAGAACTGCCCGACGGAGAGCACCATTTCTTCGGCGACATCGACTATGCAGTGGTTGACCAAGTGGAGTTTCGTGGCTCTCAGGTTGTCAATGCCCGGTATCGTCCGCTTTCAGGGGAGACTGAAGTCATGCTTCAGCCAGACGGGAGCATTGATGCTTGTCAGACAAGGCTGCACGGCACGGCGAAGGTGATGAACGTTCATCCCGGTTATACGGGACGGGGTTTCGTGGCAGGCCTTGACGTACTTGGCAAGAAAGGTTCCGTCTCGTTCGTTCCCTCTTTGGAGAGTGGCGATTACGAACTCTGCATCACTTACTCGGCAGGCCCCATGAACGCGTCTTGGGACAGGCGCGAGCTGACTTTATCCGTCGGGACAAAGAAGACGACACAGCAGTTCCCGTTAACTGAAACCTGGCAGCAGTGGCGAGAGAAGAAGATCCTCATTCACTACACCAAGGGCGACAAGATAAAACTCAGTGCAGACCGCCTGGGCGACAATGAAGACTGCATCAACATAGACCGCTTCACGTTTAGGAAATGAAGCAAGAGACAGGACGGGCGGCGGAATTCTTACGACGATGGCCTTGGCTACAGAGAAATTTTCATCTGTGGGTACAAGGGTGCCTTTTTCGGTAGTTCTTGTATGTCGTGGTGAATGGGATATGATAAGCAATAGCCCGGGCACTTGGGTACTCGGGCTATTGCAAACTTATTGGTGTTTATTATGGTTTTATCACAGGACGTATCGTATGACCTGTGCTGTTCCAAATACCGACTCGCACGAAACCATCGGCATCAGAATTGAGGAGCCACGACTCTCGTAGGTCATCGTCACAACGACTGCCAGACTTGTATAGGCCGTATTCTCCTGGATGATACAGTGTATCGCCCGACATAAAACCGGCAAGGGGCAGGTATATGTATTTGCCGTTAGGACCTGTTACCTTCATTACATTTATTTCATTTAACGTGGTTATTTCATGTTGGCAACTCTTTACCAGTTCATCAATTTGTTCGGCTGTAGGCATCTGCCAGGGTACTCCCCATATCGCACGTGCAGCATCATATTTGGTTCCGCTGATTTCTGCCCCGATATTATGGCAAGTCTCCTTAGTCCCGTCGCAGTGTTCATAGGTGCCCCACGAGTACCAATCCTTTGGTTTGATTTCTCCCCATGCAAAGTATTGGCCATAATCTTCAGGTTTATGTGCACCTAAATTGTAGCTAGCCCATAGAGTACCACTTGGTAGTCCAAGATCAATGGCCTCGGCAGGCACGGGTGGGACATGCTTGACTGGGCGAATTGTCAGGCCAGCGAAACGATTGATGTAGCAATCCCAAAGCATTTCACCATTTTTGAAACTCATTTCGTGAGCTTTGTTGACACTTGTCGTTTGGGTGGAAGACCAATAACAGCCTTCGCTACCAGCCTTGCTGTTCTCGGTATTCCAGCAATACCCAGTATATGGAAGGAAAATGTAATTGCCATTGCGTCCTGTGAACAAGAAACCCTTCACGCCTTTTTGCGTGGTTTCCTTGTAGTTGCAATTGTAAACAAGTTCTCTGAAGTCCTCTTTAGAAGGCATACACCATTCGTCACCCCATTTCATGTGAGCAACGTCATACTGAGTTCCACTGATGTCCTCTCCAATATCATGGCATGAGCTGACAGTGCCATCACAAAGACTATAAGTGGTAAAGTAATATTGATCTCTCACTTCCGTCTCGCCCCAGGCATAATAGCTGCCATATTCCTCAGGTGCAGTGGCACCCACGTTGTAGCTTGCCCAAAGAGTTCCACTGGGTAGTCCAAGGTCGATGGCCTCGGCAGGGATGTCGATTGGGGTGGGCTCAGCAACTGTTACTGTGAAGCTGGCTGTTTGGCCAGTCTTGTTGTCAGTCACGGTGATAGTAGCCGTACCTGCAGAAAGAGCTTCCACAGTTACAAAATCTCCGACAAGAGAGGGGGTTGCCACTTGTGGGTCACTGCTCTGGAGGTTGTAATCGTTATTACCTGACATTATCCTAACATTGGCACTTGCCCCTACTTCCAGATCGATATTCCCGATAATGGCAATGGAGAGTTTTGCCCAAACAATCACCTCGATGCTAGCTGCCTGGTTAGTCTTCTTGTCTGTCACGGTTATTGTGGACTCACCAGCACCAATGGCATCAATTATAAGTTTCTCACCATCAAGTGTGACTTTCGTAACCTTGTCATTGCCATTGAAGATGTCATAGTCTCCGTTGCCAGTTATGTCAATCGTTGTACTTTTGCCTTCGTCGATGCAGAATGAGCCAACTGAAAGTTCCATGTCTTTAAACTTCTCGATGGTGAAAATCCTTTCTTCTCCCCAGTTAAAATAGAAGCCGTCATAAGTTACGGCACGGTAATAGTAGGTTATTCCTGGTTCTGGTTTAAAAATTGCAGAGAAAGCAACTTCTTTATAATCCTCTCGTATATGGTGAGCATCTTTACTTATGATATCTATACCATTCGTGTATTCATTAATGTCGGGTTCAGTTGCTATTCTAAAACCACATGAGAGACCGATATTATCTAAATTATAACAGGATGTTGTTCCTTTCAATTCTACTTGTTTTTGATTATAATAATCATCATTCATCTCTTGATCAGTTTTGGCAACCGTATTAGTATTAACAATGAAAATGCGACTAGCAGAATCTGATTTTGTTAAATCAATTAAAGATGCTTCCCAGGTTGTTTTCTCCGTTTTATAATCATCCGATATAATATCAAAAGCACTTTTATGGGATAATCCATGAAGCATGGCATTGAAATAATAGAAAGCTGCATAGCCAGAGTATGAACATGAATTGTTGTATCCCATGTAGATATCTGTCCCCTTATCATGGAATATTTGAGCTACTGCATCACTACCAGAGAATGTTTTACTGTCAAGTTTACGTTCTATTGTATCCTTACCATTCAAAGAGCTACAGGCTCCATTAAAAACTATATGTGGACCTTCTCCAAACTTAAACTTACTTTTCGCAATAAAGCTATCTGAAACACCAATAAAAACGCCAGAAGAAAAGTATCCAGTCCTACAGTAACCAACAAATGCGTCCTCTATATCAGTATGTATAGGCTCTAATACTCCTGATTCATTTAATCCTAATTTATCTAACTTATTAACAAACCAATTCCAAATAGTAATTTCGGGTGTAGATATGCCGAGATATTCATCTGTTAAAAAACCGTGCCATCCCGTATCTTCATTGTAGCCACCATGAGTATCTAAAACAACAATATCATACTCGAACATTCTTCTTCTGTAAAAATCAGTATCTAAATTTCCCCCTTCTTCACTTGGGACAAAAACCGCCTGAAACCCCATCGCCTTAAATCTTTCGGTTAATTCTATAAGGTCGTTTACTTGTCCTTTGAATCTTGTGTCATTGATCATTTGGCATGCAATAGCAACTTTAATTGGTGTACCATCTTTCTTAAGTTGTTGCATTAGAGGTTTGGAATTCTGAATGTTTATAGTTTTCGCTTTCCTTGCTACATAAAGATTTTCAACATCGGGCACTATGGGGTACATGAAAACGAAATCATACCAATCACGAATTTTAACAATAATATCTGTACCTGAACGTATTATATTCTCTACTCCTTCGACACTTGTTATCTCATCGATATGCTCTTCCATCTCCTCAACAGTAGAGCATTGCTCGAAAATAGGTATTACATAATTATTTATTTTTTCCACATTTTTTTTAACCTGTTCCTCATCCACTTTCCTGAATGTCATGCTATCTATTTCTGCAAGATAATAGGAGTAAGTAGTGTCAGGCATAACAATTTGCTGCATCTGATAATCATCATGCAGATTGCCCTCCAAGTCATATTTCGTTGTAGATATGGATTCCACAAGATGCATAAAATGTCGTTCTGTATGACCATCTTTGAAGTAAATCTTCAGATAATCGTTGGCAACCATAGGTAATACTGTTATGGTCATGACGGCGGTAAGCAGTGTTCTGAGTATCTTGTTTTTCATCGCTTCGTGATTTTATAGGTTGCACCATTGGCTTTAATTACATAGACTCCTGTGGGGAAAACAGAGACTGATACAGTGACTTTGCCGTCTTTTCCAGAATCAATCTTGCGGAGCAGCTGACCTGCCATGTTATAGAGGAGAATGATGCTATTAGGCTTCACATTGGTGAACGTGAGAGTCTCGCCATCTTTCGAGAAAGCAGCTTTCATTGTTGGTATTGTACTGATGCCATCGGCAAGAGTGGTGTAGGTGTACTTCTTCACCTTCTCCAAGGGAAATGTAATGGTGGTCTTGTTGGTCGTAATCACCAGATTTCCATCGGCATACGTTGTCTTGGGTTCTTCGTTCAAGCTGATGTTCATCACCTGACCATCGGACTGCCATATTTGCAGCACTTTCTCGTCGGCCTTTGTCATTGTGCAGACAGAAACGAGGATTAATAACAGAATTTTTCTCATGTTTTTATCTATTTTTGTATTATCATTAGTTACTTACATTCTCTGTCAGAAAGCTGACACGAGAGTACAATCTTGCCGCGTTGGGGATGCATACGCCACGATGTCGGTTTTCCTGAGGAAGAGGAGGCTGTTTCGAATGAGCCTTTCTGAAGATGGAACGCATAGGGATGACCTTTCCATGTCGCACGCATCTCCTGGGCAGAAAGCTCGTCGAAAGGAAGAGAGGCTTTGGGGGCTGCGGTGAACTCCATTGCCCAGTTCACTTTCTTCTTCGCGCGTAGGCTGCAGGTAATATTGTCCTCGTTCAGGGTTAGAGTGAACGTGCCGTAGGGAGTCTTCTGGTCAACCACCAGTTGATCGGCAGCTGTTTGGCGGAAGGAATGGGAAAAGACTGGAATCTCCTCTGTGCCCGATTCTCCTTGCAGGGCTACGAGACGGAGTCCGGCACGCTCGTCGGATGTGCTCCACAGGTATCCGTCCACGATGGGTAGGGTGGTGTAGACGCATTGGGTGGATGTTCCTGCCTGACGCAAATAATCCGACTCGATGCTTTCGTCGAAGAGATGGATGTCGCGGATGACAAAGAAGTCGCCCTCCCAGAAGAGTCCGATGCGGTAGAAACGGCTGTCGTACCACGCTGCGCTTCGTCCGTCGTGCAGGAAGTCATCGTCTACGGTAACGGATGTGGCAGGTGTGAGCGGATAGCGCTCCTTGAACCATCGACCCGACTCTGCCAGTGTCTCTACGCGGACCTTCCCTTCGTCGGCCAGTTGACGTATGATTGGCATCTGCATCGTCAGACCGTTCTTCATGGCTTCCCAACCAAACGAGTTCTCCTGTCCGGCTTGGATATAGTTGAATCCCAGACTCTTACTGTTGGCCATAGCGGGGAGGAACCATTCAATCCACTGGCGGTTTCCACCGCCTCCCCCATTGCCCGTATAGACAGGCTCCAGGGTAATGACACCCTGCACTCGGCTGTCGAGAGCATTGTCGTACTGCAGCACAGGATCACTGCCGAGCATGCGGAAGACAGGAACGGGGATTTGTCCCTCGCTGGTCTGCGCAGGCATGTAAGCATTCACGCGGCTTGGGTAGTAGGCTTGGTTCCAGTAGCCTCCCCAAAGGGTATAGCCATCGGTGCCATACTGATCCTTGCAGTTGCAGGAAGCCGTGATGCCATACTTGTCGGAAAAATACTGCAGCGTGTGGGCATCGATGAACCAAGAACCCACAGACTCAGGATAACTGCCGAAAATCTCGTGGAAGCGGTTCATATAGGTATCCACCAGACGCTCGCGTTCTTCGGGTGTGTAACCTGTAGCAAAACCTACGTTGGCATGCCAGTCCCACGGGTATCTTCCGCGCCAAGTCATGCCTGCATCACGTACGTGCGGTTCAGTGATCTCCCACCATGCGCCCACTTCATGCCCTTTTTCTTTGGCTTCCCTCATCAGCTGCTGATAGGCAGAATCGACGAGCGCATCATACTGGAGCAGGAAGGTGCCACGGAAACCGTATTCGTTCAGTTGCGCCAACTCGTTGGCAGTGGTCTGGAAAAGATACTCGTTGGTGAAACGCTCGTCGCGCGGCTCCACCTGACGGATGAAGTTAACGAAGTTGATGATGCAGGGTTGCTCCGGTATCTCAGGTGCGGATTGGCAACTCGTGAAAGCCGTTGTCGTCAGAATCAGGGTTATGGCTGTCCGTACTGCTGTGTTGATGATTCTCTTCATGTCAGATTATTTGTTTTTTTATTGTGTCTGTTGTTTAATACGTTTCAAGGTAACTTTTCTATTCTCTTTTTTAGACTCCTTTGCAAAAGATATCGAATTGCCGTCCTTGCTCATGTCAAAGGCCTTGATGTCCTTCTTGCCTTGTTGCTGTGATTTTGTCTCCTTCGTCAGTGCAGGTGGTCTTTCTCTGTTCCGACCAACCTTTGCCCAATTGGCTCTTAATCATCTTCGGCATCTGTTGCGACTTTATTCTCCGAAGATTTTCTGCAGACGGGTTTGCAGCGCCTTGCCGCGAAGTGCGCGATCCGTAATCTTCCCCTGCGGGTCGATGAGGATGTTGTCGGGGATGGCGTCAATTTTATAGGCAGGTGCAGCGGCACAGCTCCATCCCTTCAGGTCGGAGAGTTGCATCCATGGCATCTTGAGTTGCTCGATGGCTCTTACCCATGGCTCCTTCTTCTGGTCAAAAGAAATGCCAATTACCTCGAAGCCTTTAGCATGGTATTTGTCGTAGGCCTCCAGCACGTTAGGCATTTCAGCTCGGCAGGGACCACACCACGAGGCCCAAAAGTCTACGAGTACCCATTTCCCTTCACCGACAAACTCACTGATCTTGTGCATCTTGCCGTCTGGGTCGGCCATTTCCAGATCGGTAAACTGTTGGCCGATAAAAGCTGTCTTGGGACTCTCCTTTGGTTGCAGCATTTGGGCTACTTCATCTCTTGCCTTCTTCAGATAAGGATGCTTGGCAAACACCACCTGTTCCTCGACCAGTTTGTCGTACTCCTCCACGCCATTGTCGAAGAAATACAATTCCGAGTAAGCCAGTGGAATCAGTGACTTGCGCTCCTCTTGGAAGATTCTGTTTGCAAAAGCTATCTGCCCATCTATTATCTTGTTGTACTCTCCCATGAGTTCCTCCTGGTGTGCCTTCATCTCTTCTTTGCTCATCTTGGAGGTTTTTGCCCTAAATGCCTTGGTGGGAATGTCCTGCTCGACATCGTACTTCACCAGGCGCTCGTTCATCGGAGACCCCTTCAGTGTACTGTCGTTGAGGTTGACAGTCACAGGTGTACCATCGTTGAAGAAGAGTACCTGCCACTTCTTGTTCTCTGCCGTGATGGCCATAAAAGCATCCTTTTGGGCACTGCCTTTGAAAGAGAACTTGCCGTTGGCGACAATCATACTGTCGATGGCATGGTTTGTCAACCGGTCTATCAGATAGACCTTCTTACCATTGTCAGTGTATGTTCCACTGACGGAATACTTCTCCTGTTGTGCCATAGAAGGCATCGCGGCTGCTACGAAGGCTGCCAATAATAATACTTTCTGCATATTCAATTATTCATTTTTTTCTTTCATCTTTACCTTGTCATGTTTATTCCAATGGGATGTCGGAATGTTGTACAGCCAGGGGCATGTCCTTCTGCGAGAGGTAGAACACGTAGAGGATAGCCGGTTTTGTGCCGCGGTTTTCTCCGTGGTGAATGGTACCTACCATCTCCACGACAGCCTCACCCTCGTGGACAACTTTCTCCTCACCGTTTTGGCCGAAGAGCGTCAACTCGCCTTGCGCCAGCACTCCGTAGTTCATCACAGGATGATGGTGCCATCCCATTTTCTGACCAGCAGGGATTTCGTATTTCATGGCCACCAGTTCAGGTCGTCCCTGCGGATAGTCTGGCAGCTCCTTTCCATCCCAGCTTTGGCTGGTGCGTATTAGTTCAGTTGCTTCTATTTGCGGTAGCTCGGCCTCGTTGGCGTTGGTCTTCTTGCATGAGATCAGCATGCAGATGCCACAGCAGGTGAGGGCAGCAGCTGACATCCATATTCTCGTCACCTTTTTCATGTTCTCTTTCGACCTTTTTTTTCTCTTTTTGTAAACGTCTATCTTCTCGTCGGTGAAGTTCAGAGCGAATAGATTGATTTCGTTGACAGTCGCTTTCGGCTTCTCCTGCTATCAGGCCACGTGTTGAGATTGCAATCACAACGTGTTGTGTCATCGTTGACTACTCTTCGCTCCTTCTGGCTCAGTTCAGCCACGATGGTCTTGGGATTTTGATGAATCTGTTCATCTTGTCTTATTCCGGTTTAACTGTATTCTTTATCTTCCATCTATCGTTTCCTGTCTCGAAATCATTCATAATGAACGCAAAATTAAATATTTTTTTCGGAATGCACAACAATGAAGGACAAAGAATTCCAATTCTTTGATTATAGGGAAATGGCTTTTCCGATAGACCAACCTTCGTTGGCTCGAAAAACGAATGCATCTTAACCTGTAGGCAGAAGGGCGTCACAAGAAAAAAGGGCCACCCATTTGGGCAGCCCCTTTCTTTAGGACGGAACTAGTTCCGCTACTCCTCTCACTTAACCAACACTTTCTTGCCGTTGATGATGTAGAGTCCCTTGCGGGCTTTCTCAACACGACGACCGGTCAAGTCGTAGATGGCCGTGTTCTCACGGTTGTCGGCAGTGATTCCTTCTATAGCGGTGGGCACATTGCTGAACGTGCCGTTCTCCTGCATGTAGACGATGTACTGCTCGTTGGGAACGATGGTGGGATAAGCATCCGTACCTACATTCTGGTACCATGCCACACCCTGACCTTGCTTGTTGCCGTTCAGGCGGTAAGCCATCTCACCGCTTGCCAGCTGGCTGGCGGTTACCTTGGTTCCCTTGTTGTTGTCATAAATCTCATAGAAGCCATCCTTGTAGTAGGTGTTCACAATCGTGAAGTTAGACGAATTGCGGCTGAAGGTTGCACAGCTCTCTGGGTTGGTGGTGATGTCACCGACAACCAGGCAGTTGGTCATTACATTCTGACCGCTATTGCCCGACCAGCCGCAGATACCGCCGCAGCAAGTGGTTTGGTCACCGTTGATGCTACCTGCGAACAAGGCATTGGTCACCCTGATGGTACCTGTGCCACCGGTCAGGCCGATGATACCGCCGTGTGTGCCGTCACCACTGACAGTGCTGTTGATTGCCACGTGGCTCTCGCAGTTCAAAATGCTGGCGTTGTCACTTGCTTCACCTACAATACCGCCGGCATACTTGTTGCTGGTATCGATGGTACCGCGTGTAACCAGATTCTTCACGACTGCGCTGCCTAATTAGGTTAATTGTTAGTTTTCTTTTCTCGTATGTCTTTGTCTCGTTGCTCCTAAGGAAGGATGATGGACAGGAGGATTAGGGAAGGTTGAACTGCACCAGCATGTTGGCGAGATAGCGGACGGGCTTCCCATTCACGGTGGCAGGTTTGCAGGGTGGCAACTTCATGAGCGCACGGCCAGCCTCAGCCGTCATCTCAGTCTTGGCTTGTGCCATTGCCTCTTTTTGGGCCTGCTCCGTCATCGTCTTTGCCTGCGCTGAAGGAATGTCGTTGACCAAATGCATCAGACAACGGGGAGCAGAGATTGTGCCGTTCTTCTCCACGATAAATTGGAAGACGAGTCTGCCCTGTATCTGATAGCGTTTGGCAGTTGGTGGACAGGAAACCAGGTGCTTGACGGAATCTTCCCATTGTACACCTGTTTTTTTGTCAGCCATTGATGGCTTGACGTCAACTTTCGTGAAGACATCCTTGGGAACTAATATCTCCCGTATGCCGTTGTCTTGGGCTGCTATATCTTGGATGCCCAAAGTGAGGACCGCGGCTATGATAGCCATAAAAGTATTGATACGCATAATACCTGTATTAGATTCATGAATTTGTGCAAATTTAAGAGTTATTCACAAAACATGCAAAGCAAATGGAATTCGCCCCCCTGTTTTTCATATTTTTTAACATTGGATTGGAACGCTGGGAAGAAGCAGTTGTTTCCATAGAGAAAAAGAGATGCCTTGTGGAATATATTACGCATCTTGTATCTTCCAATCACCTTTTTTTTGTAACTTTGCAACAGAAAATGAATGCACAGATATGAAAAAAGACATGAAAAAGACCGTTCTCTTGATTGTTTCCATGCTGCTTATGACATTCGGCGTGAGCAGTCAGACGATAAGTGTCATCGACACAGCAATGACGACATACCCGTTTTCTGACCCTACGCCGACACCTGAGATTGGGAAAATCTATCCTTATTGGAGTTTTCAGCAATACGCCACGAAACCTGAGCCACGCTCATGGAAGATGGTTGTGTTGGAGAACGATTGGCTGCACGTAGAGATTTGTCCGGAGATAGGAGGCAAAATATGGTCGATTCGTGACAGGGCAACAGGCCGCGAGCTACTCTACCGAAACGACGTTGTGAAGTTTCGTGAGATAGCTTTGAGAGGCCCCTGGACGAGTGGTGGAATAGAGTTCAATTTCGGAGTGATTGGTCATGCGCCTTCCTGCTCCTGCCCCGTGGACTGGCGTACGGAAAAGAAAGCCGACGGAACGGTGAGTTGCTTCATCGGTGTGAACGAGATGACCTGTCGGAGCAGGTGGACGACGGAGATCAGTTTGCCAAAAGATGCGGCCTACGTGCGTACGTCTTTTGTATGGTATAACCAGAGTCGCGAGTACCAGCCCTATTACACCTGGACGAACGCCGCCTTTCCTGCCGCCGAGGATCTCGTCTTGGTCTATCCAGGAACAGCCTATCTGGGGCATGACGGCCAGCGGTTTGACTATCCTGTTGACGGGACGGGACACGACCTTCGTCTCTACAAAGACCAGGCTCACGAAGGTGCCTTGTCGCTTCACGTAGTGGGTTCCCACAAGCCTTTCTTCGGAGCTTACTATCGCGACAAGGATTGGGGGATGATGCATTATGCGTTGCGTGATGAGAAGTTGGGCCGTAAGTTCTTCTCCTGGGGACAAAGCGGTGACGGAGACATCTGGATAGACCTCCTGACGGACTGCGGCAAGCAATATGTGGAGATGCAGGGGGGCAGACTTTACAACCAGAACATGCAGAGCTCTTCTCAGGACACACCTTTCCGACAGACGCTGATGATGCCTTTCATGACAGAGGAGTGGTCCGAGTACTGGATACCTTACAACCGTATCGGAGAGCCTGACGAGGTGACGCTCGATGCTGTCGTCAGCGTACAAGGCAAGGATGACAAGACGAAAGTGAACGTCTATCCGCTCCATTCCCTAAAAGGCAGTCTTTCCATCATTGGCGAACAGGGAACGGTTTGCCTCACGAAGGAAGTCTCGCTCCAAACCGCCAAGCCCTGGACTGCCAAAGTGAAAGGAAGCCCCACGAAGATTCTGATCGACGGCCGTGTCCTTTGGCGCTCTGACGATGATGCCCTGAAAAGACCACTCACTCGCAACGCAGCCTTCCAGCCAAACCAGTTGCAGAGTTTCTGTTTGCTTGCCCGTGATTATCTGGGCATGAGGCTCTATGGGCAGGCAGAAGCAATGGCCGACAGCGCGCTTGCCATCGAGCCGGCTTCCGTCGAGGCTCTGAGCTTGAAAGCCTTCCTCCAGTATCATGCCTTGCACTTCGAGCAGGCTCTTGACTATGCTGATCGCGCACTCGCTGTCGACCAGTACAATGCCGAGGCTGGTTACGTGGGTGGCCTGGCTGCAGAGGCATTGGGCATGGACTACGACGCGATGGACCGCTTCGAGATAGCCACCATCAGCGGCAGCGGTCTTCGTTCCGCCTGCCATACTGAACTGGCACGTCTGCATTTCCGTCGTGGCGATAGGGAACTGGCGGCAGGATATGCCCGCAAGGCCCTGACGTATCAGGCCAATAACATGACAGCATTGAGGATTCTCTACAAAGCTACGGGCGAAGGGATGCCCCGGATAATGGCTTTGGACTGTTTGAGTCATTTCCCAGAGTTTGAGAAGTTGGTTAGTGGTGAAGAAGACGCAGGGATGCTGGCTGCCAACTTCCAAGAGGAACTGCCCTGGGAAGACTATCTGGAGACAGCTATCTTTTATCACAGCCTGAACTTGGACAAGGAAGCCGTGAAAGTACTGGAAGCTATACCAGAACCCAATGTTCTGACAGCCCTGTGGACTGCTTACCTGAAGCAGGATGCCTCGTCCATTGCCCAAGCTGAGGCAAAGAAAATCGATTTCACATTTCCTTTCCGTCCAGAATCCAGCTGTCCGCTTCGCTGGGCTGTAGAGAACGGAGGCCGCTGGCAGTCACATTATCTCCTGGCTCTCTTGTCTGACTTCCTGGGTGACACTTCATCGGCTGCCCGGTTGGTGGAGGGTGATGATGCCGACTATGCTCCTTACTACGCTTACCGTTACAGAAAGACTGCCAACGGGGCTGACATTCAAAAGGCCCACACCTTGAATCCAGGAGAGTGGAGATACGTGCGCGATGTGGCAGCCCGTTATACTCAAGACGGCAAAAACGACCAGGCGCTCTCCCTTCTGAAAGCATATTATGGGGCGCATCCATCGAATGCCCGCATTGGCGATAACCTCATCGATGCCTACATTGCCGCTGGAGAGTACGAGGCTGCCAACCAGTTGATGGACACCCTGACCATCCTGCCCTTCGAGGGAATGCGCAGCAGCCACGACAAGTATCGGCAGTTGAAGTTGAAGCTGGCTGCAGAGGCGGCCGACAAGGGAAAGTTCGACCAGGCAGAGCGCTACGTGGACGAAGCTCAGTTGTGGCCCAAGAATCTGGGTGTGGGAAAACCGCGTGAGTCAACCATCGACCACTCCACGGAGGACTGGCTAAAGAATGAAATCAAGAAACGCAGGGATGGAAAAGACCGTGCGATACTCCTCTCGCCCCAGATCGGAAACCAGCATACGAAGGACAAGAAACTTTTCTGAATCACCGTTTCCTCATTGGTGTTGAGGTTCACCTTCATGGGGTAAAAAGACACAACGTGTTGTCTTTGCCTTTTCAACGTGTTGTGTCGGCCTTTTCAACGTGTTGTCTTCTGTGATGCTGGACAAGGGGAGGGGACTCTTGTTTTTATGATTAATGCGCACCGTAGACTTCGATGTCGCCGATGCGGACGTAACCATCAGTACCTCCGTTGGTGACATTCACTCGCACGTATCGTGCCTCGATGGGATTGATGGTGGCTTCAGTTACCGGTGAAGTGTTGTTGGCATAGGTGCCAGCGGTGGTCCATGTCTCGCCATCGAGACTTGTCTCAACTATGAAATCGCGGCTGTTGAGCTCAGGATCCAAACCGGCAGCCTCGGCATGACGCACCACGTAGCGGCTAATCTGGTAGGATTCCTTGAAGTCCAACTGTACCCAACCAGTTCCGTCTGCAGTTTGGGAAATCCATATATACCCTTCTGAGGGCGATCCGTCAGCAGCGAATTTGACATTTGTCTTGGCAGGAGACGACGTGATTTCCATATCCTGCAGCAGGGTGATGTTGAAGGGCAAGTGATGCGCCTCGTTATAGTAGCTGAACCAATGGTCGGCACGGACGATGTTAACATTGCCTGGCGAGAGCGCGTTGAGTTTTTCCTTCAGGGCGATGAGCTTGTCGGGACCAGCATCCCATACCGTAGCCTGGCCTGTGACGAACATCGGCTCAGCACCCTTGAAGTTCTTGATGTCGCGATTGAAGAAATTGGTGATGACATCTACACCATTGGCATAGCAGGGGTATTGGGGGATGATGGGCAGCCAATTCGATTGTACTTTGGCGGTCAGCCGACCGTTCTGGCGTTCCCAGTCGTTGATAGTGAGCCCGTAAAGATAAGGGCAGTTTTCGGCATAAGCATTTCGCTGTATGGGACTGACGTCGTCCCAAATGGTAATCACGCGCAAGCCGGCCTTCTCGAGGTAACGCTGGGTAAGTTGGGTGTAGGGAGTAATCAGCTTGCTGGAATTCGCGCTGGCATAATAACGTGTGTTGTGGGCATCGTACGGCATAGCATATCCCAGACCTGAAGGGCCGCTGACGAAGCAGTCATTGGCCGAAGCCTTGCGGTAATAGTAATTCAGCATCATGGGCGAGAAGTCAGCCAGGGCGGGGCTGATCGTCCAGTTCATGGCCATCTTGCCTCGACCGCTTTGCTCGAAAATCTTGGCCATCGCATGCTGGCAGTACTGGATGTTGTCGCCGTCGCTGATGTAGACGGCAGCATATATCTTGTTCTCCAGCTTGGGACGCTTGGGCACGGGGGGAATCTTGATGGGCTTGTTGACAGCCGTGTAGACAGTAGTGTTCTCGAAAAAGTCGGCAGGCACGGACGACAAGCCAAACTTGGTGGCTTCTCCCACGCCGGATCGTTCCTCAGGATACCATCCCAGGACAATATCACGACCTGGTGTCATATCTTTCAACATCTTGTCGAGCAACGAGCGTTCGTTTGCGATGCGAGGGTCGAGCCATACACATGCCGAACCACAGGCGGCACCGATGTCATGCACATAGGGTATGGTGGGACGTTCGCTGATGAGCAGGCGGTGGTTGCAGCGGTTCCAGTAGTTGTTGTAAAGATAGGTGTAGACACCCAACGCATTGGTCATCGTGAGCGAAGTGAGGTCCTCTACAACAGGGAAATCCATACCGTTTGCCACGAGTTTGGCTCTAATCTCGGCAGTCACGGGGAGCAGACGGTCCAGGCCAGCGATGGTGACGGCGAGGTTGGAGTAGTGGTTGCATCGATCGTTGCTGTAGAGCACCAAGCCATTTATTTCTTCCTTGTACATCTTCACCAGAGCATAAGGAGAAGAGGGGGCGACGGGAGTGATCCTGAGACTGTGTGCCGTGGGCCAGGTAGTTTGTGGCTCCTCGTTGTGGTTGTAGAGGAGGATGCGTGGACGAGTGCGATTGACGATACCCTGCAGCGTGCAGAACATGACGCGCTCTGCCTCGCTGAGCTTGGCAGTATTCATATCCAGCGATCTGACAGGAGTTGCTGGTGGGAGGAAGAAGGGCAGCAAGCGGTCTTCAGGCCAGCAGAGTTCGTTGGCTTCGAGGATGCGGTTGCCGGCACTGTTGAGGTTGAACAGCGTGTCGGCAAATGTTATCTTTTCCACCTCGTTCACATCGGTGCGGACGACAGCGCCATTGGTCATCTTCATGATCATCGTGGTGGGTTGCTGGGCAATGGTTTGTACAGCTCCCAGGAGGGCAATAGCCAATAGGAATATTTTTCTCATCTTGTAAGAGTCTGATGTTAGGAGGAAGGGGAATTAAAACTTTATCTTGATTGTGAACGTACCTACTTTCACGATGAAGATGCCAGAGCCCAGCGTCGTACGGCTCAATCGCAGTTCACTACCCAGGAAAGGAGGAGTCGGTAGAGTACGCCCATCGAGGGAGTATACACGAGGCGTGACACCCTTGGGGATGCCACGAAGCAATGCCCCGTCCTCCTGCAATACAAAGTCGAAATCTTTCAACTCGTTGATGGCCATGTCATCGGATGCTTTGCGGAACAGGATTTCCGCGATGTCTGTAATCTCAAACTCCACGGCATCTACAGAACTCGACTTCACGATCATTTTACCATTGGAGACCGTCACAACAGGATTTGTCTCGAAGAGCACAGTTGCGCTCTCGCCACCCAATGTTTTCACCTGAAATCCCTGGCCACCCTCATCCACTGTAAGAAAACTGATTTGATTCAGATCAGCCACGCGGGTTTGGGTACTTGTCCCGTCCGTCTTCTGGATATTCATTACCTTCTCCTGTGCCCGACACGACAGGGCGCCGAAGAAAAGAATCGCTACAAAAAGAATCTTTCTCATTACCTAAAAATACCTAATACTCATCAATTCCACAACACCATAATGTTTTTTTTTAGAGTTGTTGAACTAAGAAAAGTTGCCCAGGACTCTAGCGTGTCAGAGTTACCACTTGTCTTAGTGTTGCGTTTAAAAACAAGCAAAACATCCGAACTACATGGCAAAACTACAAATAAAATCTGAGAAACTCACACCTTTTGGTGGAATATCTGCACCATCTTCCCTCATAATAATGAATATTGTATGAAAAAAGGAGGAATTGTTTGCTATTGCAATGCTTTTGCAATATCTTTGCACCATCGTTTTGTAGAACATGATGTTTAACATTGAAAATTCTAAAGAAAAATGAAAAAAATTCTTATGATGGCTGTGGCACTTATGATGGCCGTAGCAGTGAATGCCCAGAGTGAGCAGGGCAAGATGGCACTAGGTGGCAACTTTAATGTCGGCCTGGACCACGGGTACAACAATGTTGGTCTTGGTGCCAAGTATTCTTACAACTTCATCGACCATCTGCGTGGTGAGGCATCCTTCGACTATTTCTTCCCCAAAGAGCATATCAGTCAGTGGGGACTCAATGTAAACCTGCACTATGTGTTCGACATCAATGAGAAGCATGGTATCTATCCCTTGGCAGGTTTCGCTTACCTCCACCAGCATACAAGCTTTAGTATTATGGGCGTTGATGTTACAGCCAACACTGGTCACGCTGGGTTTAACCTCGGTGGCGGTTATGAGTATCGCTTCTCTGAGCACTTCAAGGCAGGCTTTGAGGGTAAACTCCAGTGCCTTTTCCATGATGGGGATGGTGGCTGCCGTGGTGTGCTCTCCTTCGGTGCTGCCTATATCTTCTAAAAGAATATATCTTCATACAAGAAAGGGGCTGTGTCATCGTGAACCCACATGTGACACAGCCCCTGATGTATATGTGAACGGGAGTGGGGAGGAGTATTTCACTGCCTCAACGAATCATTTTGCGCCCTTTGTGAATATAGATGCCCTTTGTACTGGGCTCGCCTGAGAGACGGCGGCCATGGAAATCGTACCATGCGTCATCAAATGGGAACGCATCAATTTCCAGATCATGAATGGGTTGGATTCCTGTTGCAGGGCTTTCGTCCAACCATTTGAAGTATGCTCCGTAAGAGCCGGTTGTAGTAAGGTACAGGAAGAACTGAGTGCCCACTGTCGAGTGGTCTGAGGAGCTGATGCTGCTGTCGATGCGGTAGAGCTCACCCTCACCGTCGGGATGTGCATCGCGGAAGGAAAGGTAGTTACCGTAAGGCACTACCATGTCGCCTTTGGAATGGACAAACTGTATGCGGTGCTGTGGTTCCCAGCCTTCGCAAACACTGTTGTCCAGCATTGCGCGATGAATGTCCTGCCAAACGTTGCCTTTTTCTGTCGGTATGGTACCGAATTTGTCAGCATCGGTAATGTATGCGTAGAAGTCTGGCGTGAAGAGCCTGTCGAGTTTTGCCCAAACGGTGTTCTTCTTGGGTGAATAGAACAGTTCTGCCATCTGCTCTGGCGAGTAGTGACGCCCCTGTGCGTCGAGTCCTTTCTGCAGTTGATCGTACCACAACCTGCTTATGTCTCCGGTGGAGTACTGTTTGCTGGCCAGCCAGTCCATGATGCCAGTATCGAGGAACTGCTGTGAGAGATAATCCTCCAGCGTGTGAGTTTTCATGTCGGGGTGCGTATCCAGCATTCCCTTTATGATCATAGGCAGGACCATCGGCATTGTGCTCATCCCTTGTCGATGTTCAGTCTTAGTTCCATAACTTGTCCCGTTATCCTGCAGATAATAGCGAAGGGTGGCAATGAGGTCATAAGGACCATCGCCACAAATGCTACCACGGAAGTGTAGTTCGTCTGAAAGCCCGTTCTGCTCGATATGCCGATGTACGGCCAGAGCAACGGCTCCGCCCTGGGAGAAACCATAGCTGAACGTGCGCCAGTCGCTCTTGAAGGCTAAAGCACGATTGCTGTCGACAAGCTTCTGATAGAGTGTCATGCCATATTTCACACCGTCCATCACCTGCTGGGCAGTCAATTCCTGTGACAGATAGGGATGGCTGAGGTTGCGGCTCACGCCAAAGCCTTCGTAGTCGGGAGCGATGACCACGCAACGGGAAACGAAGTCGTAGTCAGGATTAAGTCCCAAGGCATGGTGACTCTTCGCGAGCATACCGAACAACATGCGGTCTGTGCTGTTGCTGTCCGATGAAGGACATTCCTGGTCGGCGGTGATTGTGTAGTGACTATAGATGTGGAGCGATTCGATGCTGTCGGTTGCAGCAGGCTTTGAGGGCATCCAAGCAATGAGCAACGACGATAGAACCACGTCCTCGCCTGTCGCGCTCTTCGAAGGATAGTTGAATCGATAGAACAGTGCCTCGCCACTCTTATAGACCTCCTTGAGGTCATTCGACACTTCCGTTCCCTGTGCCTTTGCTGTGCAGCAACACAGGATGATGGTAATTGTCATGAAAAGCTTTTGAAGTAACTTTTGCATCTCCAGATTGATTGCTTAAATTCGTTGTATGCTACAAAATTAATTCTTTTGAAAGAATCGTGCAATGTTTTGTGGAAAACTTTTTGATAAAACATTGGGAAGATGAGCGACATTTTCTCAATGTGAAGGATTCTTCTCGCTGATTACAAAGAAAAAACTTTCATTTTTCTTGTCTTCGTGCACTTTTTTTTTACTAACTTTGTGCCTGGAATACTAAATAAACCCAATTAAAAATAAAGAAAGGTTATGAAACACAGATTTACTCTTGCTCTGACGGCACTGTTGTGTATGTTCGGAGCCATTCGGGCCCAAGTGCCTTTCACCCAAGAGGATGGGTACTATTTGATCAACTCGGCCGAGGATCTCGTGCAGTTGTCTACCCTCTCGAATGACGTTACCACGCGCGACAATGTGTGGACCGCCAAGTTCAAGGTGACGCAGGACATTGACATGAGTAGCATCGAGAACTTCACTCCCATTGCTTATGCCAGCGGTAACGGCGCGTCCTTCAAGGGCGTCTTTGACGGACAGGGACACACGATCTCGAATCTGACGATCACTACCAGTGAAACGAACTCCAACCATGTGGGCTTCATTGGTCTGCTCTACACAGGTACTCTCTGTAACCTGTGCCTCAGGAACGTGACCATCAACAACAACAGTACGTCTCCCGTGGCTCGTGGTGCTCTGGTGGGCCGCGATGGATCTGGTACCATTGAGAACTGTTGTGTGGTGAACTTCACAATGAATGACCAGACCATCTCAGAGACAAGTACCTCGGCACCAGGCGCTGTGGTTGGCTACCTCTCGTCGAGCGAGACTTCCGTCTTCAGGAACAACTACGCTTTCCATGCCACCCGCTCGGTCAACGGCACTAATATGGCCTTGTTCTCCTTTGGCGGGAAAGGAAAGAACGCTGTCATGGTAACAAACAATTACGATGACACGAACGCTAACGCTGACGTTTTTGCCAGTGGTGAAGTATGCTATCTGCTCAATGGATCCCAAAGTGACAGTCCTGTGTGGTATCAGACCATAGGCGAGGATGCCTCACCTGTGCTTGATGCAACCCACAAGACGGTGTATGTCTCCAACGACATGACCTGTGACGGGAAACCCAAGGGTGATCTCACCTATGGCAATGCGGGTGTAGGCAAGCGTGACGACCATGCGTTTGTCGATGGCATTTGCAGCCTTTGCGGCAACGCTGACGAGACTTGGCTTCTCCCCGTTGATGGTGTTTATCCAATTGGCACACCTGAGCAGTTGAAATGGTATGCTGCTCTCGTGAATAGCGGAAACACTCAGGCAAAAGGTTGTCTGACAGCAGACATCAATATGGATGGCAAGTGCGACAACTTCTCACCGATTGGTACAGAAGGTCATCCCTTCAACGCCACCTTTGATGGACAGGGGCATCGCATCTCGAACCTCGTCGTTGAGCAGGAAACAAACTGTGCAGGTCTGTTTGGTTACATTCAGGCTCCCTGTACCATCCAAAACCTCACTCTCGATGAGACATGCTCTATTACAGGTGCTGCCTACTCAGGCCTGATCGGTGAGTCCGTGGCTGTAGCCGGTGAAATCTATATGACCAATTTGGGTAATGAGGGTATCGTCACTTGCTCAGGTGTGAATGCCGGTGGTATCATCGGTTGTTGCATGAGCAGTTCTGCCACCTTTATCATTACCAACTGCTATGTTACAGGAAATGTCACTGGCGGCAGTGAGAGCGGTCAGCTCTCAGGTTGGTTGGGATCGAATGCCACCGTCAGCAATTGCTGGGCTACAGCTACAGCACAAGGTGTTGATAGCGACGAACGATACTTTGCCCGTTATGGTGGGGCAACCTTCAAAAACTGCTACTCTGCATTTGGAAACCAGGTTCCTCTCATTGGAGAAGAACAATTGGCAAGTGGCGAATTGACATGGCTTCTGAACGGTCAGACGTTCCTTAACCCAGGTTGGTTCCAAACCATTGGTTCTGACCCCGTTCCTGTTCTTGATGCTACACATGGTGTTGTTTACAAGAGTGGCGGTAGCTATATCAATATAGAGAGTGGCGATTCCTTCTCCACCTTCCGCGCTAATGTAGTTGCAGAGGAAACATACTTCTGCGAGGAAACGATTGCCACCCAGTCGCTGATTGACGCATACAAGGCTGCAATCGACACGTGGAATGACATTGCCACATTCGATGAGTTCATGGTAGCCTATGGTGAAGCAAAACCTTTGCGCGATGCCGTCGTAACCTCTGCAAGCGAGTACCAGTCTTACATGCAAGCTTGTCAGGACGCACGCGAGCAGCTTAAGAGTGTGGAACAGGAGAACAATGCCCGCATCTTCCTCGAGGACTACCTCGATGCGGAAAGTGAGATTGAGCCTGGCGACTATCCTCATGGCAACAGCACCTACATTTTGAATACCCATACGTTGACGGGTGCTGAACTGCAAGCCGAGAAGGCCTATCTGGAGAAACTGATCCTGCGCGTTGTGCTCTCCAATCCTTCCGCTGGTTCTGAAATGACGTTCGTCATGAACAATCCTGACTTCACCGCTGCTTTCAACGGCTGGACCGTTGAGGGAACGGCTGAGATGTATCATGGTGGAGAACTCGATGTCATGCACACCGCCCGCGGTATGAATGGTCCCTTCATCATGAAGCAGACACTTCAAGATTTGCCCAACGGCATCTATGAACTGCGTTTGAATGCTTTCACACGTACAGCTGGTGACGTGTCAACGAAACTTTATACCGCTGATCTCTTCATGAACGATGTGGCCAACAATATTATGGCCATCGGCGAAGATGCTGTTTCTGAGGCAGACGCTCAGGATGGCGTGAACTGTCATATCACAGGCTCGAGCGTCGATGTTACTTATTACGACGAGATGAGCGATGTCAACGGTTATGTGCCTGGCTATCTCGTAGGTTGCTCTTATGCTTTCAAAGCCGACCGCTATTTGAATCGTGTGGCTGTCGAGGTTACCGACGGAACACTTACCCTAGGTGTGAACGACCATGCTTCAAGCTTAGGCAACTGGACAACCTTCGCCAATGCGCGCCTCTTCTATTTAGGTACCGCTGACGAGGCCAACGAGTCGCTGACTGCTGTGCTGGATGGTTTCGTGGCACGTGCCATCACCATCCGTGACTTCATTGCCGACTCTGGTACGGAATACGCCAAGCGTCCCAATGTGTCGAATGACCTGCGCGAACAGTTGGCTGCTGCTATTGAAGAGAGTTCATCAGCCGCTACGGGAGAGCAGAAGATGGCTCTCATCAAGCGTATGAGTGAGCTCTTTGCCAAAGTATACTCCTGTCGTATGGCTTATATTGACATGCTCAAGACAGCCGAGACCATCGTTGACCTCGCCGCCAAACTCAATCGTCGAGGATTGCTCAGCGAGGAAGAATACAATGCTGTTGTCTCTGCCACCAACGAAGTATGGGATGAGTATATCAACGGCAACGTTTCTGAGGAGCAGGCACGTGAGCGCATCAGGGCACTCGAGAAGGTTTACGGAGAGATGTCCTTACCCGTCGACGAGGCTGGTTTCTATCATCTGAGCGAACCTCGCCACTTGATTATCTTCTCAGCGCTTGTCAATGAGGGCGAGATTACAGCCAAGGCTGTGGTAGATGCAGACATCGACATGAGCGAGGCAGGTGACTTTACCCCAATTGGTTTTACCAGTGCCAACGGAAGTGCCTTCCAGGGTCTGTTCGACGGCCAGGGTCATACCATTTCAAATGTGACCATCAACGTTGATGGAGCGAATACCAATCACGTGGGCTTCGTAGGTCTGCTTTTTACCGGTACTATTCGTAACCTCTGCCTCAAGGATGTGACCATCAACAACAGCAGCTCGTCTCCTGTAGCCCGTGGTGCTTTGGTAGGTCGCGACGGATCAGGTACCATCGAGAACTGTTGCGTAGTGAACTTCACCTTCAATGACCAACCTGTTGTGGAGACATCGACTACGGCTGCCGGAGGTGTGGTTGGATACCTCTCATCGAGTGCTACAAGTGTCTTCCAGAACAACTATGCATATCATGCCATCCATACAATAGAAGGCACGAGTGCTCCCCTGCCTTCGTATGGCGGAAAGGGTTCTGCTGCTGTCAACGTAAGGAACAACTACGATGGAGTACGCACTACCGACGACCAGTTCGCCAGCGGCGAGATAACCTACTTGCTCAACGGTTCACAAAGTGATATGCCTGTGTGGTATCAGACGTTAGGTGAGGATCCCTATCCCATGCTGAACGCTACCAGCAAGGTTGTGTACAAGCTGGACGATGGCACCTATTCCAACAGCGATAATCCTGTTGAGCCAACTGCTCCTGAAGCAGACCTGCTCGATGTGGTATTCCATGAAGACGGAACAGCTGAGGACGTATCTCCCATGCACAGCACGGTTGAGCTCTGCGGTACGACCTCTTCCACCTATTACAACCAAACCTATAAGCGCTACACGGCTCGCTTCGAGAATCCTTGGGGCAAGACTTGTACGGGCTACTACAAAGTGGACTTCGAGAACAACGAGGCAATCCGCTCTGCTCTGGCTGACGGTCACACCCTGGAGATGCTGGTAATGGGTGACTACGAGGGTGCTATTGAAGACGTAGAGGCCAAGCCGTTCAGCGCGATGCAGGGTGGCGGTACAGGCTTCCTCATCTGCAAGACAAATGCTGATGGTCGTCAGAACGAGTTCACCTTCC
>JAEEGH010007821.1_pt1 | contig 25547 bp, 26 predicted proteins | sample 9134181 | NCBI WGS metagenome assembly JAEEGH01 (sample SAMN16246544, study PRJNA631951) | gut metagenome | biome: gut microbiome; feature: rumen; material: DP-attached | host: Bos | place: Iran: Karaj | collected 2018-10
TTCGCATTCTGGATGTTGCCCAACACATTCTTGTACTGCTGGTAGGCATCCACCACCGCCTGCAAATCCTTGTAGTCCTTGCTCAGCTTGACGAACTTCTTCATGTCCGCCACCACCTCCGGTTTGGTGATCTCTTCGCCGATCTCCAACCAGCGTTTGTAAATCAGTTCTAACTTATCTAACAGAGAATCCATTACTTATGTTTTTCCGAATCAAACTGCAAAGGTAATCAAAAAAACAACACCATCGCACACGGCATTTTGTTTTCAAAAAAGAGGTGCAAAAAAATGTGTCCCTACCGGAACAGGGTGACCGACCCTTTAATAAGAAGCGGCTGGCTGTCACTTGAATTGAAAGTGACCTTCACCACATAGAAAAATACACCGGCGTTGAGCGGCCTCCCCTGGCTGTCAGTTCCGTCCCACCAGAATCCGCTGTCGTGATAATGGGGACATCCGCCGCCTTCACAATGCTGGTGCCACACCGTATTCCCCCATCGGTTGTAAATGGTCATGTCGAAAGAGGAATAATGGTATTTTTCGCTTTCATCCATGGGATGGAAAAAGCGGTTCCCCTCCATTTCGCTTTCCGGTGCAAAGGCATTGGGAAAGCAGATTTGGGGCAGCACGCGGATGTTTTTTTCCGTAGTGTCGGAACAAAGGTTTGAATCCGTCACCACCAATTGCACATTAAACACATTTTCAGTCAGGTATTCATGCGTGGCATTGCGGGTGAAACAGGAGGAGTTATCCCCAAATTCCCAATGCCAAAAGGCAAGTCCCGCACCGTCCGGAACAGAGCGGTCGGTAAAAATAATTTTCATTCCGGTCACAGCAACTGTGTCGGAGACATCAAAATCAGCCTTGGGCCCCATCGAACTGTCAATGTACACCTGCTGCTGCCATTCACAGTAGGCATCAGTTATGCGGAGGTGGTACCATCCCGACTTCAATCCGTTGATGGGATTGCTGTAGCCGCCGGAACTGTCCAGTTCGAAGAGCAGGGAGGCAGGAGCCTCACTGCGTACGGAGAGGATAATGCGGCCGTCGCTTTGATGGCAGTGTTCCGGAGTGGTGCTGACATCCGCCTCCAAAGAGGTGATGCGCAGTATGGAGGAGACACTGGCGGTGCCGCCCCAATCATTGTAGCGGATTTCCATTCGGATATGGTAGGTCCCTTTAGTGAAATGTTTTTTCCACACCAGCTGGTCGCGTGCCGCAGTCTCCTCCACAGAGTCAACATACCATTTTATGTGTCCGGGCTGGCTGCTGATCGAATCCTTGATTTCAGCATTGAAGGTGACTGCCTGCTCACAAAAAAACATGTCCGGAAGTTTCAGGAAATGGGTGTCGTTGGCAGTGAAGGAGACTTGAAGCTCCTTTTTGGGAACGGAGGCAAGCAGGTGATAGCTCTCGACCTGGGCCAGTCCGTAGCTGTAGGCCTGTAAGCCGAAAGCATTGTTGGAGAAGGTGTATGTGGTGTCTTTGTCCAATGGCATGTCATAATATGACCAACCGGACGGATGGTCCACCCAAACTCCGCCATAGAGCGGACGCGGCGCACCGTTGTCAGCACTTACCGTGCAGCTGTTTTTCCCTGCGGCCGACGTGACCACAATGGAATGCCAGATTGGTTTAACAGGAACTTCACCTGGTGGAGCGGATTGGGAGCCATTTATGACGAAAGGCTTTATTATGCATGATTTGACCCGGTTTGCCGTTGCCGGCACCCACACGACGGAAGGATCTCCATAACCGTTTTTAAGATAATAGCGGTTGCCGGTCATAAAGGAGAGGACCATGACCGGCTTGTCTGCGGAAATGAAGCACCCATGGTTTTCCCTAACTATTTCAATCCACGCCCATTCCTCCGCATGAAGCCCGCCCAGCCTGCCAACCCCGCTGATGTCGGTGCGAAGTTTCCCGCCGTTCTGGGATATATTGGTGCTATCCTCCAACGCCACCACCTGAACAAATTCCCGACCCATGTGGGTGACAGGAATGAAAAAATCCTTACCACAGTTTTGAATGGGAAAATACTGTTCCAATGATTGGTCCGAACTGCCACAACCATCATTGGGGACATATGACAGCTGCTCCACGTCAAACAGGGCGACAGGATTATTGCTGCTGATTTTCCTGCTTGTCGCTGATGCAGGAATTTGGGCATAAAAAGTCTCTCCCATGTCAAGTGTGCACAAAGGGTTGCCGCCAATGGTCACAACCGTATTGTTTGACGCCGCCACAATCAGCACCACCTCATCAGTTGCAAGATTTGATTTCCCCGACTGTCTGAAAAAACAATACTCTGTCCCCCACTCATCAACAGGAAGCAGCGAAGTGGCATCCGAAGAGCCAATTTGCGAAGCTAACACAGAAACGTGAAAGGCACTGTCGCCAGAAACCTGCACACTCATATTGTTTTTTCCGTAGATATTATGGAGGCAGGCATTTGACTGGTTAGTTGAAAGCCGGTAATTGAACACATGCCCAGGCAACACATTAAACTGCACCTTCTCCCCTGTATGCCAAAAGATAATGGATCCTTTGGCATGGTGCGGAGAGGAGATATTGATTTCATAATTCGTCGGCAAATGTGATGACGGATAATAGGTTTTTCCAAATGAGAACCAGAATTCAGTGCCTGGCTGTTGCGCATGCAGAAAACCGACCGGAAGGCACAGAACCGCAGCCAGAAGCCATGCCGCTGACAACGAACAATCATACCTGTGTGCCTTAAACCGTGCCATACCAAATTATATTTTTAGGGTTAATCATCTATATAACGTATATACCACCCCGTTTATTACACGGTGGCGGAAAAAAAATAAAAAAAAGTACCGCAATTCATATTGGTAAAAATATTATTTTTGCATTTTATTAACATCTAAATATAATAGGAATACAATGAGGCCGAATTTCGACAACGTGGACATCAGAAAAACCACCGGTTCAACAAATTGCGACTACCGGAAGCCTTCGGGTGGAACCTGGCTCACCGCAGAGCAGATTCCGGTGAAGAGCGTCTATACAGCAAAGGATTTGGAAAACATGGAGCATTTGCACTACGCGGCGGGGCTTCCGCCCTTCCTGCGCGGACCCTACTCCACCATGTATGTGATGCGTCCCTGGACAGTGCGGCAGTATGCCGGATTCTCCACAGCGGAGGAGTCGAACGCATTCTACCGCCGCAACCTTGCCGCAGGACAAAAGGGCCTTTCAATCGCCTTTGACCTGGCGACCCACCGCGGATACGACAGCGACCATGAGCGTGTGGTCGGTGACGTGGGCAAGGCTGGCGTGGCCGTGGATTCAATCCTCGACATGAAAATCCTCTTCGACCAGATTCCGTTGGACAAGATGTCCGTATCAATGACAATGAACGGCGCGGTGATGCCGGTGCTGGCATTCTACATTGTGGCGGCCGAGGAGCAGGGCGTCCCGATGGAGCAGCTGAGCGGCACCATCCAGAACGATATCCTCAAGGAGTTCATGGTGCGTAACACCTACATCTATCCGCCGCTGCCTTCAATGAAGATCATCGCCGACATTTTCGAGTTCACCTCAAAGAATATGCCCAAGTTCAACTCCATAAGCATTTCCGGCTACCACATGCAGGAGGCCGGTGCCACTGCGGACATTGAGCTGGCCTACACCCTTGCGGACGGTCTGGAATATCTCCGCGCAGGCGTTAACGCAGGCATGAGCATCGACACCTTCGCCCCGCGGCTCTCCTTCTTCTGGGGAGTTGGCATGAACCACTTCATGGAGATTGCCAAGATGCGTGCGGCGCGGCTGCTCTGGGCAAAAATCGTCAACCAGTTCGAGCCGAAGAATCCGAAATCACTGGCGTTGCGCACGCACTGCCAGACATCCGGTTGGTCGCTGACCGAGCAGGATCCCTTCAACAACGTCACCCGCACCTGCATCGAGGCTATGGGCGCCGCATTGGGTCACACCCAGTCGCTGCACACCAACGCCCTTGACGAGGCCATCGCACTGCCGACCGACTTTTCGGCCCGCATCGCGCGTAACACACAGATTTACCTGCAGGAAGAGACCAACATCTGCAGGGTGGTCGACCCATGGGCCGGTTCCTACTACGTTGAGAGCCTGACCCACGAAATCGCACACAAGGCCTGGGCGCACATCCAGGAGGTGGAGAAGCTTGGCGGTATGGCCAAGGCCATCGAGACCGGAATACCCAAGATGAGAATTGAGGAGGCTGCCGCCCGCAAGCAGGCCAAGATCGACTCCGGTGAGGACACCATCGTGGGCATCAACCGTTACCGTCTGGACCACGAGGAGCCGATTGAGACTTTGGAGGTGGACAACACCATGGTGCGCGAGGCACAGATACGCCGTCTGGCCGAACTCCGCGCCAACCGCGACAGCGAAGCGGTTGAAAAGGCGCTGGAGGCCATCACCGAATGCGCCCGCACCGGAAAGGGCAACCTGCTGGAGCTCTCCGTGGACGCCGCCCGCAAACGTGCCTCGTTGGGTGAAATCTCAATGGCCATGGAAAAGGTCTTCGGACGTTACAAAGCAAAAATTAATCTGATTTCAGGCGTGTACAGTTCAGAAACAAAAGAAAACGATAACTTCCGCAAAGCCGCCGCATTAGCGGACGAATTTGCCGCGAAGGAGGGCCGCCGCCCCCGTATAATGGTGGCAAAAATGGGCCAGGACGGCCACGACCGCGGTGCCAAAGTGGTGGCCACAGGCTATGCCGACATCGGCTTTGACGTGGACATGGGCCCGCTTTTCCAGACGCCGGAGGAGGCCGCAAAGCAGGCTGTCGAGAACGACGTGCACATCTTGGGCGTCTCCTCGCTGGCCGCCGGTCACAAGACGCTGGTGCCGCAGGTAATCGCCGAGCTTAAGAAGCTGGGACGCGAGGACATCATGGTGGTTGTCGGTGGCGTGATTCCGCCGCAGGACTACGATTTCCTCTACAAGGCGGGCGCGGCAGCCATCTTCGGCCCGGGAACCGTCATAAGCGACTCGGCCACAATCATGCTCAACCTCCTGCTGGGCAAGGAATAGCCACTTGACAGAAAAACAAAATTGGAGCCTTCCCTGACGGGGAGGCTCCTTTCAACTAAAAACATAGAAAATGTCCGCAAGCGTTTCGCAAACCGCCGGTAAAATAACGACCCATGTGCTTCAGCGCATGAAGCTGAACCATGAGAAAATCGCCATGCTCACAGCCTACGACTACTCGATGGCAAAGCTGGTGGAGCAGGCCGGAATCGAGGTGATACTGGTGGGCGACTCCGCCGCAAATGTGATGGCGGGGTTCAAGACCACACTGCCCATCACACTGGACCAGATGATCTACCACGCCACCTCCGTGGCAAAGGCGGTTGAAAAGCCGCTTGTGGTGGTAGACATGCCATTCGGCACATATCAGGGGAACTCCAAGGAGGCGCTGCACTCCGCCATCCGCATAATGAAGGAATCTGGTGCGGACGCCATCAAGCTGGAGGGCGGTCGCGAAATCGTCGAGAGCATCGACCGCATCCTTACCGCCGGAATCCCCGTAATGGGGCATCTTGGCCTCACACCGCAGTCAATCAACAAGTTCGGAACCTACGTCGTAAGGGCGCAGGAGGAGGAGGAGGCCGCACGGCTCAAGGAGGACGCGCTGCTGCTTGAAAAGACCGGCTGCTTCGCCATCGTGCTGGAGAAGATTCCCGCCCAGCTTGCCGCCGATGTGACACACTCACTGCATATCCCCACCATCGGAATCGGTGCCGGCCACGAGACGGACGGGCAGGTGCTGGTGCTGCACGACATGCTGGGCATCACGCAGGAATTCTCGCCGCGCTACCTGCGCCGCTACCTCAACCTTAGCGAGGAGATAACACGCGCCGTGCACCGCTACATGGAGGATGTGAAGTCGGTGAACTTCCCCAACGAAAAGGAGCAGTACTAAACCTCCTGTTTTTTCGGAAACAGTACGGAACCGCCCATGCTGCCGAGCAGTATGGCCAGAATCACCGCCAACGAGACGGCGGTGGAGATTTCCACATGCAGCAGCGTGTGGAGCAGCATTTTCGCCCCGATGAAGAAGAGCAGCACCCCAAGGCCGAACTTCAGCAGCCAGAACTTGTCCACCACATTGCTCAGCAGGAAGAATAGCGAACGCAGCCCCATTATTGCAAAAATATTGGAGAAGAAGACAATGTAAGGATCCTGTGTCACCGAAAAGATGGCCGGTATTGAATCGACCGCAAAGATAATGTCTGAGAACTCAATCACCAGCAGCACAAGAAAAAGCGGGGTCATAAAGAGCTTGCCCTCCTGACGGACAAAAAAGTCATGGCCGTGGCACTGCGGCGTGGCGCGGAAAAAGCGGGAGGCGAAACGCACCACAGGATGGTGCTCCGTATCCACCTTCTCCTCCTTTTTCTCGAAAAACATCTTCACTCCGGAAAAAATCAGCAGCACGCCGAAAACCGCCAGCACCCAAACAAAACGCTGGATAAGCGCGGCTGCGGCGAAAATGAAGGTGAATCGCAGCACAACCGCCCCGATTATACCCCAGAACAACACGCGGTGATAGTATTGCGATTCAATGCCGAAGCTGATGAAAATCATAATCATGACAAAAATGTTGTCGATGGAGAGCGCCTGCTCGATGAAATAGCCGCTCAGGTATTCCATACCGAGGTTTTTACGGTATATCCGCATGTTGTCGGCAAAACCGAGCGCATCGTCGTACACATGGGTCGTGCTGCCGGGGAAATAGGCGGCATAATAGGCCTTCAGACCCTCCGCGTCATGGATGCCGTGGAACATTTCCCCCTTGAGGAATACAAGCAGCCCGAACAGCAACGCAAGTCCCAGCCAAACAGCAACCCAGATTCCGGCCTCCTTCCATCCGATGACATGGTCCTTCTTGTGGAAAACACCCAAATCCAGCGCCAGCATGGCGGTGATGAACAAAATAAAAGCAACAAAAAAAACAGTTTCGCTCGCTCCCATAACTATCCAATGAATGACATATAAATGAAAAGGCAGAACTCTCATTCTGCCTTCTCTTGTGATCCCGGCGGGATTCAAACCCACAACCTTCTGATCCGTAGTCAGATGCTCTATTCAGTTGAGCCACGGGACCTTTATCTAGTCGGGGTGAAAAGACTCGAACTTTCGACCCCTTGCACCCCATGCAAGTGCGCTAGCCAACTGCGCCACACCCCGTCCTTTTTTTCAGGTGCAAAAGTAGACATTTTTCAAATATGAGATTACCCTTTTTGTAAAAATATTTTATATTTGTTTTTCAAACATTTGCACTGATACGACCATCATTTTCCGGCCTTTTTAGGGAAAGCGCACAGGCTGTTTTAGCACTAAACAAGCTCTTTTTGCGCACGCATGTAATCCTCCGGAATGCCGATGTCGATAAAGTAGCCGTCAGAAACATCCGCATAAAACGGCTGCACAGGAACACGCTTTTCGAGAATATCCTTCTCAAACGAGAAGTGCTCCCCCACCCCGAACCCCGCAAAAAGGGACTTGGGCAAAAGGTATATACCTCCATTTATGAAGCCTGCACCGGAGGCGGACTGCTTCTCCACAAAACGGAGCACCCGTCCGTCAGCAGCGGTCTCCACACTGCCGTAGCGGGAGACATCATCAACACGGCGCAACGCAAGGGCAGGCGCACCATGCTGCATCGCCAGACGCTCCAGCGCGTCCCAGTCGGCACGGAAAAGGGTGTCGCCGTTGCAGACAAATGTATATTCAACATCCGACTGCTGCATCGCGTTCCAGATGCCTCCGCCTGTGCCCAACGGCTCAAGCTCACGCGCATAGGAGATTGGAAGCGAACGGTACTGCACGCCAAAATAGTCTTCGATGCACTCATGCCTGTAGCCGGTGGAGAGTATCACCCGTGAAAAGCCGTGGGCAATCAGCTCATCCAGCACGTATGTCAGGAACGGACGTCCGGCCACCTCCGCCATCGGCTTTGGCAAATCCCGCACAACGGACTGCAGGCGTGTTCCGAAACCGCCCGCAAGCACGACAGCCACACGCTCCATGGCTATGCGTTTCTTGGGAAAAGGTCGGCCTCCACCCACTCGCATAGGATATGGCCCAGCATGATATGCGACTCCTGAATGCGCGGGGTGTCTGTTGAAGGCACATTCAAAAGGATGTCGGAATACTCCTTCATTTTGCCGCCAGTCTCACCGGTAAGGGATATTATGCGGATACCCATCTCCTTGCAGACATCATAGGCCTTAAGGATATTTTTTGAGTTTCCGGAGGTGGAAAGGCCCACCAGCACATCGCCCGCATGGCCGGTGCCACGGAGCAGCCGCGCAAAAACCCACTCATAGCCGTAGTCGTTGCCGACAGCTGTCATGTAGGAGGTGTTGCAATGCAGCGCCTCAGCGTTCAGCGGCGGACGGTCGTAGTAAAAACGTCCGGAGAGTTCCGCAGCCAGATGCTGCGCATCCGCAGCACTGCCCCCATTTCCGCAAAAATGGATTTTCCCGCCCTGGCGCAATGAGGCGGCGACCAGTTCCGACGCCTCTTCCAGACGCCGCATCAGCGCACTGTCCTCCAAAATCCGCTGTTTTGTGGCTATGCTTTCCGCCACAGCCTGACGCATACGATCAATGGTAATCATTTTTCTTTCAGATTTAATAAAAAAAACAAGATTCACTGAATTTTGCAAATCAGTGAATCTTCATACCATACCCACAAACCGTGGACTATTTCTTTGATAGGAATTCCTTCACCTGATCGGTGGGGACAATGCTCTCCTTAAAGGTATACGCTCCCGTCTTGGGTGAGCGTTCCATCCGGATGACCTTTGCAAAATCCTTACCGGTGGATTTTTTCAACGTTGCAACAACCTTCTTTGCCATAACTCAAACTATTTAATTTCTTTATGTACGGTAACCCTTTTCAGGTAAGGGTTGTATTTTTTCAATTCCAGCCTTTCAGGCGTGTTCTTCCTATTCTTGGTGGTGATGTAACGGGACATGCCGGGAACCCCCGATGCCTTCTGCTCGGTGCATTCCAAAATCACCTGCTGTCTTGCTTCCTTATTTTTCTTTGCCATGTTTCAAAATGCTAAAAAAAACGGGGGACGTGGGGGTGTCCCCCTCAAAACTATGAAAAAAATACTATTACTTCTTCTTGTCAAAACGTCCCTTATACTTGCTGACGAACTTGTCAACACGACCGGCGGTGTCCACCAGCTTCATCTTGCCAGTGAAAAATGGATGGGAAGTGTTGGAAATCTCCAACTTGACCAAAGGATACTCCTTACCGTCTTCCCAAACAATGGTGTCCTTTGTCTTTACCGTCGACTTGCTCAAAAAGGCGACATCATTGGACATGTCCTTAAAAACGACAAACCGATAATCTTTCGGATGAATCTCTGCTTTCATTACTCTTATGTGTTATATCTCAATCTTTTGGGGTGGAATGTGGGATTCGAACCCACGACCATCGGAACCACAATCCGTTACTCTAACCAGCTGAGCTAAATCCACCATTTTTTGTGAGTGCAAAAGTACAAAATTTTACAACATGCCCGAACATTTTACATGAATATTTTTTTTTAGGCATATTTTTTATAAACATCAAGTATTCCGTTGGTTACAATAGCATCATTCCGCAATTTCATAAATCTGGCGGCACAATCCTGCACTTTCATCCCCGAATTTTGGCACACTTTTCGAAAAAAAACTACATTTTCTCCCCGTTCACAACACACTGTGCACCGTCATAGCCCTTGTTCCCGGCAAGAAACTCACGTACAGTCATACGGCGCTTGCCGAAGAGCTGCAGCTCCTCAACCCTTATTATCCCGTCCTGGGCGGCAATCCAAAACCGCTGTCTGTTGTCTGTCCTGACACTGCCGGCCGGAAGCCAGTCTGAAGACTTTTCAACACCTGCCCTGAAAATTTTAAGCAGAACCGGTTCCGAATCACCCATCCGCCGCACCATGGTGAAGGCACCGGGATATGGCGACAGTGCCCTGATCTGGTTGTATAGCGTTTCACAAGGATTTTCCCAGCAAATACGGCAATCCTCCTTGAATATTTTAGGTGCCAGAGGCAATGCAACCGCTTCGGAGGGCTGCTCCGTCAGAGTATAATCGTTCATTTCAATCCGCCGCAGAACCTCCAGCATAAGCGGATCGGAGGCGGAAAGCAATGCATCGTGCAGTTCGCCGCCAGTCATGTCGGGGGCAATCGGGACCGTGGTGGAAAGGAGCATCCCACCTTCATCAAGCCGTCCGTTTATCATAAAGGCTGTAACCCCCGTCTCCCGCTCACCGTTCATGATGGCCCGCTGAATCGGAGCCGCTCCCCGGTACTTGGGCAACAGTGAGGCATGCAGGTTGATTGTGCCCTTGGAAGGCATCCGCCACACCTCCTCGGGCAGCATCCGGAACGCCACGACCAAAAAAAGGTCGGCGCGGAATGCGGCAAGGGATTCAAGAAAGGCGGGGTCACGCAATTTTTCCGGCTGCAGCAAAGGCAGACCACACGCCAGTGCAACCTTCTTGACGGCTGAAGGAGTGAGTTTCAGGCCGCGCCCCACCGCCTTGTCCGGCACAGTCACCACAGCGACCACCTCATGTTCACCTGAGGCGACCAGCCTCTCCAAAAGCACGGAGGCGAACTCCGGCGTTCCCATAAAAACAATCTTCATCTTCCACTGTTTTTAACGTTACAATATGGTAAAAAAAAAGATGCTACATTGAGAGCATCTTGATGCATGTGTAGGCGGCCTCAACCCCTTTGTTCCCGTGGGTGCCGCCGGCACGGTCACGCGCCTGTGCCATGTTCTGGGTGGTCAGCACACCGAAAATGACCGGTGTGTTGTTGTCCAGTCCCACCCGCATGATACCGTCAGCGCAGGCTTGGGCGATAAATTCAAAGTGGCGTGTCTCCCCCTGGATGATGCAGCCAATGCAGACCACAGCATCCATACCCTCTTTCAGGATAAGCTGCTGCGCGGCGTAAGGCAATTCAAAACTGCCGGGGACAGAAAGGCAATGGATGGATTTGATGCCATGTGCCCTCAATGTTTCGAGACAGCCGTCCCGCAATGCCTCCGTGATTTCCGGATTCCATTCGGACCAGACCACCCCTACCCTTTTGTCGGGCGCGACGGAAAGCGTTCCGCCGGCATGCACCGCTGACAAATTGGTCTCCTTGTGCACGTTGGATAATAATTGAATTTATTTGCCAGCCTTGGCGTTCACAAAGGCGATGCGTTTCTCGATATCCATCGATTCCATGGCATTCGGATAGGCATGACGCATCTCCTCATACAGTTTGGCGGCAGCTTTCCAATCCCCCTTCTTCTCGCAAACCAGTCCGGCACGGTAGAGATAGCGAGGTGTCAGAAGGTCATTTGGATTCTTTTTGGAAGCTTTCTTATAGTAAGTCAATGCCTTGTCAAGATTGTTCAGCTCCACATAGGCATCCCCGATGGAACCGAGAGCCTGCACAGAAACCAGCTTGTCCTTGCCTTTGAATTTTTTCAAATATTTGATGGCCTGTTCAAAATCCCCCATCTGCAGGTAACAGATACCGATTTCGTACCGTGCGCGATTGGCAGTTTTCGTGCAGCGGTAACGGGATGCGACCGAAAGCAATCCGTCGTACACGCCATCGCCGTCCAATGCCTGCCGCAGGGAATCCTGCGCAAAATATTGCTCAGCCTTGAATATGTCCAGTTCCGCCTTCTGCTGGCGTTTCGGCATCCAGAACACACCGATATAGATGCACAACAGCACAACCACCAATACTGCGGTGGAAATGACATTGATCTTTTTTTTGTTCGCCTCATACCAGTTTTCCACTTTCGTGAAGAAAGAGTTCACCTGAACGAGATTATCCTTTTTTTCCTTCTTGTCCTTGTTTACGGTACTCATGTTTACAATCCTTTATTTTAAGCGTGCAAAATTACTATTTTTCCCCATTGAAAACCCTGCTGGGGAAAATAATATTTTTAATTATCATTCAATTATTTACATAAAACTATCCGAAGCAATGCGCAGATTTGCGCAAAAAAATCGCACCAAATCTAATCAAAATAGGCCAGAATAGTCTTCTTGGAACGGACTGATTCGCCCAATTCCACGTTGATGCTGACATTCAACGGCAGCAGCACATCCACCCGGGAACCCAACTTTATTATGCCGATTTCATTCCCCTGCTCCACCTGCTCGCCCTCCTTGGCATAACAGACAATCCGCCGCGCCACCTTGCCGGCCACCTGCCGTACCAGCAACTGCTCCTTCCGTTCATTCTCCAGAACCACATTGGTGTGTTCGTTCAGTTCGGATGACTTGGGATACCAGGCCACCAGATGCTCACCAGGAAAATAATCCGACTTCACCACCTTGCCGGAAATGGGATAGGAATTGACATGTACATTCAGCGGAGACATGAAAATGGAGATCTGCAACCGTTTGTCGTGGAAATAGCAATCCTCATCTATCTCCTCCATCACAACAATCTTGCCGTCCGCAGGAGCGTAGATGGCCTTGTCGTTCTTGACAATCTCGCGGTTGGGCACACGGAAGAAACGCACCACAAAATAGAAGAAGGCAATGGCAATGGCATATAATATATAATGTATCCACGCCTGTTCCACATGTACGGAGATGAGCGCCACAATTACTGCCAACAACGCAAACACCACAATGATGAGGCGGAGCCCCTCCCTATGTATTCTGACAATTCTCTTCATTATAAAACATTAATGGTTATCACATACAACAATGCAAACGGTGCGGCCAAAAGCGCGGAATCGAAGCGGTCCAGCACGCCGCCATGACCTGGAAGGATATTTCCCGAATCCTTCACGCCCATCCGACGCTTGAATAGCGATTCCACAAGATCGCCAAGCGTACCGAAAACCACAACAGTCATGGCAAAGCCCAACCATTGCGGCAACGAAAAGGAAATCTGCGGAAAAAAACGCCCGTAAAATCCGGCAAGCAGCAACGCCAGCAGACCGCCACCCAACGTACCCTCCCATGTTTTTTTGGGAGAAATCCTCTCAAAAAACGGATGCCGTCCCACCAGGCTGCCCACACAATAGGCAAAAGTGTCATTCGCCCAGATGGTCAGGAAGAAGGCCAACAACAGCCACTGACCCATCGATAAGGCATTGCCTACCGGCATACCCTTGGAACCGACCAACGGAAAAAAGTTCATCAAAGAGAATGGAACCACTATCCAGATGACCGCAGTGAACATATACCCAAGATTTTGGAAAGCCTGAGACTCATCCTGCCTCCAAAATAGAGCCGCCACCGGGAAAAGCAGCAGCAGGCAGCAGATGACAAGCATCAGGTGGGGAAAGGGGAAATATCGTGTCAGCGTCGAGAGCAGGAAATAAACCAATAAAGATATGACATAGTAAAGCGCCATCGGCAGCCGTATGCGGTTCTCCCACAACACTGCACGGTATTCGTACAACGCAATGCAGGTGACCACAAGCAGCAGATTGAACAGCAAGGTACGTGACCATAGAATGGAAAACACCATCACCGCCACAAACAGCGCACCGGTCAGGCTCCTTGTCAGCAGCTTCTTCATTTCCATCTATTCCTCAACATCCTTCATGTTGTGGAAGACGTTGGTCACATCGTCATCCTCCTCAATTTTCTCAATCAGTTTCTCCACATCAGCCCTCTCCTCCGGAGTCAGCTCCTTCAGTTCGGACGGTACGCGCTCAAAACGGAAACTTTTAATTTCAAAGCCGTTATCCTCCAAATATTTCTGCACAGGGCCGAAAGACTGGAAATTCGCATAGATAACGATTGTTTCCTCATCCTCGGCGAGAAGTTCCTCAACGCCGTAGTCAATCAGCTCCAACTCCAGGGTCTCAAGATCCATCTCAGGAGTCACCTTGACGGTGAAGACGCTTTTCCTGGTAAACATGAAATCAAGCATTCCCTGTGTGCCGAGCGAACCGCCATACTTGTTGAAATAGGAACGCACATTGGCAACAGTACGCTGGTTGTTGTCGGTGGCCGTCTCAATCAGCAGCGCGATACCGTGCGGCGCATATCCCTCATACACTATCTCCTTATAGTCTGATGTATCCTTTTCAAAGGCACGCTTGATTGCGCGGTCAACGTTATCCTTCGGCATGTTTTCGGAACGGGCATTCTGGATCAGCAGCCGCAACCGGGGGTTATTGTCCGGATCGGCGCCACCCGTCTTGGCGGCCATGGTGATTTCCTTTCCCAACCGCGTGAAGACACGCGCCATATTTCCCCATCTTTTGAACTTACGTGCTTTCCTATACTCGAATGCTCGTCCCATTGTATTGATATTTAATTTGTTAACAATTAATTAAGTTTATTTTCAAAAAATGCAAAGATATAAAAAAAGAGGTTGCCTTTACCACCGGAAACGCATATTTTTTTCATCGGTGACCTCAACGACCCTTTTTCATCCCAGCAACCGCCACCGTATCTGTCACCGTCAATGACTTAAGTATGGCCTCCACCTGCCGGAGAAGGTCGCGTTTCGGATCAGATGGGGCATACAGGAACCCGTCCACCGTCACCACGCGATTGTATACCGTGTCCAACAGCGTGTAGGAGACAAACGGACCGCCCATCAGATCGCCCGGGTGGCCGAAAAGTCCCCACAGCCCACGCGCCTCCACCGCATAGGGTGTGTTCGGAAAGGTGCAGGGAACATAGGTTACAGGATAGAAGCGGTCGTCAATCTGTGCGCGGGAACTGTCCGCACTGCCCTGGACATACTGTTTGGTATGACGGTTCCGCAAGGCGGCGATGTATTCCGGTGAAAATTGGCTTTCAGAAACATACGGCTCGGTATATACCATAACATGCTGCCCCCAGTATTTGGTCTCCTTCCGCAGCCAGCAGAAATCAGGCCGACGAACCGCATAGATGAACCCTTCCGGAAAAACCATTGACAAGGCGCAGTTCTTCTGCAACAGGGTGCTAAGATGCACATCCTGCTGAGCCCGCTGGGCCCGCTGGAACCGCATCATCTCCCCACTCATAAGATAACCGACAATCTGTTTCTGCGCCATTGAGAATGCAGACGCCATGGAATCCGCGCTAACCGCCGACAGGGTGATGCACATCTGCGGACGGGCCCACTTGTTTTTCTCCACCCGCAGACGGGAGCCGTCAGCCCCCTCCTTCACATCAAATCTCAGTATATTGCGCTGCTTCTGATAAACCGGCCCGAAACGTTCCGGAGAGACTCTTGAAACCCGGAACATAGGTTCTGTACGCGGCAGCCCCACCACCGGCGCCTCCAGAATCGCCCGCAGGGAATCTCCCAATTCACCCTGCCATGCGCTTTCCGTACAAACCACCAGCACCTCACTGGAACGTCCCGAGGAGGACATCAGTCCGTCCCCCTGACCGCCTGTTCCTGTGCAGGAAAGGAGAGTAAGCAGCGACCCGCAGACGGCCAGACATACTGTCAAAAAAACAAGCTTTTTCATCTGTTTGTCCAATTTATTTGTTCATTTCAGCGATTTCCTCCTCCAGGAACTTGATGTACTGCTTGAAGCAGAAAACGTGGTAGGAATGCGGATTACCCATGGTACGTGCCTGGTCAAAAATGGCCAGAAAACGCACACCGTCCACCTTGTAGAGGAAAGAGACCGGCAAATCGCAAAGCGCTTGGATGTAATTGTAAATCAAAAAAGCGGCGCACATGTTGCCCTCCCCAAAGGGGAACACATTTAGCAATTCGTACAAGGCGTTGTACGACAGCAACGAACGCTCCTCCACATTCTCCGCCACACGGATATTTTTTGAAAGGCTGTCACAAAACTGCTCCATCAGGAAAGGGAGCCGCTTATAGTCAGGGAAAAGCCGCGAGGCATTCTTCACCACACCCTTCCGGAAATCACCCTTGGAGGAGTCATAATTCTCCAGGTCGCCCTTGCAGACACCGCCGGTATGCGCCATGATGCGTGCCGAAATTTCATGCAGCACCTCAACCGTCAGGGGCTTCTTCTTTTTGGTCATCTGCAGCACATACTGCAGGGCGGTATAGCAATCCCTAACCAGTGCGATGTGCTTTTCCGGCTTCTTTTTCGGAGCCTCGCCATATTTCAGAAGATCAACCACCTCCGATTCCGTCAGCAGCGAACCCTCAAACGCGGTGACATTATATACAAGTTCATAAAAGGTGTACTCCCTGTTGTAGCCTGTTTCCACCAACAGTTCCTTGTACGTCTTTACCAGTTTTTCAACTTTATCAAACTTCATGCAAAATATTTTTTTGCAAAGGTACACCTTTTTTCAAAACAAAATGGCATCGGCGCCATTTTTTTTCGGAGGAGCCGTCATCGGGAGCGACGGGCGTTCACCAGCTGGCCGCAAGCCGCCGCTATGTCCCTTCCTTTGCTCCGCCGGACATTCACAATCAGATTTTTTTCCTCAAGCATCCGGACAAAGGCCGCCTCCCGTTCCGCACTTGAAGGACGGAAAGGCGCATACGGATGGGGATTATATTCGATAATGTTGATTTTGACAGGGAAACGCCGACAAAACTTAAGCAGCAGCTCCGCATGGCGCATCGTGTCGTTCACCCTATCCATCAGCATATATTCAACCGTGATGCGGTTGCCGGTGCTTTCGTGGTAGGCGGAAAGGGCATTGGAGAGATCCGTAAGCGGATATTTTTTTCCGACAGGCATCAGCTCACGCCTCTGGAGGTCGTCGGCAGAGTGCAGCGAAACAGCAAGGTTCACCGCAGGCATCTCCTTAGCCATCCGGCGTATGCCAGGACAGACACCTGAAGTGGATACGGTTATGCGCGAGGGGGACATTGCCATCCCGTCCGCAGACGTGACCCGCCCCACAGCAGCCTTCACCGCCTCGAAATTGAGCAGTGGCTCGCCCATGCCCATCCATACTATGTTACTCAGCGCATGGCCGTACAGTTGCATGGACTCGGAACGGGCCAAGGCCACCTGCGCATACATTTCGAATGCTGTCAGATGCCGCCTGAAGCCCAAGTGTGCGGTGGCGCAAAAGCGGCATCCCAACGGGCAGCCTGCCTGGGATGAGATACAGACCGTACTGCGTTCCCGCGACGGGATCAGCACCGACTCCACCTGCAGCCCGTCATCAAGCTGCAAAGCATACTTCACACTGCCGTCCGAACTCTCCTGCCGTTCGGCAACCTTAACCTGCGGCATACGGAATTCCCGTTCAAGCATTTCCCGAAGTGTAAGCGGAAGGTTTTGCATCCCACTTATCTCCTTCGCGTCCCGTTTCCACAGCCACTCGTACAGCTGTGTGGCCCGATAGGCGGGCAGCTCATGTGCCCGCATCCATTGTTTCCAATCCTCTAAAGTAAGTTCGTATATGTTTTCCATCACATTTTTATTGCTTTTATCATCCTCTCCTTCCCCTGCATGTCCCTCCGGAGCTCCACATCATACCCCTGCGATTGCAGGAGTTCCGAAGTCTCCATGCCAAGAGATTCATTTATTTCAAGATAAATCGCACCCTTATCCCGCAACGCGACGCGCCCCCATCCGGCCAACGCCCTGTAGAACACAAGCGGATCGTCATCCGGCACAAACAGCGCGGCGGCAGGTTCATGCAACTTGACCCTGTCCGGCACCTGAAGCCGCTCACCCTCCCTGACGTATGGCGGATTGCATACAATCAGGTCGTAGAAGACCGCTTCGTGCGGCAGGGGCGTATCAACCAGCAGGTCACGCTGCTGCCATCGCACGGCGGCACCCAAGGCCTCACCGTTTTCCCGTGCCAGTTCAAGCACAGGCCCAAAGGCATCCATCGCGGCACACTGCCATGAGGGACGCTCCACAGCCACCGTCACTGCAATGCAGCCGCTGCCAGTACACCAGTCCGCCATGCGGCACCGTTCCGCATCGGGATGCTCCCCCAACAGCCAATGCACCAGCTCCTCCGTTTCAGGACGAGGTATCAGGACCCTTTCATCGACCTTGAACCTCCTGCCGTAGAACCAGGCCTCGCGCAGCACATACTGCACCGGCATCCCCTGCCCCACAACGGCAGCCGCCTCAAGCGCCGCCGCCTCAGCCTCCGGATCCACCTCATCTTCAGGATGAAGCGAAACATAAAGGGCGTCCCGTCCCGTAAAATGCTCCATGATAAGCCTGGTGACAGGCTGCGCCTCCAGTCCGAGTGGCTGCAGACGGGAAAGCAGCTCCTTTTCCAAGGCCCTTATCCGCATCTCCCGACCTTTTTCCCGATTTTTGCCAGAATCTTGTACAGCAGCACCGCCGCCAGCACATCGGAGGATTTGTCATGCGGGTTCGGACACAGCTCCACGATGTCGAAGCCGACAATGTTCCGGCTTGCATTCACCGCGTCCACCATATCCAGCACCTGCCGCCATCGCATCCCGCCCGGGAACGGTGTTCCCGTAGAGGGCAGCAGCGACGGGTCGAACGCATCCAGATCAATTGTGAGATAGACATTCTCCGTCAGTCCGGAAATTGCGCGTTCCATCCAGCCGGACTCTTTTTCCAACTGGTGCGCATATACGGTCGTGCGCGGATCAAGCTCATCCTTCTCCTCAATGCAGACACTGCGGATGCCCACCTGCACCACCGGACATATCTCCTTGACCCGCCGCATGACGCAGGCATGGTTATATGGCGATCCCTGATAGGAGTCACGCATGTCGGCATGTGCGTCAAGCTGCAGGACGGAAAGGTCCGGATATTTTTCGGCATAGGCTGCTATGCTTCCCGCACTGACAGAATGCTCCCCGCCAAGAACCACAGCCATCTTGCCGTCACGCAGCACCTCGGTCGTACGGGCACGGACCGCCGCCACCATCTCATCCGGTGTTTCCGAACCGGTGACGACAGGTGACGAGGTATGGATTCCGTCAAGGTATGGTTCATAGTCCTCCTCAACGTCATACAGCTCAATGCTGTCCGAAGCGTCAATAAGGGCCTGCGGCCCCTTGTCAGCCCCCTTCACATAGGTGCTGGTGCCGTCATACGGGACGGGAAGCAGCACATACGCCGCCTTTTCATATCCGGCATAGGCCGAATCCATATCCAGATAGTACTCCACGGTCAGGCTTTTTTCTGTTCCAGACGCTCCCTAAGGGCGACACCCTCCTGTTCATAGCCTTTTTTGCCCAACAGGGCGAACATGTTGCGCTTGTAGGCTTCCACACCCGGTTGGTCAAACGGATTGACGCCCAGAAGGTACCCGCTTATCGCGCAGGCGAATTCAAAGAAATAGAGAAGCCGTCCGAGATTTTCGGCATCCAGCCTCTCCAGTTCAATCGTCAGGGAGGGCACGCCTCCGTCCTCATGTGCAAGCGCAGTTCCCAGGTAGGCCTGCCGGTTGATTTCATGCAGTCTTCTGCCGGCCAGATAGTTCAGCTGGTCAAGATTCTCCTCCTCCGGCAGCATCGGCACAGCGCAGCTGTTTTGCGGGGAGGCCACGGTCAGGAAGCTCTCCATCATCAGACGACTTCCCTCCTGCATGAACTGACCCATGGAGTGCAGGTCGGTGGTGTAGACCACACCGGCGGGGAACAGACCCTTTTGCTCTTTGCCCTCGCTTTCGCCGTAGAGCTGTTTCCACCATTCAATAATATAGTGCAGCCTCGGCTCGAATGAGGCCAGCACCTCAATGGCAGTGCCCTGACGGTAAAGCGTGTTGCGGTGACATGCGTACCTGACCGCGTCATGCGCGACACCCTGCTCCAAGATTTCACACTTCATGGCGGCAGCCCCGTGCACCAATGCACGGATGTCAAAACCGGCCACCGCTATCGGGAGCAGCCCGACCGGTGTAAGCACCGAATAGCGTCCGCCGACATCGTCAGGAAGGATGTAGCAGGGATAGCCTTTCCGCACCGCAAGTTTTTTAAGGGCGCCCTTCTCCTTGTCGGTGATGCATACAATGCGTTCCACCGCCTGTGCGCCATATTTGCGCTCACAATGCGCCTGCAGCAGCCGGAAACTGACCGCCGTCTCCGTCGTGGTACCCGACTTTGAAATCACAATCACAGCATAATCGGTCCGGTCAAGCAGTTCCAGCAAATCATGCATGTCGTCTTCCGAAAGGCTGTTGCCCGCATAGGCTATGCGCACCTGATCCTCCGCCGGATAGGCCGGGGAAAGCGCCTCAATCACCGCGCGAGCACCCAAGTAGGAGCCGCCGATGCCGGCCACCACGACAACCTTTGCCAGCCTGCGGAGACGCTCCGCCTCCGCAACGATTTCAGAAATCAAGTCCTCCGGAGCGATGCTTTCCGGATCCATCCATCCCAAAAAATCGTTGCCCGCGCCGTCGCGCCGCAACAGGGTGCGGAACCGCTCCTCCACCTCCGTTTCGGGAATCCCGTTACGGTATCCCGTGTTCCAATGTAATGTTATCATATTAAATGGTTTTAATTTTTTCTGACTATTGTTTCCTTTTACGTGCGAAAAAGAGCTTCAAGAGCGCCATGCATTCCGGCTCAAGCACACCTCCTGTAACCTCCGTTCTTGGATGATATAGCGGTTTTCTATCTATTTGACTGTGCTTCTGGTCTGTAGCACCGTAAACAATACGGCCTATCTGTGTCCAGTAGGCGGCACCGGCACACATGGGACAGGGCTGTAGTGTAACGTATAAAGTACAATCCCTCAAATATTTCCCACCGGAATCCGCCGCCGCTGCAGTGAACGCCTGCATCTCGGCATGTGCGGTGACATCCTGCAAAGTTTCGGTCATGTTGAAGGCGCGGGCAATGATTTTCCCTCCGCAAACCACCACGGCACCTATCGGGACCTCATCGGCATCCAAAGCCTTATATGCCTCTTTTACCGCCTCTTGCATCCAAAATTCATCCTCTTTTTCCGCCATCGTTAAAAAAAATTACTTTTTTTTTGGACAATCTCTTTTTTGAATTGCAAAAATAACTACTTTTGCAATCTGAAATCAGAAATTACAAAATTAAATTTTTTAACTATTAAAAAACACAACACATGAAAAAACTTTTCTTCCTTTTCGCAGTCGCAGCAATGTTCTGCTGCACCAAGGCCAATGCACAATTCACTCTGATTGGCTACCAGGCTTCGGAAACCTCCATCAAGATGTGGGACTCCCTCAGCATTCCTAACATCGACCGCACCAAAACCTACAAGTTCAACTGGATTCTGGTTATCAAGAACTCCATGAACGGTGCCGCCGACCTGGCCGCCGGAGACAGCCTCTACCTCACGATGGGCCTGAACGGAACCGACATGATTAGAGGAGCCGTCTGCCTGACCAACGGTCTGAAACTGGACTCCGTCTCCATGCTCGCCATCTCCGTCAACGTTCCTGCCAGCAGGTTTGTTGAAGGACCGTATGCCAATGTGCTTTCCAGCAAAATCACCGGAAAATACACCAACGGCACCAAGACCGACATTGAGGACGCCTATCCTTTCAACGGTCACTTCACGGTTGAATTCACAGAAGTCGGCATCGAAGAGGCCTATCTGGAGAATGTCCGCCTCTATCCGAACCCTGTCCGCAACAGCCTGAACATTGAGAACGCCAACAATCTGCTGGTGAACATCTATGCCGCCAACGGCCAGCTGGTGAAGAATGTTACCGCCAACGGCAACACCACCATCTCCGTCAACGACCTCAGCGCCGGCCTCTACATTGTGAAGATGCAGAGCGAAAAAGCCACCCGCGTGGAGAAAATCCAGGTGGTCCGCTAATGATTTTACCATACTAAAAAAGGCTTCCCAACGGAAGCCTTTTTTTTTACCTGACAGCCATGAAACAGGAAATTCATTTGAACTTTGAAAGCTACGGCTCCTGGGATGAGCTGGACGTGACCGACGCGCGACTGCTCCAAGCCGCACTGGACAGTGCATCCAAAGCCTACGCCCCATATTCCCGCTTCCGCGTGGGAGCCGCAATTCTCCTGGAGGACGGAAGCGTGGTATGCGGGAACAACCAGGAGAACGCCTCCTACCCGCAGGGAATGTGTGCGGAAAGGGTCGCCCTCTTTTCCGCGTCGGCACAATTTCCTGAAAAACGCATCATCGCTCTGGCATTGGTGGCCGAAAGTTCGGAAATGCCGCTTTCGCCATGCGGCGGATGCCGTCAGGTGCTGCTTGAATATGAACAGAGGCAGAACAGCCCCATACGGCTGCTGATGGGCGCCGCAAACGGCAAAGTAATAGTGCTGCAGAAGTCCGCAGAGCTGCTTCCCTTCTCTTTTTCCAAAGAAAACCTGAATGCCGTCAGCAAACAGGCACAATAATCCGCCGCATCATACGTTAAATGGTTTTGAAATAAAATCTGACACATGAAACAAATTGCAATTTTGGCTTTCGCAATCCTCCTGACCGGAGGCAACACACTATTGGCCCAAGACACCATCCAAACAGAAAAGACAAGCAAAAAACTGATTATCAAGAACCGCCTGTTTACAGACTTTTTCTACTCCTACTGGCTGGGACTGCCGGAGGGTGTGAAACAGCAGGGGTTTAACCGCGGCTTCAACGCCAGTTTCCTGTTCGACCTGCCGCTCCGGAAGGAGAGCCCGTTCAGCTTCGGATTGGGCGTGGGCGTATGCAGCCACAACCTCTATTCCAACGCCTACAGCATAATCAACAACAACTATGATGTGGTGATGGTCCCGCTGCCGGAAACGACAAAATACAGCGTAAACAAACTATCCTTTACATATCTGCATATTCCATTGGAATTCCGCTATTTTCACCCGACCGCCGAATGGAAGATAACCTGCGGCGTGCGTGTGGGCCTTATGGCGGACATCCACAGCAAATATGTGGGCGCGAACTGCGAAGTGCTGCAATACGACGGCAACAGCAACAGGGACGTGCATATCAAAAACAACAAAATCCCAAACAGGACAAAAGTGCCGGTGGAGCTGACCTTCCACACCGGCTGGAAATATTTTGACCTCAATGCCTCCTACATGCTGACAAAGATGTTCGAGGAGGGCAACCCGCAAGTGCATCCCTTCAGCGTGGGACTAACCATAGCGATATACTAAAAAGAGAGGGTCGGTTGACCCTCTCTTTTTTATTTGCCGATAATGGCTTCGAGTTCGTCGGGCTGCTTGGGCAGCGGTTTGCCCAGCAGACGGCAGCCGGTATCGGTAATGAGCACGTCGTCCTCTATGCGGATGCCGCCGAAGCCGATGTATTCTTTCACCTTATTATAATTAATGTATTCGGCGAAACGCCCCTCCTTCTCCCAGATGGCGATAAGTTTCGGGATGAAGTAGATGCCGGGCTCGTCCGTCACAATGAAGCCTGGCTGCAAAGTCTTGCCGCAGCGGAGGCTGCCGTGCCCGAAGATGGTGCTGCGCTGGAATGTCTCGTCATAGCCCACGTAGTTTTCGCCAAGATCCTCCATGTCGTGCACATCAAGGCCGAGCATGTGGCCGAGGCCGTGCGGCATGAAGAGTGCGGGTGCGCCGGCCAACGCCGCGTCCGCCGGATTGCCCTTCATAAGCCCCAATGCTGTCAGCCCTTCGGCAATTACGCGGTATGCGTTCAGATGCACCTCGAAATAGCGGATGCCCGGACGCGCCAGCTGGAAGGTCTCCATGTTGGCCCGCAGTACAATCTCGTAGATTTCACGCTGCTTCTGGGTGAACTTGCCGCTCACCGGAAAGGTGCGCGTGTAGTCGGAAGAATAGCCGGACATGGCCTCAGCACCGGCATCGCAAAGCAGCATACGTCCGTTTTCGAGCAGCTGTTCATGGTTGTGGTTGTGCAGTGTCTCACCGTTTTGGGACAGGATTACCGGGAACGAGACGCCCGCGCCGCCGCTCATGGATATTCCCTCCGCGGTACCGGCCAGCTCGCGTTCAAGACGGCCCGCCTTGGCGCCGCGCATTGCGGAGAGGTGCATGTCGACACCGAGGTCGCAGATTTTCTCCATTTCGGCAATCTCCTCCTCAGTCTTGCGCTCCCGCAACGCCACCACCCCTTTGATCATCGGGACGGAAGCGGACTCCTTCAGCTTTTCGAACGGAATCCCCAGCAGCTGGTGCAGCAGGATTTTGTTGTCATGACGGTACGGCGGCAGAAAATGGATTGTGCGTCCGGCCTCCTGCGCCTTTTTCAGATATTCGGCCAGGGCGGCGAAGGGACGGCTTTCGGCAACGCCGCAGCGTTCCGCAAGGGATTGGATGCTCGGCTGGTCCCCCATCCAGATGATGTCGTCGATGGTGTAGTCGTCGCCGAAAAGGATTTCACGGTCCTCATCCGCGTCGATGACAGCAGCCAGATGGTCCAGCTGCAGGCCGAAGAAATAGAGGAAATGGCTGTCCTGCCGGAAACGGTAGGTGTTTGAGGGATAGTTCATCGGAGCCTCGTTGTTGCCAAGGAAAAGCAATACTCCGCTTTTAACACTGTTTTTCAGTTGGTTCCTGCGTTGCAGGTAGGTTTCTTTGCTAAACATGGTTCTGTTTTTTTAATGAGAGTGCAAAGATACACGAAATCTGAATACGGATTACAGCTTTGCAAATTTTTATTCCCAACTATTGCTCACATGACTTGAGAGCCTCTTCAATCACCCCAAACACATAATGGTCTTTCCCGTACACTTTTCTGAACGACTCCCTGGCCTGCAGGAAATAGTCTTTGGCGATGGCTTTGTCAATATCCAGACAGATATTGGCCATATAGAAGTAAAGATTCCCTACAACACGGGCATTTTTTTTGTAACCAGGGAGTTGGGACTTGTAAAAAGCAACAAGGTCCGAAATGTTCCCGTATGTGGAATACATCTCTTCCAAACCCTGGTAAACGGTGGGGTTCTCAGGAGCGAGAGCAAAAATCTCTTTAGTGGTTTTTGCCGCTTTCTTGTTGTGAGTGACCAAATATACGCCAAGCAAATCTTTTAGCTTGTAATAGTCTTTAGGGCAATATTTAACCGCCATCTCATAATAATTCAAGGCTTTTTCATAATCCTTCAGACCGGAACATGCACGCCCTGCCACCATGGCCGCATCTCCCTTGTACATCTTATCGGTATATAACTCCAAGGAGGTTTTTGCACAATACAAAGCACTGTCAAACCGTTGGGTGACAATATACGCATAGGCCAGATCATAAAATGCATCAGCCGATTTCCCGTCCAATTCCATGGCTTTCCGTAAATATGGGATGCTGGCTGTTTCCTTTTGCAACTCCAAATAGGTTATCCCCATGGCAAAAAATGATTGGTAATCGGCGCAGCCTCCATCTATAGCCTTCTGATAGTTCTCAAGAATAGCCTCCTGAAGTTCCTCTTCCTCCATCATCCAGCGTCCGCCATATTTGGAATGAGCGTCATAATAGAAATCACCAAGCCCCTTGTACAGTTTGCAGTTGTCGGGATACTCCCCGATTAGCCTGAGCAGCACACTGTCAATAAAAACAGCGTACATGCTGTAACTGCCATTATTTCCGCGATAGTCCAGAATGTCTTCATTTTTTTTGATGTCTATGAGCGCAAATGCCTGATGCATCAATGAGGAGACGAAATAATTCAGCAGAATGTCCTCTTTCAGCAGGAAAACA
>JAEEGH010007824.1_pt1 | contig 25539 bp, 16 predicted proteins | sample 9134181 | NCBI WGS metagenome assembly JAEEGH01 (sample SAMN16246544, study PRJNA631951) | gut metagenome | biome: gut microbiome; feature: rumen; material: DP-attached | host: Bos | place: Iran: Karaj | collected 2018-10
GGAGGTTAAGAAGCAGATGTGACCACCAGGAGTGATTGTCGCCGTGCCAGATTCCGCCATAGCGATGGGCTCCGATATATGATGACCTTGAGAACATAAGGATCCTCTTATCGGGAGATATCCTCTCAAAAGCCTCTCCGGCAGCCCTTGTCATGTTGTAGCCAAAGATATTGTGAACCTTGTCGTGCCTTATCTTCTGTCCCTTATATTCATGATAAAAACGCTTATAATCCTCGGGATAATTGGAAATTGTGCCAACCAGGTCCCTGAATTCAAAGAAAGCCTTAACATCAAGGTTCTTGCCCTTGTACTCTTCTATCCGCTCAAAAACCTCATCCAAATGATCCTGCGTATAGAATATAGCCGGCTCATTCATATCGTTCCAAAAGCCGTCGATTCCCTGGTCAATTAAAACCTTGTACTTGTTTCCAAACCATGCTCTTGCATCATCGTTTAAGAAATCGGGGAAATGCACCAGCCCCGGCCATACAGCAGCCAGAAGGTTTTCGCCGTTTTCTTTTTTAACAAAGTATCCCTTCTCTACGCCTTCGTCATATACGTCATACCCCTCTTCGACCTTGACGCCGGCATCAATGATAGGCACAAGATGAATACCCCTTGCCTTCATCTCCTCTACGAACTTAGGAAACTCGGGAAAAGAGCTCTCGTCAACTGTAAAGTCCTTGTACCTCTCCATGTAATCGATATCCATATAGATCATATCGAGAGGAATTCCGGCTTCCTGATATTTATCCGCAACTTCTCTGACTTCGTCCGCAGTCATGTAACTCCATCTGCTCTGACCAAAGCCAAAGGCCCACTTCGGAGGTATATAGCTGCGTCCGATAATTCCCCTGAACTGAGATACAATGTCAAGGACACTCTCGCCCTCAACGATATAGATATCCGCATCGAAGTCCTCAAAGATGATACGCATCTTGTCCAGCTTGGTATAACCTATATCAAAGCTGACCTTCCCGGGAGTATCAACATAAACGCCAAACTGATCTTCCTTGGAAAAGACAACGAAGAAGTTCTGGGAGGCATAGAGAGAGTTCTTGTTCTCTGTGTGATTGGGGTCATCGGAGTTATTGCTGGTATAAAGCCAGCCCCTCTTATTCATGCCCCTTACAGTCTCTCCAAGGCCGTACACTCTGTCATTTTTCTTTAGTAAAAGAGTCAGTTCCTTCTTCTCATCGTTTCTGTCAAAATAAGGAACAGTCCCCTCTGATAGCACAATTTCTTTTACCACCGAATCTGTGGGAATCGGATTTCCAATCCTATACTTTCTAATCATGTATAAACCCTCCTGCCTAAAAATCTTATCACAAAAAGGGAACTGATAGACAGTTCCCTTTCAAATTACATATTTCCTTGTTCAGCCTTCACAGATGTCATATAATTCCTCAAATTTGTCCAGATTGTAATCGGCCCTTCCGCTGGCCGTTGCCGTTCCAATCGCAGCAACGTCCATTCCGGCTGCATGAGCTGCTGTAACTCCTGCGTCAGCATCCTCTACCACAAGGCAATCAGATGGATTTTCCGATAGAAGTTCTGCTGCCTTTAAGAATACCTCAGGGTCGGGTTTGGACCTTGTTATCATTGTTCCGTCAGATACCGCATCAAAGGCATCTGTAAGCTCAGTCCTCTCTAGGATATATGCGGTATTTTTGCTGGATGAGCCGATAGCAAGCTTGTAGCCTGCATCACGTAGCTTCTTAAGTGTTTCTCTCACTTCTTTTGCCACATCGTCCCTTGTCATTTCGCCAAGGCTCTTTCTGTAAATATCGTTCTTTTCCTCCAGATACTCTTTTTTCTGTTCCGGAGAAATAGGCTCTCCCCGGTACTTCTCGAGGATGATGTTAAGACTCTCCTCACGGCTTACGCCGCGCAGCCTGTCATTGTCCTTTTCGGTAAACTCTATTCCCAGCTTATCCGCAAGCTTTTTCCAGGCCAGATAGTGATATTTATCAGTAAAGACCAGCACTCCGTCAAGATCAAATATTACTGCTTTATATTGCATTTTTCGCCTCCGGTAAGCTTATATGTTTCTGCTGCATGGACAAATTCCACTTCCTTACCACTAAGAAGCTCAACCACAACCTCTTTATCATCAACTGTGACCTTGATAAGGCTTCCTCTGTACTTAAACTTAAAGGAATAACCCTTAAGTCCCTTTGGAAGGAACGGGTTGATGGAGAGTCCGTCTTCACCTATCCTTACTCCTCCAAAGCCATAGATGAATGCCATGTAGGAGCCGCCCATATTTGCTGTATGTACGCCGTCAGAGCTGTTTCCGTGAAGATTTAAAAGGTCAAGCTTGGCAGAATCTCCAAGGTATGAAACAGCCTCGTCATGAAGTCCAAGGCGCGAAGCCTGCATTGAGAATACGCAGGTTGAGAGAGATGAATCGTGAGTCGTTATCTTCTCGTAGTACCTAAAGCTCTTTTCCTGAGTGATGGCATCTGCGCTGTCAGGGAAAAGAAAATGTGCCAGAACCGTATCTGCCTGCTTGCAGACCTGGTATCTGTAAAGGTGCAGCGGATGGTAATGAAGAAGGAGAGGGAACTCTTCCTTAGGAGTATTTGCAAGATCCCATATGGGCTTCTGCAGGAATGAATCATCCTGAGGGTTTATTCCAAGTTCCTCATCGTAAGGAAGATAGATGTTCTCTGCAGCCCTTGTGATCTCCCTGATCTCCATATCAGTGAGGCAGAGTCTCTGCTTAAGAGATATGATCTCGGGAGTGTTTGCAAACATCTCAAGGAACTTGACCATCCATTTCATGCCATGGGCAGCTGCACAGTTGGTGTAGAAGTTGTTGTCCACCATGCAGGTATACTCGTCAGGTCCGGTCACTTCGTTTATCACAAAGCGTCCTTTTCTATCGTAGTTTCCTGTATCAAGCCAAAGACGGGCTATCTCTATCATGATCTCTGCGCCTTCCTTCAGGATAAATTCCTCATCTCCTGTTGCAAGGAAGTACTGAACAATGGCGTAGGATACGGCGCCATTGATATGATAAGCTGCTGTTCCGCTGGGAAAGTATCCCGAGCACTCTTCACCTGTAATGGTGCGCCATGGATATAAAGCGCCCTTTTTATGTCCGAGAAGAGCAGCATTTTCTCTGGCTTTCTGAAGTGTCCTGTATCTGAAATGAAGTATATTTTTTGCAAGTGTTTCATCAGTCAGTGTGAAGAAAGGAAGCGCATACATCTCTGTATCCCAGAAATAATGGCCTTCATAACCTTCTCCTGTAAGGCCCTTGGCAGCCATGCTGTAGCCGGGCATTCTCGGAGCTGAGCAGAACAGCTGATACATGTTAAAGCTCATGGCAAGATCAAGGTCGTTATCTCCTATGATCTCCATTCCTGACTGATCCCAGAATTCCTTAAGGATTTCTGTCTGTCTATTGTATAAGTGCGAAAGGCCGCTGCCATCGATCTTAACTTCCTCCAGAGCATCCTGAAGGACCGCTAATGCGTCTTTTCCCGGATCTTCACTCTTCAGTGAGTCGGAAAAAGTCGAGAACTTTACGAGGCGTATTTCCTGTCCCTCTGAAATATGCGCCTTAACATAGGTGCATACCCGCCTATCATCGGTATTGTCATACACATCGATAAAATCGTCCTCTCCTATCAGGATGTTGGAAGTGGCAGATGCAATACTGATGTCACTGACACCGGTACTGCTCACACAAAGTGTGGAGTTGTCAATGGCCTGCGCACAATTGACCGTAAGATATGAGGGACTTTCTGCAGCAAGTCTCGGATCTGTCGGATCCGAGTAGTTCTTAACATCCCCAATGTGCCAGGAATCAAAAACTATCTCGCCGTCAAAGTCCATGGATTTAACGCTGTACTCAATGGTAAAGAGCTGAGGAATCGCAAGATGTGTCATCCTCTTTGTAACGATCTTTACCGTGTTTCCAAGCGGGCTCTTCCAAAGAACCTCCCTGGAAGTATATCCTTCGTCCATGTTTAGGATTCTCTTGTTAGAGATGAGTTCTCCCGTTCCCATATCGAAGCGCTCTCCGCAGATATACAGATCGATTGACTGTGTGTCTGCAACGTTGAGCATGGTCTGCTTCTTCTCAATAAGATTGCAGAGGCTCTCAGCCTGCTTCATGGGAATGATCTCATAAACTCCTGCAAGATACATTCCTCGCATGGTCGAAAAGTCAGCGGGCACACCTTCTTCAAGTGTGCCCCTAACTCCAATGTACCCATTGGCATTTGAAAACAATGTTTCGTTTAATCTAAGTGTTTTGTTGTCGTAGTTCTCGTCTCGTATAATGACACGATTACTGTTGTGCATAATATGCCTCTACTGCTTTCTGAAGTGTATCTACAAACTGATCTGTATCCTTGATTGAACCCTTAGCAAAATCCTGGAAGATTACGGAAGAAACGTTCTGTGCAAGACCTGCCTTCCATCCCTGCCAGTGCCATGCAGATGTCTTGCCTGCTGCTGTGTAATCAGCGATTGTCTTAGCATAAGGATCTGCAGGTGCATACTGTGATGATACGAAAGGTGATACGCATCCGCACTTCTCAGCAAGGATCTGCTGTCCGCCGTCGTTCTGTGAGCACCACTGAATGAATGCCTTAGCTGCGTCTACGTTGCCGTCCTTGTAAAGTCCCCACCAGTTAGGTGAATTGGTCTGAATTGTATCCTGGCCCTCGATGAATGCATAAGGAATCATGCCTACTTCGAAGTTGCCTGCTGCTGCGTACTGATCAGCATAAGTTGTTGTCATTGATGCTCCGATCCATGATCCCTGTGATACGAAAGCGTACTTGCCGCTTGCAAATCCAAGAACCTGATCATCGTATGATCCTGAAATTCCCTGAGGATCTGTGTACTCGTTAAAGAGCTCTACCATCTCTGCGAAAGCCTTGATACGCTCAGGATCAAGCTTGCCGCCGTCGTTGATAAGGTCAAGATAAGTTGTATCATTTCTTGCAAGACCGGAATCAAGGTATGTTCCGAAGAGGTGCTGTCCTGCTGTCCACCAGAGGTTAGCTGACTCTGTGTAGTAACCGATAACTGCTGTAAGTCCGAGCTCATCCTTCATTGAATCGATCTTCTCGAAAGCTGCTCTCATGCTCTCAGGACCTGTGATTGAAGCGGGATCGATGCCTGCCTTGTCAAGGATTGACTTATTGTATGAAAGGCCGATAGCCTCTGTTGTTGTAGGGAAGCCGTAAACGTGTCCGTCAGGTCCAACGTACTCAGCCTCTGTATCGCTTGTCCAAGCCTCGTCTGAAAGATCTGCAAGAAGATCCTTCCATGTCTCATAGTGTGTGTCACCCTCGAATACGAAGATGTCAGGCATATCGCCGGCCTGGTAGTAGTTCTTAAGAATAGCCTGTGTATCCTGTCCGCCACCGATTGTATCGATGGAAACTGTAACACCTGTCTGCTCCTTGTAAGTATCTGCAAGGATTGCAAGACCTTCCTGGATCTCTGCCTTGTTGTTAACCAGCTTGATGGTTGTTCCTTCTGCGCTGTCTGTTGCAGCAGGAGCCTCAGTCTCTGCTGTAGCTGCAGGTGCTTCAGCTGCTGTCTGATCAGTTGTAGCTGCAGGTGCTTCTGTTGTACCTGTTGTTCCACATCCTGTCAGTGCAAATGTGAGTGTGGTTGTTGCTGCCAGTAGCAGTGTCAGTGCTTTCTTTTTCATGTTATCCTCCTTTTTATATGAACCATATTGAGTTCGCTCTTGATACCTATATGCTAAGCTATTTACCGAAAAATGCGCAATATCGCTTGTTTTTTTTGGTTGTTTGACACAAAAAAAGACCTTCCACATGTCATTTTCACACATGAAAGGCCTCCTAATTTACTAAACAATATTTTATTTTACTAAAATCACCACGTATTTTACTAAAATTTAGTAAAATATCAGTTTTACTTATGACTTTTGGCTGCTGTTCTTCTCCATTTTACCCTGGCTCCGATCCTGTAAGTGTCAAAATCTCCTGTTCCGTCCAGAATATTTAAAAGAGCCTGTCCGGCCAAAAATCCTCTCTCGTAATCCGGCACACTCACCGTAGTAAGCCCTAAATATCTTGAGATAATGATGTCATCAAATCCGCACACCGATATATCCTCAGGCACTCTTATTCCGTTCTCCTGAAAGTGCCTTATTGCACCGATGGCCATCATGTCGTTGGCACACACCAGTACTTCCGGCATTCTGTCCCTTAGCATGATAAGCCTTGCTGCCTGAGTTCCGCTCTTTTCTCTCCAGTCCCCCTCATAGAAGTCGTTTCTGTGAAAAGAGATATCGTTCTCCCTGAGCACTTCCCTAAGAGCCGTGTACCTCTCCTTATTGTCGGCAGTATCCTGCCCCGAGAGATAGGCAAAAGACTTAAAGCCTGCTTCCACAAGCTTTTGCATGAGCTGCCTCTCACCCTCGTAGTTACTTACGATCATAGGTTTTATCATCGGGTGCTTGAGCTCACGGTCCAAAGTTATAACAGGCATTCCCTTGTCAGCCACTGCAATAACCTGCGAATCAAGTATCTGCGAGCTTAAGATAATGCAGCCACAAACCTCATCAGGATCCGAGTAGTGAGCCAGATCATCGCCGTTGCAGATAAGGATGTGATATCCCTGTCTGCTGACGTAATCGCTTATCCCATGAAGTATATCCAGGTAAAAGAGTGTGTCGAAGTCGCTAAAGCTGACGATGATGGTGCGTCTCTTACCATCGATACCACTTTGCTCTTTGTGGTTGTAGCCCAGCTCCTGAGCGATAGAGAGTACCTTTTCACGGGTCCTGGCCCCGACGTTCTTCTTTTTATTTAGAACGTTGGACACCGTGGTTATGGAAACACCGGCTCTTTCTGCTATCTCCTTAATACCTGCCATAGTTTTATCCCCTAAATACCTTCTCTTACACTACCTTGTGTATCCACTTTCCTCTGAGAAATCTTACTGTAAATATTATACCCCTAATACCCCAGTCACTGAACATACCAATCCAAACTCCCATAGGTCCCATGTGCACCACTCTTATGAGGTAGGTTGCAAGCGTAACCCTGCAAAGCCACATGGTCAGGGTTGATATGAGCATTGAAAACTTCACATCACCTGCTGCCCTAAGGCTGTACGCAGTGATAAATGACGGTGACCACAACAGCGGTTTAACAATTGTGATCCATCCCAGCATATAGAGACAAAGAGCCGCGCTCTCTTTTTCCATTCCCGCAAGAGTTGTAACAGGCCTTGCTATCGCATAGGTGAAAAGACAGCTGACCGTAATCGCAATATATCCCCAGCCTATCATCTTCTTGGTGTAATAGATGGCCTCGTCTTTCCTTCCGGCGCCAAGGCACTGACCTATCACGGTCATAAGACCAATTCCGACGCCACAACCTGCGACGCCGTTTACATTCTCAAAGATATTGGTCATGGCCTGAGCTGCAATGGCTGTTGTACCAAGGAGTGAGACCGATGACTGAATTGCCAGTTTACCAAACTGAAACATGGAGTTCTCGATTCCGTTGGGAATACCCATGGAAAGGATCCTCTTGATCTTGTCAAAGTCAGGTCTTATCTTGTGATAGCTGATCACTCTGATCTCCTGGTTCTTCCTTCCAAGGAGAATAAGAAGTACTGCTGCGGAAAAGAGCCTTGAGATGAGCGTAGCAAGTGCTGCACCAAAAACTCCCATATGGAACACAAAGATAAACAGTGCATTTCCCGCCACATTGAGAATATTTGAAATAATGGCCACATTCATAGGAAGCCTGGTATTTGACTGTGCTCTGAAAACTGCTGCTCCGGCAGCCGACATGGCTATTCCCGGATATGAAAGGATGCTCAGAAGAAAATATGTACTTGCTGCCTTCATAACATCGGCGTCTATGGTGCCGAATATCAAAGAAAGAAGGCTTCCTCTGAAGATAAGGCAGATAAGCATGATAAATGCGGACAGAAAAGCCGACACAAGAAGAACCTGCGCAGCTGCATCGTTAGCTCTTTTAATATCCCTCTGACCTATATAAGTGGAACATATGATAACTCCTCCGGTGGCCATGGCTGCAAATGCCTGGACTACCAGGTTGTTGATAGAGTCAACCAGGGAAACTCCCGAAAGCGCTGCTGCTCCGACGTTACTTACCATCATGGAGTCGGCCATGCCCATAAGAGAGTTCAGAAATTGTTCAGCTATAATAGGAATCAGCAACAGGAGAAGTTTCCTGTTGCTGAAAATGTGTTTATCGTTCATATTACATTCTTTCGGGTGCGTCAAAACCTAACAGATCAATTCCTGTCTCAAGCACTTTCAGTGTTATGGAAAGAAGTGCAATATAGCTCTCCTTCTTGTTCTGATCAGGCTCTGAGAGGATCTTGGTTCCGTGATAAAAACTGTTGAAGCTGTTACTAAGTTCATAGATGTATGCGCAGATCCTGTTAGGAGCAAGGTCTCTTGCTGCACTCTCTACAGCATCTGCAAATCTTGTAAGTCCAAGCATGAGATCCTTCATTGCAGGATTCTCAGGGTTATCAAGCTTTGCATCCTTGACGCTTCCGCCCTCAGCCTCGTACTTCTTGAGGATGGACTTGATGCGGACGATGGTGTAAAGGATGTATGGGCCTGTATCTCCCTCGAAGGAAGTGAACTTATCAATATCAAAGATGTAGTCCTTGGATGGCTGGTTTGAAAGATCGCCATACTTAAGGGCTGAAAGAGCTACCTTCTTAGCAGTGCTTCTTGCTTCTGCTTCATCAATGTCAGGGTTGCTCTCCTTGATCCTGTTATACATCTTCTCGTTGATCTCCTGAACCAGACTCTCGAGGTGCATAACGCCGCCCTCTCTTGTCTTAAATGGCTTACCGTCAGGACCGTTCATGGTTCCGTTACCAACGAATCTAAGGTCAGTCTCAGGCAGCGCCAGCTTAGTCTTTTTAGCTGCACGGAATACCTGCTCAAAGTGAAGTGACTGTCTCTTGTCTGTAAAGTAGTAAATAGCATCAGGGCGATACTCTTTCATACGCTCCTGGATTGTTGCAAGGTCTGTTGTAGCATAAAGAGCTGCTCCGTCTGACTTAAGGATCATGCAAGGAGGCATCTCTTTTGTATCGGATTCCTCAGCGACATCAACTACCAGCGCACCCTGGCTCTCGTGAGCATAATCGTGCTGCTTCATGTAGTCAACCATACCGGGGATAAGGTCATGTACGTCTGACTCTCCCTTCCAGAGATCAAAGTGAACATTGAGGCTGTCATAGTTCTTCTTAAGATCAGGAATGGATACGTTCATGATATGGTGCCAGATAGCTCTGTATGCCCTATCTCCATCCTGCATGCGCTTTGTTGCCTCAAGTGCTTCAGCCTTATACTCAGCTGCTGCCTTCTTCTCTTCCTCTGATGCATCATCGGAAACCTTGGTCTTGCCACTTGCAACAGGGTAGATATCAGCCAGTTCCTGAATGGTAAAAGGAGGCTCTTTTGGGAAAGGACCTGTATGCTCAGGATCAAAGTATGGAAGCTCAGGGTGACGAGCCTTAAGCTCTGTGATGATAAGACCCATCTGAAGGCCCCAGTCTCCCATATGGATATCGCCGATAACGTTGTTTCCGGCGTACTTAAGTATTCTCTTTACTGCCTCACCGATGATGGCGGGACGAAGGTGTCCTACGTGAAGAGGCTTAGCTACGTTTGCTCCGCCGTAGTCAAGGATGATGGTAGGCGCATGTCCGGGCATTGTTACACCCATGTGCTTCTCATGAAGCATTCTTACAACATACTCTCTTACAAAATCACCGCTGACAGTGATATTTAAAAATCCGGGTTTAACAGAGTCAACCTTTTCAAACATTGCATTGCCCTGAAGTCTTGCAGCAACATCATCAGCAATGATAAAAGGTGCCTTTCCGTATTTCTTGGCACCAGCCATGGCGCCGTTGCACTGATACTCGCACAGGTCGGGTCTGTTGGATATGGTTACCTTTCCAAGTTCCCTCTCATAGCCTGCTGCCTCAAATGCATCTCCTACTTCCTTTGAAATCAGTTCAAGTACTTTCTCCAAAATTCTTCCTTCTTTCTTTATAAGTTATTCAAGTCCAAAATAGTCTGAAAGTGCATACATCCAGATTGCCAGGCTCTGCTCGGTAAACATACCGTATTCTCCGGCTGATGTATACTCTGTCTTACCATCGTTCAGCCTGACCTCATGAGTATCATAGTCGATCATCCATACCTGGGTCTGACCGTTTACTTCCATCTCATAGTAGTATGTGTTGGGATCATCTGTTGAAAAGCCGCCTTCATTCATAACAGCACCTGAGTCTCTGAACTCAGCTGCAACGATAAGGCAGTACTTCATCACGGTCTCAAATGTAGCATCATCGGGAATCAGAAGCGGATCTATCGCATGAATCGAGATAAGCTTGTAAAGCAGATCCCTGTTCATCGGGCGGTTCCCGCCAAACACATCGCTGTCGATATAATCACAAAAGCTGCCCAGTGTCTTACCGTTCCAGATCACCGTATCATCGGTAACTGTACCATTTGGGACTATACAAGCCACGTCTTCACCAACATATACATCAGCATAGCCATAAGGTACAGCGCTTTTATCAAGATCACCGAAAATGTATTCTATAGTCTCTTTTGTAGTATCATCAAATTCAAGTCCGTCATCACCTGTGATGTCATCCAGGTAGTCTTCATACAGATCTTCTATATCTTCCAGATTACCATCTGAGAGATCTTCATAATAGTCGTAGGTATCATCGTCCAAAGGGCTGTCGATATAGGGAACATCAGCAAGTCCGTTATCGATCATATAATCCTTGACAGCATGATAAGCTCTGACCGCTATAATTCCGCCGATTACAGAAAGAGCCAGTAAGATAGCCAGAATTATAAGAACGATCATCAGTGTCTTTTTCTTCTTGGGCTGAACCTGTGGCTGCGCCTGCATCTGAGGCTGCGGAACAAATCCCTTTACGTTTACATCTGCTGCATTAACCGGAGTTCCACACTTGTTGCAGAACTTCTGCCCGGGTTCTACCGGTGCCCCACAATTTGTACAAAACATCTTTTCATTTCCTCTCTAATGGTTTTTCATTATATACTAGATGCGGCGCTTTTTTCAAGTTCCCTCTGGGCCTTTGAAAAGCTGCATCCGCAAAAGTCCTGTCTGTAAAGTCCGTACTCTTTGGACAGTTCAATTGACCTCTTGTAGCCTTCCTTTTTCTTAAAGTCAGAGGGGAGGAACCTTGCGCCGATTTCTCTTGCTGCAATTTCCCCGACTTCATTTAATACATCTGCATTCTTAAGAGGACTGATGGTCAGCGTTGTCGTAAAGAAATCAAAGTCCTTTTCCTTAGCCACCCGTGCTGTCTCAAAGAGTCTTAGCTCGAAGCACTTTCTGCACCGCTCTCCTCCCTCTTTGCAGTCTTCATATCCTCTTACTGCATCAAAGAAGTCAGACGGCTTATACTCGCCCTCAATGATCTCTATCTTCCTGCCTTCTTTTTGGTTGTACTCACCGATGAGTCTCTTTTCTTCCTGCACCCTTTTGTGGTACTCGGCATCCTCAGTGATATTGGGATTGTAAAAAAAGACTGTGACATCGAAGTAGTTTCTCAAAAACTCAAGGCAGTAGGAAGAACACGGCGCGCAGCATGCATGAAGCAGCAGCTTTGGGTACTCGCCCTTCTTCTGAAAATCCTCTATATAAGCATCAAGCTCTTTTGAATAATTTCTCTTGTTCATAAACCCAGTTCATTTATAATCTCGCTGACTATTTCCTCAGGAGTCTTACCATCCGTTTCTATTATCAGATCCGCAGCTTCATCATATACAGCGCTGCGCTTATCTAAAAGCTCTTTTATCCTGGCAAGAGGATCTGCGCTCTGAAGAAGTGGCCTGGTGGTATCGCCTTTAACTCTCTCATAGATAGTCTCGGGACTTGCCTTTAAATAAACAACCTTTCCCGACTCCTTAAGAAGCTTTCTGTTCTCCTCACGAACCGGCATACCTCCTCCAAGGGAGATTACCATATCTCTTAAGTGGTCCTCTGCGATCATAGTAAGAAGTTCGGTCTCCATATCCCTGAAGGCCTCTTCTCCATCCTCATCAAAGATGCTGCTGATACTGCGTCCTTCCGTCTGCTCTATGCAGGCATCGGTGTCCATAAGTTCAAGGGAAAGCCTGTCTGATAAAAGCTCTGAAACAGTGCTCTTTCCGCTTCCCATAAATCCCTCTAGGATGATGTTCCTTGCGCCTACAACCTCAAGAGACAATGACTTATAAACTTCATCAGCCATCTCCTTGGAAATCTTAACCCCAAGGTCTGCGTTCCACAGCTCATAGGCATCAATTCCCTGATAGAGGAGCATCTTAAGTCCTGAGAAGGTCTTAGCTCCCGCCTGCCTTGCGAGCTTTAAGAACTTGGTATCGAGTGGTTTGTAAACTACATCCAGAGCAGCGTGAACATGCTTATAGAACTCAGCATCCTCAATAACCGCACTGTTTACATCAGGGAAAAGACCTACCGACGTGCACTGGATAGCAAAGAAGCTCTCTTCTCTAAGAAGCACTTCCTTGTAGTTTTCAATGTCCATAGCAACAACTCTGTCGTCAGAAAGCTCCTCGGCAATAGCCTCTGCCTTCTCCAAAGTGCGGTTCAGAATATAGACTTTTTTTGCACCCTTATTTACGCACAAATGAGCAGTTGGCCTTGCTACGCCACCTGCTCCTAAAATAACAACTGTTTCTCCGCTAAGCTCTATGCCCTCTTCCTGCATGGCACGGTAAAGCCCGGTCATATCGGTGTTATATCCGCGAAAGCCCTTAAGTGCCTCATCCCTTACAAGAGTATTTACGGCACCGATGCTCTCAGCAAGAGGATCCACATACTTAAGATACTGGAGCACATCGCTCTTATAGGGAACCGTCACGTTAAGTCCCCTAAGTCCCAGTTCATATGCTCCTCTTACTGCATATTTAAGCCCTGACTCTTCTACCTCGAAAGGTACATAGACAAGGTTTACATCCAGCATATCGGAAAGGGTATTGTGGATAAGCGGAGACAATGTGTGCCTTACAGGGTTTCCGATTATTCCACATACATAGGTGTTGCCATCAGTATAGTTAAGCATTTTTCTTTAACCTTATCCTTGTAATTACATCCATAACTACGGCAAATACTACCAGGCAAATAGCCAGCATCTGTGATACAGGAAGTCCTGTTGTATGCATGATGAGCTGATCGGTTCTAAGTCCCTCGATCCATGCTCTTCCGAGGCCATAGCCTCCAAGGTACAAAAGAACTATCTCTCCGTCGAACTTCTTGTGCTTGCAATACAGGAAAAGAATAATCAGAAGGCAGACATTCCACATGCTCTCGTAAAGGAATGTGGGGCTCACCTGAACGTAATTGGTAGCATCAGACATGTGCGCCTTCATCAGTTCTGTGATCTCTCCGCTTCTTACCATCTCCACAGGAAGTCTCATGGCAAAGAGTCCGTCGGTATATTCTCCAAAGGCCTCTCTGTTGGTAAAGTTCCCCCATCTTCCCATGATCTGTCCGAAAACAAGGCCAAACATCACTGTGTCTGCCATCAGCAAAAAGCTCTTTTTCCTGATCCTGGTGTAAATGAAGATTGTGGCAAAGCCCGCCAGGACTCCGCCGTAAATTGCAAGGCCACCGTTTCTTATATTAAATACACTGATCGGATTGTCCTTGTAATAATCCCAGGCAAAGAATACGTAATATATTCTTGCGCCGATTATTGAAAATATAATTACATATATAGCCATATCCCAGTAATCATCAGGGTTCTGGTCTGTCCATTTAGCAACTCTCGCAATTATCAAAAGAGCTAACAGAAAGCCAAGGCCTATGATGACACCGTAAAGTGCTATGGTAAATCCAAATATTGTAAAGTTCTTGGGAACATCTTTTAAATATAATCCGAGGTTCGGAAAAGCGATGTCCATTCTCCCCATTATGTCAGGCATAATATCCTCCCAAATCTATCAGACGTTGAATCTAAAGAGAATTACATCTCCGTCCTGAACAACGTACTCTTTTCCTTCCATACGTACAAGGCCCTTCTCCTTGGCTGCTGCAATTGAGCCCTCTCTTAAAAGGTCTTCATAGTTGATGACCTCAGCCTTGATAAAGCCTCTCTCAAAGTCAGTGTGGATCTTACCTGCTGCCTGAGGAGCCTTTGTTCCGATCTTGATGGTCCATGCTCTTGTCTCATCCTCACCTGAAGTAAGGAAGCTCATAAGTCCAAGGGTTTTGTAGCTTGCTGCGATAAGCTTATCAAGACCTGACTCAGATAGCCCCAGGCTCTCAAGGAATTCTGCCTTCTCATCCTCGTCAAGCTCAGAGATCTCAGCTTCAATCTGAGCGCTGATAACAAATACTTCGCTGCCTGACCTCGCTGCCAGTTCTCTTACTGCTGCAACATACTGGTTGGATGCTCCGTCATCAGCAAGGTCGTCATCCTTAACGTTTGCTGCGTAAATTACAGGCTTCCATGTAAGAAGGTCAAGGCTGTTAACAAAAGCCTTATCTTCTTCATCGTCAAGCTCAAGTTCGCTTGCCATCTTGTTATCTTCAAGGGTAGCCTTGATCTTCTCTAATATCTCAAGCTCTTTTGCTGCTGCCTTATCCATACGTGCAAGCTTGGCAACCTTTGCAATTCTTCTCTCAAGAACCTCAAGGTCGGCAAAGATAAGCTCGAGGTTGATAGTCTCGATATCTCTTGCAGGATCAACAGATCCGTCTACGTGTACAACGTTAGGATCCTCAAAGCATCTTACAACGTGAACAATAGCATCTGTCTCACGGATGTTGGCAAGGAACTGGTTTCCAAGGCCCTCACCCTTTGATGCGCCCTTAACAAGTCCTGCGATATCAACGAACTCGATGGTTGCAGGTGTAACCTTCTTGGAGTGGTAAAGATCTCCGAGGAGCTTCAGTCTCTTATCAGGTACTGCTACAACTCCCACGTTGGGATCTATTGTTGCAAAGGGGTAGTTCGCTGCAAGTGCCCCTGCGTTTGTAAGTGAATTAAAAAGTGTGCTCTTTCCTACGTTAGGAAGTCCAACTATGCCCAGCTTCATGGTAATATATCTCCTTTAATAACAATTATTTACATAAAAATAGCCCTAACACGGCGAATATATATTACCATGTCAGAGCAAATTTGTAAAAACATGAAAACCTATCCCATTTCCATGCAAATTGCCCGCATCTTAAATCCACGTTATAATTAATGATATAACGCAACCGGAAAGCAGAGAGGTAAACATATGGCTTCAAAGAATCAGGTTCTGGAAAAATTATTCTTTAAACTTCTTCCCGTTCAGATCTTAATATTTGGCATGAATTCCATAAATTCCATCGTCGACGGAACCATTGCCGGTCGCTATATTGATGGAAAAACTGTCGGCGTAATAGGTCTGTTTTTTGCCGTAGTTGGAATTGTTTCAGCTATCAGCTCCGTAATACTGGGCGGAGGAACGGTTTTAAGCGGCCGCTATATCGGAGCCGGAAACCTTGAAAAGACCAGAGGCATCTTTTCCCTGTGCCTGACACTTGCCTTAGTCATAGGCTCTTTGATATCGATCATATGCTTTGTTTTCCCGGGTGAAGTTGCTGTTTTCTGTGGCGCCGATGAATCCTTAAAGGCGAGCGTAATGCAATACTCAAGGGGCTATTCCTTCGGTATCATTCCCATGTTTCTCTCACAGCAACTGGCTTCCTACCTTCAGCTCGAAACTCAGAGCAGGAGAAACTATATCGGTGTCGGTGCCATGATCTTTTTCAACATCACCCTCGATATATTCTTTGTAACGGTTCTAAAGCTCGATGTACTTGGTCTTGCCTATGCAACCAGCGCCTGCAACTGGATCTATTTCCTTGTACTTGTTCCCTACTTCATCTCAGGCAAGGCTCAGATGAAATTCAGCATCAGTAACATTCTTTGGGAAAAGACCTTTGACCTGATAAAGATAGGTAGTCCCGGAGCTCTTCTTCAGTTCTGTCTTGCCATGAGAGATCTGACCCTCAACCGAGTAATCCTCAGATATGGCGGAGAGGTCGGACTTTCCTCAAGAGCTTCCATGGGTATGGTCGGAGGGTTCTTTGTAGCCCTTGGCGTAGGCGGAGGAACAGTCATAAGGATGCTTGCCAGTGTCTATGTAGGTGAAGAGGACAAGGATTCAATAAAAAGTCTTATAAAGCTTGCACTTACCAAGATGATGGCTATGATGTTTGCACTGATGGTCTTCATGGTGCTGATCGCAGGTCCAATGGCCACCATATTCTTCCCGGACAAAACCTCTGAAGTTTACTTGCTCACCAAGCAGCAGTTTATGATCTACGCTCTGGCTCTTCCACTGATCCTTGTGGTGCAGATCCAGACCAATTACCTGCAAGCAACGGGAAACAATATAGCAGTACATATATCTTCAGTTGTCGATGGATATTTCAGCGTAGTTATCCCGTCACTTATTCTTGCACCTGTCATGGGCGCTCTCGGTGTATGGTGGGCAACTCCAATCGGTATCGTGATAACAGCACTTGTTTATCCCATCTACGCCTGCTTTTATTGGAAGCATATTCCGAGGAATGTTGATGAATGGCTACTGTTCAAAGACAGCTTTGGAGTAAAAGATGAAGATAGACTTTGTATTAACGTAAACAGTATGGATGATGTAATCGGATCCTCAGAGCAGATCCAGGAATTTGTTACAGCTAAGGGATATGCAAAAAGAACTGCCTACTTCTCTTCACTTGCTATGGAAGAGATGTCAGGCAATATCGTAAATCACGGATTTAATGCAGATAATAAAGACCACAATATGGATGTAAGGGTTGTCTCAAAGAAAGACGGAATCATGCTCAGAATAAAGGATGACTGCAAGCCTTTTGATCCCGTTGGAATGAACAAGCTTCTCAATCCGGAAGATCCATCCAAAAACATCGGTATCAGAATGGTATCAAAGATTGCAGATGAATTCTCATATCAGAATATGCTTGGACTTAATGTTCTAACAATAAAGATCAAATAACAAAAGCAAAAAAATAAGCCCTAACATGGACTTCTCTACCATGTTAGGGCTGTATTAATGTTCTTTTGATTTTTCATCGGTCTCGATGTTATTGTCTTTAGTCTTGCTCTCTACATCTCCTAAAAGAAGTGGTGCGCAAACTTCTCCTCCAACAGTTATAACCCATGTCTTAGTATTCATTATTCTTACCTCCTCACACATAAAAAACGTACATTAAAAATAGTACACCATTTGGTGTACTATTTTTATTAAAAAACTATTAAATAATATTATACGTTTATAAACTTTCTTGTGCTGTCACTCAGCTTACTTGTTACCTGGTTGTTGTTGTCCATAGCCTCGCCGATCTCCTGGATCTCTCCAACGATCTCTGTGGAGTTGGAAGCTGAAAGGCTGATGGCCTGTGTGGACTCCTCAACGGAATCGGTAATTGTAAGGATGGAATCTGCCATGCTGTGCATTGTGTTATCAAGAGAGTCTGCCTTCTCGGTGAAGCCTTCAAGGATCTCATTCATGATCTCTGCTGTACTCTCGTACTTCTCTCCTGTTTCAACGAATGCTTCATAATCTGCAATAACCGTGTTGTTGATGAAGTCTACAACCTCGATGGCGTTGTTTGAAAGCTCTTTAACTGCCTGTGTAACGTTCTCACTGATGGTCTGAATATTTCCGGCTGTCTGTCTGCTGTTATCGGCCAGTGCACTGATCTCCTGAGCAACTACCGCAAAGCCCTTACCTGCTTCACCTGCTCTTGCAGCCTCAATGCTGGCATTAAGTGCAAGAAGGTTTGTCTGGGAAGCTATATCAAGGATAACCTTGGTAAGTTCACCGATCTGATTAACCTGTTCACTTTCTTTAACTGACTCATCAAGGGTCTTACTGAGTGCCTCAACTCTGGCACCTGTATTCTCCTTCTTCTGCATTGCCTCGTTCTTGATGGTATCTGCTTCCTTCTGGATCTCGCCTGCGCGCTCTTTTCCTGAAGCAACCTCTTCATTGATGCTCTCAACCGCATCTCTTACATCATTAAGCTGTTCCTTGATCTGAGAAGCTGTAGTTGATACATTGTCCATACTTGCTGAGAGCTCCTCAAGAGCAGCGGATGTATTTGTGATATTGTCGTTAGCCAGTGCGATCTGTGAGGTCATCTTGTCTGCTGAATCTGTAAGGATAAGTGTTCCGTTCTTAACATCCTTCATTACACCCTGGAGTGTTTCGATGAACTCATTTACACCGTCTCTGATAAATACAAGCTCGTTTCCTGTCTTAACATTTATTCTTGCTGTCAGGTCGCCTTTTCCGGCATTTATATCATCGATGATTCCCTGAACCGAATCGGAAATCTTAAGAATAACTTTTGTAATAAGCACGAATGAAACATAAAGGTTAAGCAAAAGACATACTACAAACACGCCCATTCCTATAACATTCATGACTGTTATCTTGCTTCTTGACTGTTCCATAAATGCAACAACATTGCCCTGAAGTGCCTCAATAGATGAATCGAGGGTCTCCAGTCCGGCCTTAACGCCTTCCATGTTGGTCATATAATCTCCGGTGAGTATCTGAGATGCAACAAGCCCGTCTCCGGTTGTCATCATTATATTAAACACTTCATCGACGTTCCCAATAAGAGCTTTTGCCGAAGCATCAAGCTGCGTCGTTGCGTTTGGATTGCCATACATGGCAAACTCATCGCCGATCTCTTTTATCAAAGTGGTCACTTCGGTCTCATAGGATTTAAGTTCGCTGCCGATTCGCTCTTTATCGGCATCTGTGTAATATGACCAAAGTCCCAGCGCACTCTGAATAGTTCCGTCAATCTTAGCCAGATCTTCCTTAACTGTTCCTTCTTTATGAACTAACGTGGTTACTCCTTTTATGATGCCCTGAGCACTGTCTGACATTGATGATATTCCATCATTGACAACATAGCTTACCACATTGAATACTACCAGCATCAAAATGTTAAAGAACAAAATCTGAACCGGAATTGATTTAAAGAACTTTACCTTGTTTTTCTTGTTAGCAGACCCTGACATAATAATTCTCCTTTCTGGATAAGCGTATATCTAGCCGTATATACATTATACAACTAATTTGTTATCTTTTTTGCGTTTAATACTTTTTTAATAAAAATACAGGTGGCCTGCGCCACCTGTTCATGTATCACCACTTGATCGTGGCATTGGGACATCGTGAAGTAATAAAATTCCAAACAAACTCATAATCCTCGTCAGGAATGTATATCTGATTTTTTTCCAGAATCTCATTTACTTTGATACAATGAAAACTCTTTTGACCTATTACCTTCTTTACATTTGCAAAGGTAGAACTGGATGTACTTTTGCTTCCTGCCAGGATTCCGGATCCGGCTGTGGTAAAGTTTCCTGTGGCAAGACCTGCCATTGCTGTGAGCCAAGCCAGGCCCTGGGCCTTTTCAAACTGCTTTGGCATCTGGATGTGGTCGACACCGTGATGATCCATCTCAAACAGGACTATGTACTGCCAGCCATAGATAAAGCCGATGATCACGTAGGAAATCAGAGAAAGTGTAAACAATATTCCGGGAACAATAAGGAATCCCGGGGTGAGAAGATACTCAGTAAACCATGTACTTATATCTCCCTCAAAGACCTCCAGTAAAAATGAAAGCACGATCTGAACCAGGATAAGAATTCCGAAGATCTTCCAAATGGTCATTAGTATCACGGGGTTCTTAAGCATATTCAGTTCATAGATCCATCTGTACTTTCCGTCAGGACAATAATAGATATTCTCAGTAACCTTCTGGCCTTCAATCTGTTCCATACGCTGCATTCCTTCCTAAATGTCTTTTACCTTTTGTGTGAAATAGAATGTCTATACTAATATAATATCGTATATTTTGTATCATTCCCGCTGTGACAAGAATGTGTCATTGACAAATTGAACTGTCACATATACTCTGTTATAATTCTCAATAGACAGTTTATTTATAAACGTTTGGGGGATTATTATGCTGACAGAAAGACTGAACGAACTGCTTGAAAGAATAGATGCCACCGGTGCAGAGATCGCCAAGAAAGTGGGCTTTGACAGGACCAATATAAGCCGTATCAAGAGCGGAAAAAGGATCCCACATCCTGACAGTGTCACGGCAGAAAAGCTGATAAACGGAATATATCTTTTCGCAGACAACAAGAACAACCTGGGGAAGCTCTGTGAAGTTGTGGGGACAGATTCCAAAGCTTCCGCAAAAGAGATAAAGGCTGCCCTTAAGAGCTGGCTCTACGAGGGATATGATCCTGAAATGTCAGGCGGTCAAAATGGCACCTCCGGGAAAAAGAATTCTCAGGAGGCAGGTGCTTCACGGCATTTTGCCCAGAGACTCAACTCCTCCATGATCTTGGCGGAGCTTTCAAACGTGCTCCTTAGTAAGCTGATTCACGCAGATGCCTCTCTCATAAGCAGATACAGGAGCGGCGTTAGGACTCCTGTTCCAAACTCTGCTCTTTCCCTCCAGCTTAGCTCTGTTCTTTTCGACCGCATCCTCAAAAATGAGAAGGAAGCTGAGCTCTGTGATCTCATGCGCATCCCTGTTGGCGACCTTGAGGAGGAACTGTTTACTTACTGGCTCTACGGAAAGGACGAGCAGGAAGACAACGTTCACGCAGCGGAAAACATCCTTGGAATCTTCGACTCCATGCCCTCCGGAAGCGCTTTAAAGCTCCCGGATGTAAAAGACGTTCTTGTAGCGGACACTCCAGGCGAAACAATCTACTACGGCGTCGAGGGTCTTAGAAGCGCTGTTCTTCGCTTCCTCTCCACAGCTGTAGAAAACCATGTTCCAACCATGTGCCTTTACTCAGATATGGATCAGGGCTGGATGACTCAGGACGTCACATTCCTGCTTAAATGGGCTTCTTTGATGTTTGCATCCGTAAAAAACGAGACCCAGATAAGCATCATCCACAACCTGGACCGAAGCCTTGATGAGATGAGTGACGCCATAAGAAGCTGGCTTCCCCTTTATATGTCCGGAAGGATCCAGTCCTTCTACTGCAGAAAGCAAAGGAATCCAAGGTTTACTCACACCATGTTCCTGATCCCGGGAGTTGCCTGCATCAGAGCATTCCAGGTTTCTCCTACAGATTCCGACGCAATCTATCACTACTACACCGACGATAAGAGCCTTGATATTATTCAAAAAGAGTATGAGGCGCTCCTTAAGAGCTCTTCTCCTCTTATCCATCCGCTGCCCAAGGAGTCATACCCTGTTGTTTCGGATGTTATTATCATCCAAAACGGGCTTTCTCTGGCTACTATGCCCGAGGAGCTGGCAAAGAGCTTTGGCGATACTGAGCTCTATGAAAACTGGCAGGTCAATAACTCCCTGCTGATAAAAAAGCTCGAGACGAATTCTTTGTATGAATGCATCCCTCTGGCAGATGAGGAGGCACTTTCAGCAGGACATGTTGCCATCACCCCGGCTTTTTCCACCACGCCACATTTCTACACTGCCGAGCAGTACTCCATGCACCTTAGAAATATCATTGCTCTTTCCATGGAGTACGAAAGCTATAGGTTTTATCCGATTCCGGAGACACCCTTTAGCAACATAGATCTGCTCATCTCCGACAACACAACAAAAATAACCCCCGCCTCAAGACAGGGGTTATCCTTTGCGCTCAATCATCCATCAATGTGTGTAGCTTTCCAGGCCTATGCAAAGACCCTGATGGAACAGAGTAAGACTGACAGGAATTCGCTGAGGAAGATGCTGGAAGCAAGGTGCAGGTAAGCAGCTAAAAGCTCTTTTCCCATTAGACCTTATGCACATCTACTGAGCCCTCAAGCTTACGAAGCGTATCATCCAGGATTTCAAGATTATCATCCAGTCTGTCTCTGTAATCCGGAAATGTTGAAGGATCCGGACCTGGATCGTTGAATATAGCATTCATCCAGTAGAAGCAGAAGTTATAGAGCATCTCGAAAAGAGCTTTCAGGTTCTTTACAATGTCTATCTTTATGGAATAACCAAACCATACTACCGTTATAGAAGTGAGATCCACTTTGACGGAAGACACACCATTGGTCAGCTGAGCAACCTTGTATACGTTTTCAGGCTTAAGGCCCAAAAGAGCCAAAAGCTTAGTTATCGCCTCCACCGTAATATCTTCAAGGCTGCCACCCAAGGCATCTGCATCCTCAGGGTCTTCTTCAAGTACACCATAAAGAAAATAGTTGCAGATTGCAGCCAGGGATATGTTAGCGACTTTCGTAATGGCATCCGCTGTCGTTTCGTCGGTGTAGTACAAGAACATCTCCATTGCCTTTTTTGCATTATCCTGAGCAAATTCTTTTGAAGTTTTGGCAAGGGCATACTCCGTATATCCTATGCCGCCTTCTATCTGGGACCTGATTCCTTTCTCAAATGCCTTGTCTCCGGCGGCTTTCATGGCCTTCTGAGTTATACCACCAAAGAATCCATCAAGCTTTTTGGCAACCCACTCACCAAACTCCTTCAGCTTTAATCCCTTCAGAGTTTCCTCAACCTGCTCTGAAAGCCAGGACTTGAAATATGTAAGAGAAAGATCACCTACTGCTGCAAGAACAGAACGGTATACATCACCTTTTACCTTGTCGCTGCCATAGTAATAATGATTCGCAAAGGAATACATCAGGTATGCAGCCACCACGTAGCCCATCACTTCGGGATCCGGCTTTTTCTCTCCTGTCAAGACCTCTCCAATAGCATCTCTGACAGCTCCTGTAGCAACCTTAAAGAACGGATCAACGTCAATATCCGATCCGGGTTCAGCACCAAGTCCAATGTACTGGCCAATATACTCACAAAGCATATTCTTAAACGGATTGATAATGGCTGCTGCTATCTTGCCGTTGGCTCCGAATTTGACCTCCAGGATAACCTGAACAGCATAATCACCTGCTTTAACCAGGGCACTTGATACAACAACGTATTTGTCGCAGAGATCACCAAACTCAACATTGACCCTGGACTCTTCACTATAGAAGCGGACGCCCAAAAGAAGGACGTAGTTTCTTACAAACCTTATATCAGATGCAGAGTAATACTCTATATTGCTGAGCATGATCTTAAGGCTTTCACTACTGCCCACTCCATATTCCTGTATAGCTTTCTTAAGGAGTTTAAGCTCCTCTTCCCTTCTTGTAGCCTCGCTTGGCGGCTTAGGAATCTCACCCCAGAACTGAATAGGCAGTTCGCCCTCAAAGCGCGTGCCACCTTTGCCGTTGTAAGTGAGTTTCATCTTAGCATCATAGGGCTTACCAAACATCGGAAGAGTACACTTAGGATAGAAATCGTAGCCTCCTGATGTGGTGTAGTCGATCCAATATTCAAAATTCTCTTTGAAGGTGTTTCCGTACCTGCCTTCATCATCAGGCTTATCGCATCTGATACTCGGGTTTCTGAATATCTTGGTTTCCGCGGTAAAGGAATCTACGAAGCACACAAGGACATCAAAGCTTGATGGCATGATAGAGATTTCACCGGGCTTTGGATCATCCTCTGCCACAGTAATAACCTGGAAGATGTCATCCTTAAAGTACTTGGTGTTCGGCACAACTGATAATCCGTCAGGATACAGCTCTACATAAAATTCGCTGTTTGTTATGGTGCCATCCTTAAACTCAGCTTCAACACTGATCGTTTTCGTGACTGCATCTGCAATTATGCCATTTGCTTTTTCTATCTCAGGGCTGCAGTTTTCTACAACCGCATAATAGCCACACTTGTAGGCAGCTTCCTTTTCATAGGACACATTAAAGTCAGGCCCGCCGTCAAACCTTATGTCTATAGGCTCTTCCACCGCGTCTTTTATGTAGAACATGACTTTTTCTTCGCCGCCCTTGCCCGCAATAAATACAGCTTCTCCGGGCTGAGTGCTATCCAGCCAGCTTGTTCCGTCGTCAGCAAGCTTCGGGAACACGATTGAAGGATTTTCACCCACGATATTAAACACTACGTTTCTGGTATAAATTCCGCCTTCTCCGGCAAACATAAAGGATACCGTGCCCTTGGCATAATTTCCTTCCTTAGGCACAGTGACCAGGGCAGCCTTGTAGCCGTTTGAAGTCATTCCCGCATCGGAGACGTTAAGCGCCGCATCATGAGAAGCTACTGTAATCTTCTCTGTCAGCTTATCATTGTTAAAGACTCTTTTATCCCAGGTTGTCTCCTCTATCCGGGCATAGACATACTTAGGCTCATCTCCGCGTTTTAAGGTATCGCCGAAATCCTTGTAAACATACATCTTGTATGTGGATTTATCCTTCTTCTCTTTCTTATCCCGGTCCTTTCCGTTCTTTTTCTTCTTTTTGTCCTTGTCTTTTTTCCCGCCGGTCAAAGCCCCTATAGCTCCGCCTGCAAATAATGCTCCACCTCCGCCGATGAGAATATTCCTGCCCACTTCATCATCGTCATATTCATAATCCGGATAATCAAATATATTTGGTGCACTCGGTTCATCCTGATAATCTGAATCATCTTCATATCCAAAGTCTTCACCTTCAACAAGCTCCTGGGAAATATTGGTTCCCTGGTCCTCTCCTTCGGTATCCTCAGCAGCGGTAGTATCTGATTCCACAAGATTATTGACATTATCCAGATTTATGATCTTATAACGATAGTTGATCTGAGCATTTACCACGTCTCCGGTAAACTTGTTGTCAAACCTGACCTCTGCAAGGCTGTCGGCATAGACAACGTCATCCTCAGGAGAAATGGTATACATTAGACCTGAAAGATACGCATCTCCATATTGGGAAGGCCAAGAGTAGTTTTCTGCATTTTCCACTGCTTTTCCGTTCTGTCTTGCCGGGTGAATATTTGTGTAAAAACCAAAAACCTCATTGGGTTCAATATTCCATTCCGGATTGTATTCCGGATCATTTTTCATAAGCAGCTTGCTATTACCTTTTGTTGTCACTGCATTAGCTGTACCTGAAAGAGGACTACTGGAATAAACCTGCACAGTGTCTCCTGTTCGGGCATTTATCTGATAGGTTATATTGACCACATTTCCACTGGTCTTCTCTTCAATCCTCGAAATTTTCCAGTCATCATCGGTATATATTCGGAACACAAAGGTCACCTGCTGTCCACGATAACCGATCTCTCCATCTAAAGCTCTCTTGTTGGGAGCAAATCCCGAATAGTACATGTCCGTAAAGGCCCATATAGTATTTCTCCCTTTTTGCGGCTCATCAAGCTTACTTCCGCCAGCTTCGTTATGCCAATAAGCATCAAAGGGCTTGTCGGCCCAGAAATCATTATCGAAACCGGCTATAACATCGTAATAAGTATTCCCGCTACTGTCTGTATATGGAACATCCATGAATTCGTGTGGATCATCGGTAGTATTTACCTGCTTTGCCATGGAAGGAATGGCAGCGTAAATAAACAGGACAAATCCTGCTGCCACTCCTGCCAGTATCCTTTTAGTGATCAAAAGCTCTTT
>JAEEGH010007826.1_pt1 | contig 25536 bp, 23 predicted proteins | sample 9134181 | NCBI WGS metagenome assembly JAEEGH01 (sample SAMN16246544, study PRJNA631951) | gut metagenome | biome: gut microbiome; feature: rumen; material: DP-attached | host: Bos | place: Iran: Karaj | collected 2018-10
ATGTTCGTCATTCTGGCGGTCTCCCTGTTCTACAACGTGGCCGCCGCCAACGGCACCCTGGAAAAAATCTCCCGCAGCCTGCTCTACGCCTGCCGCAAGTTCCCCGGCCTGCTGCCCTACGCCCTCTTCTTCGTGGCAGTCATCCTCTCCGTCATGGGCGCCGCCTACTTCACCGTCCTGGCCTTCCTGGCCCCCATCACCCTGATGATCTGTGAGGAAGCCAGGATGGACAAGCTCACCGGCGCCGTGGCCATCAACTGCGGCGCGCTGGCCGGCGGCAACTTCCCCACCGCCGCTTTGGGCGTGGTCTTCCGCGGCCTCATGGACAAGGCTTACGAGGACGCTGCTATGACCCCCATCGATTCCTTCTCCTCCTCCCTGCTGATGTTCGGCCTGGCCATCGTCTCAAGCCTCATCATCATCACCGTCTTCCGCTTCTGCTTCAAGACCAACCGGAATATCGGCAAGGGCGTCACCTTCGAGAAGCCTGAGGCCTACACCCCGGTCCAGAAGAAGACCCTGACCCTCATCCTCCTGATGATGGCCGTGGTTCTGATCTTCCCCGTGCTGAAGCTCATCCTCCCCGACGTGAAGTTCATCTCCGACGTGGCCGGCAAGATCGACGTGGGCCTGGTGGCCATCGTCTTTGCCGTCGTCGCCCTGCTGCTGAAGCTGGCGCCCCAGAAGGATATCATCGCCAAGGTGCCCTGGAACACCATTCTGATGATCGCCGGCGCCGGCATGCTGATCTCCGTGGCGGTGAAGGCCGGTACCATCGACATGCTCTCCGCCTGGATCAGCAGCAACGTTCCCCCCTGGCTGGTGCCGCTGGCCTTCTCCATCGTGGGCGCCATCATGTCCTTCTTCCCCTCCACCACCGGCGTGGTGTGCCCGGCCCTCTTCCCTCTGATCCCCGCCCTGGCCGTTGCCACCGGTCTGAATCCCGCGGCCCTCTTCACCTGCACCGTCCTGGGCGCTCAGAGCTCCGCCATCTCTCCCTTCTCCTCCGGCGGCTCCCTGATCCTGGGCTCCTGCGGCTCCGAGGAGGAGCGCGGCCATCTGTTCAACCGTCTGCTCTTCGTGGCGGTGCCCATCAGCGTGGGCATCTGCGCGGTGTACAATTTCGTGGTATCCATGATCCTGTAACAATCGCAATATAACTTCTGCTCATGGGAAGTATCAATTCTTTTCATGACGCTAAAGCGGGAAAAGCCCTTGCAAAATGATTGTGAATCCTATATAATAGATGCGAGGGAACGAGACCTGTTTTTTGGCGAGATGAACAGACAGATGTTCCAATTATCCGCAGGGGCAGGACCCCGGCAAGAATGATTCGCAAAAAAGGAGAAGAGACATGCTGAAACTCTACGACACCGGTATCTATCTTGTGGACGGCGAGAAGATCGTCACCGACCCCGCCCAGCTCCCCGCCAATGTGACGAAGGAAGAAGCCAGCAAGGGGACCATGGCCTATGGCATTCTGAAGGCCCACAACACCGTGGATGACATGGAGAACCTGAAGCTGAAGTACGACTCCATGACCTCCCACGACATCACCTACGTGGGCATCATCCAGACCGCCCGGGCCTCCGGCATGAAGGAATTCCCCCTGCCCTACGTTCTGACCAACTGCCACAACTCCCTCTGCGCCGTGGGCGGCACCATCAACGAGGACGACCACAAGTTCGCCCTGTCCGCTGCCCATAAGTACGGCGGCATCTACATCCCCACCAACCTGGGCAACATCCACTCCCTGAACCGTGAGCTCATGGCCGGCTGCGGCAAGATGATCCTGGGCTCCGACTCCCACACCCGTTACGGTGCTCTGGGCACCCTGGCCGTGGGCGAAGGCGGCGGCGAGCTGGCCAAGCAGCTGGTGGGCCGTACCTACGACTTCAAGCGTCCCGGCGTCATTGCCATCTACCTGACCGGCAAGCCCCGTCCCGGTGTCGGCCCCCACGACGTGGCCCTCACCCTGGTGGGCGAGACCTACAAGAACGGCTACGTGAAGAACAAGGTCATGGAGTTCGTGGGCCCCGGCATCAAGAACCTGCCCATCGAGTATCGTAACGCTATCGACGTCATGACCACCGAGACCACCTGCTGGTCCTCCGTGTGGGTCACCGACGAGGAGACTAAGCGCTACTTCACCATGCACGGCCGTCCCCAGGACTACAAGGAAATGAAGCCCGCCGCTGTCACCTACTACGACGGCTGCGTCTACGTGGACCTGTCCAAGATCGAGTGCACCATCGCAATGCCCATGCACCCCTCCAACATCTACACCATCCACGAGCTGCAGGAGAATGCGGCTGACATCCTTCACATTGTGGAAGAGAACGCCAACAAGCAGCTGAAGAAGGTCAAGATGGATCTGTCCTCCAAGTTCCATGACGGCGCTGTCTGGTGCGAGCAGGGCGAGATCGCCGGCTGCTCCGGCGGTACCTACGACTCCATCTGCGCGGCTGCCGATATCCTCAAGGGCAAGTCCGTGGGCAACGGCGCCTTCACTCTGAGCGTCTACCCCGGCTCCATGCCCGCCTTCGCCTCCCTGGTCAAGACCGGCCGTGTGTTCGACCTGGTCTCTGCCGGCGTCATCATGCGTGAGTGCTTCTGCGGCCCCTGCTTCGGCGCAGGCGACACCCCCGCCAACGGCGAGTTCTCCATCCGTCACGCCACCCGTAACTTCCCCAACCGCGAAGGCTCCAAGCCCGGCGAGGGCCAGATCGCCGCTGTGGCTCTGATGGACTCCCGTTCCATCGCCGCCACCGCTGCCAACGGCGGCAAGATCACCGCTGCCACCGATCTGGACGTGGAATACACCGATCCCGCCTATGAGTTCGACAAGGGCATCTACGAGAAGCGCGTCTACAACGGCTGGGGCAAGGCCGAGCCCGACTACGAGCTGAAGTTCGGTCCCAACATCAAGGACTGGCCCGAAATGCCCGCCCTGACCGACGACCTGCTGGTCAAGGTCTGCTCCTACATCACCGACCCCGTCACCACCACCGACGAGCTGATCCCCTCCGGCGAGACCTCTTCCTACCGTTCCAACCCCGAGCGTCTGTCCGAGTTCGCTCTGTCCCGCCGCGATCCCGAGTACGTGGGCCGTTCCAAGGTCCTGCGTCAGTTCGACCGTGACCGCCGCGCCGGCAAGGGTCTGCCCGAGGAAGTCACCAAGGTTTACGATGCTCTGGAAAAGGCCGGCTTCAAGATCGACCGTCTGGGCACCGACATCGGCTCCACCATCTACGCCAACTGCCCCGGCGACGGCTCCGCTCGTGAGCAGGCCGCTTCCTGCCAGCGCGTGATGGGCGCCTCCGCCAACCTGGCCCGCTCCTACGCCACCAAGCGCTATCGCTCCAACTGCATCAACTGGGGCATGGTTCCCTTCCTGGTGGAGGATCCCGAGGCCTTTGAGCTGGGCGACTACGTCTTCATCCCCGGCGTCCGCCAGGCTGTTCTGGAAGCCAAGGACAACTTCTCCGCTTACGTCGTCAAGGCTGACGGCACCGTCAAGGAGATCAAGGTCTCCCTGGGCGGCCTGACCCCCGACGAGCGCCAGATCATTGTGGACGGCTGCCTGATCAACTACTACCGCAACAACTAAAAACAAGCCGCCGCCAAGCGGCAGGCATAGAAAAATCCCCTGGGTTTTGAACCCAGGGGATTTTTATGCGGCAGTGGCCTAAGACAATTCAACCAGCAGTCCGGCCAGGAAAGCCGCCAGGGCGCACAGCAGGCCAAAAACGGCTTGAATTTCGCGCTTTTCCAATTCGTTTTGGCTGGGCTTCACCTGCTCCGGATTTCGGACACGCCAGGACATGATCCATCGGAAGCTTTCATCCGCGTAGAGGATCCCGTGTGCGTCCACGAGGCAGAAAAACAGGCCAAGAAACCAGCAGATCCAGATGCAGTGCTCTGTGAACAGGTAGACGATCAGAAATGCCGGACTCATAAGGGCCAGGGCGATGGCAATGCGGCGATAAAAGCCATCGAGCCTGTTGAAATGATTTTTCATACTTCTCATACTCAACTCACAACATTTTTTGTTCTGCGCGGGTTCGGGAGCCTCGGTGGACGTGGGGTCAAGGGTGTACGATTTCCCGCAGACAATCCAGGAAGGTTTCCTCACCGATGGTGTTGATCTTGTAGAATTTTGCCTGGCTGCCGCCCGAGGTAATGGCGGAGCAGAGCACGACGCCGGGCTCCGTTTGAAAGAGCGTCACGTTCAGGCTGACGCGGTTGCTCCCCGCCCAGCTAAAGCGTTCAAACACTCTGACGCAGCACCGGGTTTGACCGTCCGGGGAGAGGAAATCGCTGCCGTCCTCCAGCGAGGCGGAGACGCTTCCGGAGAGAATTCCTTCCTGGATTCTTTTGGTCCATTCCTCCATGGACCCTTTCAAGGTCACTTCATACTTTGCCATTTTGTATTTCCTCTTTCATGTTTTCGTTATTGTGTTCCGCTGTCATTCGGCTCCGTGGCGGGCAGCTTGCCGTTCCAGCTCTGGGCCAAAGCCTTCCCCTCGAGGGGAAGGTGGACTCCGGCGTCTCACGGAAGCCGGAGGACGGATGAGGTGGACTTTCGATAAGCTGTCGACTTCATATAGCGGTCTATGCAATCGGTTCCACCTCATCCGCCTCGCTTCGCTCGGCACCTTCCCCTCAAGGGGAAGGCTTACGGGGAAGACTGCTGAGATTAGTCCTCGATGGCCTCGGTGGGCGTGGTGGTCTGGGTGGTCTCCGTGGCGGGCAGGAACTGGTTCACGTCCAGCACGGGGATCATGCTGCTCTCGCCGTTGGTCATCACAGTGGGCAGCTGGCCGTTCCAGGTTTGGGCGTAGGTGTAGTTGATCAGCTCCTGGGTCAGAGACTCGCTGATCTTGCGGTTGGCCTCGGCCTCGGCCTCCGCCTTGGCCAGCAGCTCGTAGGCGGCTGCGTCCGCGTTGACCTTGCGGACCTCCGCGGCGGCGTTGGCCTCGATGACCTTCTGCTCCGCCTCGGTCTCGGCGCGGAGCTTGTTCTGCTGAGCCACCTGCTTGGCCTCTACCGCGTCGGTGAAGGCGTTGGTGAAGTCCATGTTCTCAATGGAGGTGGAGACCAGCTCAATGTTGTAGGCCAGCAGCTTGTCCGCCAGATCGTCCTCGATAGAGGCAGCCAGCTCGTTGCGCTTGCCCACCAGCTGCTCGGCGGTGTAGCGGGCCGTGACCACCTTGACGGACTCGGTGATGCAGGGCTGGATCACGGTGGTGTAGTAGTCCACGCCGATGGTGCGGTAGATGTTCTGGGCGTCGGACTTCTTGATCTGGAAGTTGATGGTGTAGGTCAGGTTGACCTCCTGAATGTCGGAGGAGAAGCAGGGCAGCTCTACGGTCTGCTTCTGCACCCGGTTGTCCATCTTCACCACCTGCTGCCAGGGCAGCACGAAGTGCACGCCGGAATCCAGGGTGGTGTTTTCCACCCGGCCGAAGGTGGTGACCACGCCGGTGTGGCCGGTGGGGACGGTCTGGAAGCAGGCCAGGGCAACGGAGCCTGCGCTGAGCAGGATGGCAAGGGTGAGGATCAGCGACGCCAGGGATTTCTTTTCCTTTGCCTTGAAGCTGCGGGAGACGATGATACCGATCACAAGTACAACAGCGGCAAAAATGAGCTTCGTCATGGTGATACTTCCTTTCTTTCACGCGGAGCCCGCGTGCAAACAAGCGGACGGCAGGGTGCCGTCCCTACAAATGTCGGGTGGGGCCGGAGGCGTTAGGCCTCCGGCATGATGATGGCACAGGCGATGTAGGCGATGACGCCTGCTCCGGCAAAGGCGGAGCCGATGGCCCAGACGACGCGGACCACGGTGGGATCCACGTCCAGGTACTCGGCGACGCCGCCGCAGACACCGGCGAGCATGCGATTGCTGGAGGACTTGTGCAGTTTCTTTTCCATGGTATATCTCCTTTCTTTCTCCACGCGGTGAAGGCGTGGGCGGGCGGACGGCAGGGTGCCGTCCCTACGATGGGGCGGACGGCAGGGTGCCGTCCCTACGATGGGGCGGACGGCAGGGTGCCGTCCCTACGTACGGATAAAAAACGACCCATGTGCAGGCAGCGGCCTGAACATGAGTCTCGCGTTTCAAGACGGCCCGGCGGGGAACCCCGCGTACTGACGAACCGCCTCCGCAGCATCCGCCGCGGTACTACTCCCTCAAGGGCAGTATGAAATTGTGCCACTATTATACCAACGCCGGGGCCGGTTGTCAAGTAGTTTGGGAAAAATATTTTTAGTCACCAGACACCAGTCACCAGTCACCAGGGATCAGGGATCAGGCATCAGGCACCGCCTGTAGGGACAAGCAGTGCTTGTCCGCTGGTTCCCCGTTCCGACCAGGCACCAGGCACCAGGATCAACTCGTTCGCTGTCACCTATTACTTATTACCTATTACTTATTACCTTTCGCCAGGGCGACGGGGGACGCGGATTCTTCGCTTTGCTCAGAATGACCATGGGGGGACGTAGGGACGGCACCCTGCCGTCCGCTTGCCGGTAGCGCGGGCTATCAGCCCGCCTTTCCTTGCCCGCCTTTCCTTGCCCGCACCGTTTCGACACCCTTCGCATAGGATGGAACGCACGCAGGCGCGTGCGGAAGGAGGATACGAAATGGCAAGCTTTACCAACCAGGCGACCCTGCGCTACAACGGCCTGCAGGTCAATTCCAACGTGGTCACGGGGCAGACGGTCTCCACCGTCACCCTGACCAAGACCCCCGTGGGGACGGTCTACGGCCCCGGGGACACCATCACCTATGTGATCTCCCTGGTGAACAGCGGCAGCGCCGCGGTGGAGAACCAGACCCTCACCGACGATCTGGGCGGCTACGAGATCGGCGGCGGCCAGACGGCCTACCCCCTGGCCTATGAGGCGGACTCCATCCAATATTATGTAAACGGCGTGCTCCAGCCCGCCCCCACGGTGACCCCCGGGCCGCCGCTGAGCGTGACGGGGCTCTCCGTCCCCGCCGGGGGAAACGCGGTGCTGGTCTACGAGGCCCGGGTCACTGCCGCGGCCCCGCTGACCGTGGGCGCCCAGATCACCAACACCGTCTCCCTGGCCGGGGCGGGCCGGACGGAGCCCCTCACGGCTCAGGCCACAGTGACCATGGCCACGGGGCCGATGCTGACCATCCTCAAGAGCCTTTCTCCCGCTGTGGTGGGGGAGAACGGCCAGCTGACCTACACCTTCCTGATCCAGAACAGCGGCAACGAGGCTGCCGGGGCTGACGCGGCCATCGCGGTCTCGGATCTCTTCAACCCCATCCTGTCCAATCTGAGCGTCACCCTGGACGGCCAGCCCCTGGCTCTGACCACGGATTACACGTATGATCAGGGCTCCGGCCAGTTCAACACCGTCCCCGGCAAGATCACCGTCCCTGCCGCCGTCTACGCCCAGGACACTGCCACCGGCAACTGGACGGTCACCCCGGGGGAGAGCACGCTGGTGGTGACGGGTACGGTGTGACCCACTGCGGCAGAGCATAAAAATAAGGTCTGATCACGCTTTTTTGAAGAAAAAGCGCGATCAGACAAAAGCACCGCAGGCGGAACCCGCTTCGGCATCATTCACTTGTGGTAGCGGCTGCCCGCCTGGATACTCTCCGCCCGGTAGAGCTGCTCCATCAGCATCACCCGTGCCAGATGGTGGGGGAAGGTCATGGGGGAGAATGAGAGCCGCAGATCCGCCAGGGCCTTGATCTCCGGGGCGATCCCAAAGGAGGAGCCCAGCAGAAAGCAGGCGGAGGAGCGCCCGGCGGTCTTCACCTCGGCCAGCGTCCGGGCGAAGTCCTCGGAGGAGAGCGATTTCCCCTCGGGGGTCAGGACGCAGAACCAGGCCCCCTTGGGGAGCTTTTCCCGGATCAGCTGGCCCTCCCGGGCCAGGCCCTCCGCGATCTGGGCGGGGGAGGGATCCTCCGGCAGCCGGTGCTCCGGCAGCTCCAGCAGCTGGAATTTGCAGAAGCCCCCCAGCCGCTTGGCGTATTCCTCCACCGCCTGGATATAGAATTTTTCCTTGAGCTTGCCCATGGCAAGGACAGTGATGTTGAACATTGGCACCAATTCTGTAGGGGGCGGCGTCCCCCGAAGCGAAGCGAGTCCTTTCGGGGACGCCCCGCACAATCCCTTCATCGTCACGCCCGGGCCGTCGGGGACGCCGGCCCCTACGCAGCGCTAAACGTCGTACGTTTTATCGATGGCCTTCAATTCCTTGAAGGTGTCGATCTCCACGATGTCCTCCTCCAGGCAGGGGCGGACCTCCACGGCGTAGTGCTCCTTCCGGTAGACCAGGGGGACCTGCTCCCAGTAGCGCTCCTTGCCGCCGGGGGAGGCGTAGACCTCGGCGATATCCTGGCTCAGCTTGTGGCCGTCCATCTCGTTCCAATAGGAGATGCCCACCATCTGCCAGATGTCGTCGCCCTCGCCGCCGACCTTCTCCTCCACGATGACCCCGTCCTTGACCCGGAAGCACCAGTCGTCGGTGCGGTTCTTTCTGATGGCCAGGAAGTCGGAGCTGTAGTGGTACTTGCGGATGATGCCGGGGTTGTTGATCAGCAGATCGGCCTCAAAGACGTAGGCGTTGGAGAGCATGTACCGGGCCACCAGGGAGGAGCTGATGTTGTTGGCCTCGTTGTAGACCGGGTTCTCCAGGAACTTGATCATGGGATACTTGTACAGCAGCTGGTCGAAGAGCTCCGCCAGATAGCCTCGAACCACGTAGATCTCGTTGATCCCGGCGGCCAGGCAGGCGTCGATCAGCCGGTCGATGATCCGCACCCCGTGGACCCGCACCAGGGGCTTGGGGGTGTTGAAGGTGATGGGGGCCAGCCGGGAGCCGAAGCCCGCGGCGATAAAGATCACCCGCTTGGCCCGGTAGGGCTCCAGGGCGGCGAAGCCGCTGTTGGTGATGGTCCCGTCGGCAGTCAGACCCGCCTCGGTCAGCTCCCGCACGGCCCGGTTGATGGTGCCCAGAGAGTGGCCGGTCAGCTTTTCCAGCTCCCGCTGCTTCAGGGGAGTCTTGGCCTCGGCCAGGGCAACGAGGATGTCAAATTGTTTTCTTGTCAGTTCCATCCGGATGATCCTTTCTTGGGCGGCGCTTCAGCGCGGCCTTTCTTTTTACAGGTGATCCTTCCGCAGGCGCAGGGAGGCGTATTTGATCAGCACCAGGACGCCGCAGAGGAGAATGCAGATATAGAAGGACAGGCCTCGGGCGATCAGCTCCAGGTTGGCGGCCTGCTGCTCGGACATCAGGGAGGTGAAGCCGTCCAGCATCAGAAAGTCCGTCACGCCCATGGAGCCGGGAATGGGGATGCAGTAGGCGCCGATGACCACGTTGGACTGCATGGCAAAGAGCTTGGGGGCGAGGTGCAGCCGGCCGCCTCCCGCCAGGAAGCAGAAAACAGTCACCAGAATCTGACTGCAGCGGTGGGCCAGGTTCAGCAGCAGGGTCTTGACCAGCAGACGGCGGCGACCCTTCAGCAGCTCCGTGGCCTGGCTGTACTCCTCCATGGTCTGGCGGAGCTTGTCCTCCCGCAGCTCCAGGTTGTGGATGATGCGGAGCTTCGCCAGCAGCCGCAGGCCAAAGTCACACAGCCGCAGCAGCAGCTTTTTCCGCCACAGCAGCAGGGCGTAGAACACGGCCAGAGCGATCTGGATGGCCGCGCCTACCCCGATGAAGACCCGGCCCACGGTGCCGAAGGCGGTGAAGGAGCAGGGGAACAGGATCAGGCAGACCAGGCCGATGATGACGATGGACAGGGTGTAGAGCAGCAGATAGGTCAGCATGACCACGGTGGAGATGATCCCTGGGACCCCGTCCTTCGTCATGAAGAAGGCCTCCATGGGCTGGCCGCCGGTGGCGGAGGGGGTGATGGCGGAGAAATAGAGATCCGCCGCAGCATAGGAGACGCACTTGGGCAGACTCCGGGGATAGCCGAAGCCCCGCAGCAGGGTGCCCACCATCACGGCGTCGAGGCCGATGTAGGCCAGCATGGCCAGCACAGCCGCCAGCAGCCACCAGCGGTTGTTCCGGTCCAGATATTCCATGAAATGCTTGGGGGAGAAGCCCTTGGACTGGCTCCCCACGGCATAGATCGAGAAGGCCGCGATCAGCAGAAACAGCAGCGTCCAGAGGAAGCGCTTGTTTTTGCCCTTGGGCTTGTCGGGTGAATCTTTCATGCGTGACTCCTTGCGGAAGACAGTTTTTCGATCAGCCGTTCCAGATGGAACAGGCGGGCAAAGAGGATCCCCAGCTCCGCGACGGCAATGCCGCCCAGAATGTCCGGCCAGACGTGCTGCTTCACCAGCAGCACCGAGGCAAAGACCAGCAGGGAGAAGAAGCCCTGGGCCCAGGCGTACCACTTGGGCATCTTTTTCAGCCCCAGGGAGCCCCGAAAGCAGAACCAGCTTGCCACGCAGTGCATGGAGGGAAAGAGGTTCGTGGGGGTGTCGGACTTGTAGATCAGAGACATGACCCAGGTGGTGAAATTCGTGACCTCCACCGGGGGCCGGAGGAAGGTGGTGGGGTAGATCAGCAGGATCGCCATGGCGATGAACTTGGAGGTCAGCTCTCCCGACACAAAGCGGCAGCAGTGCTCCCGGCTGTCCCGGGTGATGACGATATAGGCTACCACCCACTGGACGTAGGCCAGCACGTAGATCAGAATGAAGGCCGGGATCCGGGGCAGGGCGTCGTCCAGGGCGGTGGAGATCATATGCAGATCGTTCCGCTGCCCCTCGAAGGCCTTGGGGATGTAGTAACACAGAAAGTTCATGATGACCACCGCCAGCAGGGGCTTGCGGGCATAGCGGGGGATCAGCCAGTCATAAAATGCAAGAATTCGTTTCATTGATCATATACCATCCCAAGTGAAAAAGCAGTCGGGTTCTGCGTGCAGGGTCGTAGGGGCGCACAGTGTGCGCCAGCCGGTTCAGGGTTCAGAGCCTGTAGGGACGGCACTCTGCCGTCCATGTTCCGGCACTGGCCTATTCCAGCGCAGACGCCCGCGCAAATTTGCTCAGCGGCTCCGGCCGGAGGGAAAAGCGGGCCGCCAGGGCCTCCGCAAAGGCCCGGGCCGCGGCAGGCTCGCCGGATTTCAGCTCCAGCTCCAGCTCGCAGAGGGGCAGGGAGCGGGTCGCCCCGGAGAGCGTCCCCAGATCCAGGGCCAGCTCAGCGGTGCTGCCGTCGTCCAAGCGGAGCAGGACGGCCCGGCGGATGAAGTCCGCCCGGCACAGCACCTGCAGCGAGGTGTCTGCCGGCGGCACCGGCGCGCCCAGGGCCGCCAGCTTGGGCAGGGCAGAGGCCAGATCCGCCGCCTCCGTCTCCCATTCGCCCCGCAGATGGGGGTCTGCTTCCGGGCTCGGACGGCAGAGTGCCGTCCCTACAGACTGCTCGCCCCGCAGATGAGGGTCTGCTTCCGGGCTCGGACGGCAGAGTGCCGTCCCTACAGACTGCTCGCCCCGCAGGGGGGCCTTCATGCAGAACACGGAGCTTTCATCCTCCAGCCTGTGCCGCAGGGTGGTTCGCTCCCGGAAAAAACGGTGGTCGGGGGTGTCGTAGTATTCGCTTTGCATATGACAGCGCCGGGGCGACTCGACCGTGCGGCCACGGACTGTCTCACAGGCCGCGATCTCGTCCAGCAGGGCGGGATCCGGCAGGGCATATTTCCATTCCAGTTCGGTTCCCATTGTGTTCCTCCGAAACGGGGACGGTGCTTACACAGGCACCGCAGATTCGGCGCTCACCATGGGCAGCAGTTCCCGGCTCAGCCTCTCGTAGCGGTGCAGGAGAACCAGACGGATGGGCTCCAGGACCAGGATCACGAAGAGCAGCGCGCCCAGCTCCCAGTGCAGGAACACGAAGAGCAGCAGGGCGGCCGTCCGCAGGTTGAAGGTCAGCAGGTTGGTGAGCTTCACCAGCTTGCGGCTCTCGGCGTAGAAGGCGTCGCAGAGGGCGTCGCTCTTGCCGTGGAGCTCGATGGCGTCCAGCAGCTTCTGGGTCTGGGGGGCGCGGCGCTCCTGGGCGCCGGTGTAGAACGCGTAGCAGAAGAGGGAAAAACGGGAGAAGCCGGTGGCCGTCGCCCGCTCCGCCCGGATATGCTTGGCGCGGGAGAGCTCGTTGCCGTGGGAGTTGTCGATCATATACATATGCAGGTTCTTGAAGTAATCCGGCAGCTGGCACTGGGCCACATAGAGCAGGAAGGTGAGCAGCCCCAGGCCGATCAGGATCCCGTGGCGCAGGTCGCTTCCGGCAAACAGCCGGGTGTTCCAGAGCCGGCAGACGCAGGCGGTGTAGAGGGTGAAGTAGACGGAGGCGTCCGCCGCGCCGTCCAGCATCCGGCCCAGACGGCTGAAATGCCGGGTCAGCCGGGCCACCTGGCCGTCGCTGGCGTCAAAGACGGCGGAGAGAAAGACCAGCACCGCGCCCAGAATGTCCAGGCCCAGGGAGCGGTTCAGAGCCAGCAGCACGCCGCCCGCCACGCCGGAGAGCCCGGAGAGCAGCGTCACCACGTTGGGGATGATGTGCAGGGCAATGAAGATCTTGGCCCAGAACATCCCCACGTAGTCCACGAAATGGGTGTCCACAGGATCGTTGATATTTTCACATTTCCGTGCGGCCAGCACGTCCGCCCGGGTGGCCTGGAAATTTTCTCTGGCGTTTTGCAGGTTTCCCTTCACGGTTTGGGTGGCGTGATACAGATTGTCTTTGATTTTCGAAGGCATAAAAAACGACTCCCGACGTGTTAATCTGTCAAAATCCAACATATTATAACACGCCGGGAGCTTTTTTTCAATATTTAATTTAATGTGGCCCGGATGGAACAGGCGGGGATCCTTCGGCTGCGGGGGAGGGGGGCCGGATCATTTGGCAACTGCCAGCTTTACCACCTCGTAGGCCCCATTGTAGAGGCCGGCGGCCTTGTTCCGGAGGATGCACTCGTTCATGTGCAGCAGGATCTCCGGCTCCGCCTGCAGCAGACGGATCATGTCCACGGTCTCCCGGCCGGGGGCCACCTCGTAGGTGCCGTCGCCCAGCTCGGCGGCGTGGATGGCGCCCCAGACCTCGTGGCCGCCTACGTGCTGGATAAACAGCTTGGGAATGGGGTAGAAGGCCAGCTCCGAGGGCTTGGTCACCAGCACGTCGCTGGCCCGCATCAGCAGATTGGTGATGTAGACCGCGGCGAAGATGTCGTCATGGCAGAAGCCCACGATGCCCTTTGAGTCCCCGGTGCGGGCGGCCTCGGCGTAGGCCCTGGCTCCGGGGTAGTCGTTCTGGAAGAACTGGGCGGAGCCCAGGGCCGGGACGGCCTTTTTCAGACTCTCCCAGACGTTTTTGTGGTCGCCCACGTTGATAAACAGGGTGGCCTTCCCCAGCTTGATATCCGGCAGCAGCGCCTTGATGATGGAGGCGAACAGCTCCTGCTGGGCCCCCGCGCCGCCCACCGTCAGCAGATAGCGCTTGGCCTTGCCGGTTTTCACCCGATCCACCCGCAGGGCGGTGTCGGCCTCCAGATTGCTCACCAGCTCGTGATCCACGTAGTGGCCGGTGTAGACGATGTCCCCCTGGGGCATGGGCTTGAGGGTGCGGGCCTTGTCCATCCCGCGCAGGGCCTTGTAGCCCAGCCAGGCGGAGTAGGTCTGGATGGTGTGGGTGGCCCCCTGGGCCAGGTGCAGGGCCATGGGCCAGTTGTCGGGGATGGCGTTCACCACCTTGGTGAAGCCCGCGTGGATGGCGGCCTGGGCCGGCCATACGTGGGTGGCCACGTAGGGCAGATCCTTGGGCAGGTTTTTCAGCAGATTTGCCATCACCTCGGCGCTGGCCTGGTCGGCGCAGTTGTAGCTGAGCTTACGGAAACCCTCGGAGTTCAGAGGCTCCCAATAGAGCTTGTTGAACAGCTTGCTTTTCTGGCTCAGCCGGGAGCCCATGGAGTAGAGCTCGTTCTGCCCGGAGATGATCTTGGTGCAGGTGGACTCGTCGAAGGAGTTCAGATCCACCCAGACGGGGTCATAGCCCAGGGCCCTGGCGCAGGAGGCCATGGCCATGGAGATCCGGTAGTGACCGAAGCCCATGCGGATGTTGCCCACAAAGACCGTCCGGTCGGAGAAGACGGCGCCCTCGCCGAAGACCAGCTCCTTTGTGCCCAGCTCCGCCAGCACTGGATTGTCCTTGAGGGCGAAGCGGTAGTCCTTGCCGCTGTCGTCGCCGTACTTCTTCAAAAACTTGCTCTGGGTTTTTTCCGCCTTCCGCACGTCCTTCTCGGACATGGGATTTCCGAAGATTTCTTTGGATTTCTCTAACATGGCAAGCCCCTCCTGTGAATATTTATTGACATTTTTACCAAATTCCGGTATAGTATAAGTACTGATTTTAGGCTATCATTCGAGAGGCCTTTTGTCAAGTGCGGATTGCGCTTTTCGGCGCAAATATACCCGATAAGAAAGGAAGAACTGCTTATGGAAACGCAAAAGCTTTCCGGAAAGTCCAAGCTTTCCTACGCCCTGGGTGCGGTGGGCAAAGACATGGTCTATATGCTCTCTGCCAGCTACGTGCTCTACTACTTCCAGGATCTTCTGGGCGTAGAGGCCTGGATCATGGGCGTGATCCTGCTGATCGCCCGGGTCTTTGACGCCTTCAACGATCCCATCATGGGCGTGGTGGTGGCCAAGACAAAGACCCGCTGGGGCAAATTCCGCCCCTGGCTGATGATCGGCACCGTCACCAATGCCGTCGTCCTCTACTTTATGTTCGCTGCGCCCCCCGCCATGGACGCGAAGGGCCTGGTGGCCTACGCCGCTATTTTCTACATCCTCTGGGGTGTCACCTATACCATGATGGACATTCCCTACTGGTCCATGATCCCCGCCTTCACCGAGGGCGGCAAGGAACGTGAAAACCTCACCACCCTGGCCCGTACCGCTGCCGGCGTGGGCGCGGCCATCATCACCATCGTCACCATGAAGCTGGTCCCCACGCTGGGCAATCTGTTTGCCGCCGACGGCGCAGGCGCAAAGACCGTGGAGATCGTGGGCTTCAAGTATTTCGCCGCCATCGTGGGTGTGCTGTTCATTGTCTTCATCGGTCTGACCTGCCTCAATATCAAGGAAAAGTCCACTGCCGAGATGAAGACCGCCTCCGTGGGCCAGATGTTCAAGGCGCTGATCCAGAACGACCAGGCTATGACCGTTACCATCGCCATCGTTCTGATCAACTGCGCCGTGTACATCACCTCCAACCTGGTCATCTACTTCTTCAAATATGACTTCGGCACCACCAAATGGAACGACGCCTACGTGCTGTTCAATATGTTCGGCGGCGCGGTGCAGGTGGTGGCGATGATGGCCTTCTACCCCCTGCTGCGGAAGAAATTCTCCAGCCTGCAGATCTTCTACATCTGCATCGGTATGGCGGTGGCAGGCTACGCGGTGCTGCTGGGCCTGGCCTTCACCAACATGGGCAACGTCTTCCTGCTGTTCATCCCCGGCTTCTTCATCTTTGCCGCCAACGGTATGCTGACGGTCATCACCACCGTCTTCCTGGCCAACACCGTGGACTACGGAGAACTGAAAAACAAGCGCCGGGACGAGTCCGTGATCTTCTCCATGCAGACCTTCGTGGTGAAGCTGGCCTCCGGCATCGCCGCCCTGGCCGCCTCCATCTGCCTGTCCATCAACAATCTGAAGAGCGGCACCGAGGTCTCCGAGGCCGACGCCGCCGTGGACTGGTCCCTGGGCGTCTCTGCTGCCGCCAAGACCGGCCTGCGGATGACCATGACCGTCATTCCCATCATCGGGCTGATCGTAGCCTTCTTCTGGTTCAAGAAGAAATTCATTCTCACCGACAAGAAGGTGGAGGAGATCGCCCGGGAGGTGAAGCGGCTGAACGAGGGAGGCTGATCCCATGGAGCTGCTGCAATTAACGGTCCGGGGCACCGCCCCGCTGAGCCAACAGGAAAGCCTGGAGGACGGCCGCTACCGGCTGATCCTCAGCCCCCAGGGCAACGACATCGTGGAGCTGGAGGAGGTTCGGGCGGACTTCGCCTTCTCCTTCGAGCAGGAGGACGCCTTCTTCCTCAACGGCTATCAGAGCTGGACCTACAGCCCCGAGCGCAGCCGGAAGCAGCATGACGACTCCATGCGCTTCGTCCCCGGCGCGCTGGATCGGAAATTCGGCCTGTCCCAATACGGCGACGGCTATTTCTCCGACCCTGTGTACCGGAAGGATCTGCGTGCAGGCTATAAGAAGGGCTACTCCTATGCCTACGTCCGCCGGGGCAGCCGCTTCTTCCTCTTTGCCTCCCTGGCGGAGGATAGCGGCTTCACCCGCATCGTCCTCAACCCCAGCGAGGGGACGGTCAGCTTCAAAAAGGACTGCCACCACCGCTTCCTCACGCCGGGGGAGGCCTATACCGCCCTGGATCTGATCTTCCCCGAGGGGGAGGAGAACCAGGTCTTCGACGCCTGGTTTGACGCCATGGGCGTCAAGGCCCTGCCCGCGGAGCCCAAGATCGGCTACACCAGCTGGTACAACTGCTACCAGAACATCTCCGAGGCCCAGATCCTCCGGGATCTGGAGGGCATGAAGACCCTCCCGGTCAAGCCCCACATCTTCCAGATCGACGACGGCTATGAGCCCTTCGTGGGCGACTGGCTGACGGAGGACGCGCTGAAATTCCCCCACGGCCTGGAGCCCATCATCCGGAAGATCCTGGACGACGGCTACCAGGCGGGGATCTGGCTGGCCCCCTTCGTGGCGGAGAAGGACTCCGCCCTCTGCAAGGAGCACCCCGATTGGCTTCAATACAAGGACGGCCAGCCGGTCTTCGCCGGGAGCAACTGGTCGGGCCACTACGCTCTGGATCCCTACAACCCGGAGCTTCGGGACTATATCCGCAAGAGCGTGGAGCGCTTCAAGGCCATGGGCGTCACCCTGTTCAAGCTGGACTTCCTCTATGCCGCCTGCATGACCTCCCGGCCGGACAAGACCCGCGGCGAGATCATGGCGGAGTCCATGGACTTCCTGCGCCAGGTCTGCGGGGACTGCCAGATCCTGGGCTGCGGCGTGCCCCTGGCCTCGGCCTTCGGTCGGGTGGAGTACTGCCGCATCGGGCCGGATATGTCGTTGGACTTTGACGACAAGCCCTTTATGCGCCTGCTGCACAACGAGCGGCCCTCCACCCTTCACACCCAGCGCAACACCCTCTACCGCCGCCAGCTGGATGGCCGGGCCTTCCGGAACGACCCGGACGTCTTCCTGCTCCGGGATGAGAATACCAGCATGAGCGATCTGCAGAAGCACACCCTGGCCATCGTCAACGCCCTGTTCGGCTCGGTGCTCTTTGCCTCCGACGATTTCGGGCAGTACGACGAAAAAAAGAGCCGGCTCTTCGCCGCGCTCTGTGAGCTGCAGAGGGCCAAGCTGCTCCGGGTGGACAACGGCCCCATCGAAAACAAGCTCCGCACCGTCACAGTCCACTACGAGCTGGACGGGGAAGAAAAGAGCATTGAGCTGCGGGTATAACTGAAAACGAAAAAGGAAAAACGAAAAGCTGAGGTATTTTTCAATCGTCGCAGAGCGACACCTCAGTTTTTCGTTTTTCGTTCTTATCTTTTCGTTATTCCAGTTCGTCCAAATTCTTTCCGAAGCTCTCCAGGCAGTTTGCCATGAACCAATCCACCTCCGGCAGGGCCATTTCCCGCAGGGCGCTGCGGGTCTGCTGGGCGGCGGAGGCAAATTCCAGATTGCCGGCCTTCAGCTCCTCGATGCACTTGATATGGGCCGAGAGCTTGTCGGCGGCCTTGACGATGTCCCGGCTCACCGGGTCGTCCTCGAAGATCAGAGGGGCCATGGAGGGCCGGAGCTGCTCCGGCAGCATGGACAGCAGCTTTTCCCCGCTGATCCGCTCCACCTGCTTGTAGGCGTTCTTGATCTCGGGGTTGTAGTACTTGATGGGGGTGGGCAGATCCCCGGTGAGGATCTCCGAGGCGTCGTGGTAGAGGGCTGCCGTGGCGCAGCGCTCCGGGTCGGCCTCCAGACCCAGAATGTCCCGGCGGATCAGGGCCAGGCTGTGGGCCAGCACCGCCACCTGGTGGCTGTGCTCCTGGACGTTCTCGGGAAAGCTGTTCCGCATCAGCCCCCAGCGGGTGATGTAGCGCATCCGGGAGAGAAAGGCGTAGAACTTGTATTGCATATTCTGAATACTCCATTCGTAGGGGCCGGCGTCCCCGACGGCCCGCGTGTCATTGTATGTGAGCGTTCGGGGCGTCGAGACGCCGCCCCCTACATTTCCCCGAGGGCGTACATGACCGCGGTCAGTCCCGCCAGGGGGGCCGTTTCGCAGCGCAGGATCCGGGGGCCCAGGGTGCAGATCCGCATTCCGGCGGCCCGGGCCTGGACGATCTCCTCCTCCGAGAAGCCCCCCTCCGCCCCGGTCATCAGAGCCACCGTAGGGGCGCGCAGTGCGCGCCCGCCCGCGGCACCGGCTTCCGACCCTGTCATTGCGAGACCGGTGCGCACACCGGTCGTGGCAATCCGTTCTCCGACGTGAGGGGGAACGGATTCTTCGCTCCGCTCAGAATGACAGGAGGGGAAAGCTGCCAGGGCATCATGCAGCGAATAACCGCTTTCATTCTCATAAAACAGCACCGGCACCTGGGCCGTTGCCGCTTCCTTGATCGCGTTGCCGTAGGAATCCGCGGCCCGCACCGGCGGGATCACCCCCCGGCGGCTCTGCTCCGCGGCGGAGCGGGCGATCTTCTGCCAGCGCTCCAGCTTTTTGCCCAGGCTCTTGTCGTCGGGCCGGGAGACGCAGTAGCGGCTGGGAAAGAGAACGATCTCCGCCGCGCCCAGCTCTGTGGCCTTCTGGATCACGTGCTCGGCCTTGTCCGCCTTGGGGAAGGCCAGATACAGGACCACCCGGGCCTTCGCCTCCGCGGGGCAGGGCAGGGAAGCCCCTGCCCGCAGGGTCAGATCGCCCTCCACCGTGCAGAGGCAGTCCGTGCCCCTGCCGTTGCAGAGGGTCACTTCCTCCCCGGGCTTCAGCCGCAGCACCCTGGCATGGGCCGCATTCTCCCCGGTCAGCGTATATTGGCTGCCCTCCACCGGCAGCTCGTCCACAAAAAACCGTGCCATCCTGATTACCTATTACTTATTACTTATTACTTGTTACCTGTTACTTGTCTTCCGTGATGTGCACATGATTCTGGATATGATCCGCGCAGTAGCAGCGGTATCCGGCGCACTTGGAGCAGTAGCGGAACTCCAGCTTGGGGTTAGTCAGCTCCGTCCGGCCGCATACCGTGCAGCGGAAGCGGGCGTTGTCGCCGCGTCCGGCGTTGGCCTTACCGCCCATGGAGGGGTAGACAGTTTTCTGCTTTACAGACCGCTTCCAGCTTTTCCATGTGGGGTGATAACGGAGAAAGTCGGGCAGCAGATTTGCGGACTGTCTGCCAAAATACAAAAAATAGTTCAGCAGGGGAACGATGGGCAGCACCCAGCCCCAGTACATGCCCATTCCATGAGAGAGAGAGTAGATCATGTCTGTGATTCCGGTGACCAGCCCCGCGAGTGTAATCAGCAGATCCAGCCAGGCCAGCCACTTCATTTTCACGGGAATGATGAACCAGATCCGAATCTGCTCGTCGGGCATCAGAGTGGCCAGCGCCAAAAACAGGCTCATATGCAGGAAGCCTGCCGACTCATACGTGTTGAAAATCATTGCCGCAGCGTCGGTGATCAGCAGGCCGGAAAGATAGAAACAGTTGAATTTCAACGTGCCCCAATACTGTTCCAGCAGGCCGCCCGCCCAAACGTAAAAAAACAGACTGATAAAGCCCAGAAGCGGGGGCGTCTCAAGCAGATAGAGCAGCGGAAAGGTAAAAAGCCGCCAGACCTGGCCCTGCAGGATCTCGGCGCGGTCAAAACGCAGCAAATTGACGATCAGGGGATCCTGAATGTTCAATAAATAGGTAATATAGACGATTCCGCATCCAATCGCAAGTACCAGCATCAGATTGCGGATGCCCTTGTCCCGGTTCCGATAGAAAAAACGGTTTACCTTAGATTTCAACTTTCGCATTTTATCACTTCCAAACAGAATGCCTCAAGTATATATCATTTCCGGCCGGTTTTCAAGGAAGAAACTGTGAATAATCAGAAAAGAAAATCACATAAGACAATCTTATACGGGCCGAAAGAGAAAAAGAAAGATTTTTTTCTGAAAAGCTGTTGATTATTTCACATTTGTCATGTATACTAACTAACGGTACAAGAGGCACCCGCCTCTTATGGATAATCCACAAAATGACAAGTGATTGCAACCAGGAGGTACTATTATGAAATACGGCCGCACCTACAACTTCTCCGCCGGTCCCGCCACCATGCCGGAGCCTGTTCTCGAAGAGATCCGCGACGAAATGATGAACTACCGCGGCAGCGGTATGTGCGTCATGGAGATGTCCCATCGCTCCAAGGTTTTCCAGCAGATCGTGGACGAAGCTGAGGCTGATCTGCGCGAGCTGATGAACATCCCCGACAACTACAAGGTTCTCTTCATCCAGGGCGGCGCTACCCTGCAGTTTGCCATGATCCCCATGAACCTGATGAAGAACGGCAAGGCTGTCTACATTGAGACCGGTGCATGGTCCAAGAAGGCCATTGCCGAGGCCAAGAAGTACGGCGAGGTCATTGTCGCCGCTTCCTCCAAGGACAAGAATTACTCCTATATTCCCGACTGCTCCAATCTGGACATCCCCGAGGATACCGACTACGTCTACATCTGCGAGAATGAGACCATCCACGGCGTCACCTGGCCCAAGCTGCCCAACACCAAGGGCCACGTCCTGGTCTCCGACCAGAGCTCCATGTTCCTGTCCAAGCCCTGCAACGTGTCCGACTACGGCGTGATCTACGGCGGCGTGCAGAAGAACATCGGGCCTGCCGGTCTGGCCATCGTCATCATCCGCGAGGATCTGATCCGCGAGGACCTGGATCCCAAGACCCCCATCTACATGATGTACAAGACCCACGCCGACAACGGCTCCATGTACAACACCCCCAACTGCTGGGCGATCTACGTCTGCGGCAAGGTCTTCAAGTACCTGAAGTCCATCGGCGGCCTGGAGGCCATGGAAAAGATCAACATCGACAAGGCCAAGGTCTTCTATGACTTCCTGGATCAGTCCAAGATGTTCGTGGGCACCGTCCGCAAGGAGGACCGCTCCCTGATGAACATCCCCTTCGTCACCGGCAACGCCGATCTGGACGCCGAGGTCATCGCCTACACCAAGAAGGCCGGCTTCGAGAACCTGAAGGGCCACAAGTCTGTCGGCGGCCTGCGCGCCTCCATCTACAACGCCATGCCCAAGGACGGCGTCGAGGCTCTGGTGGAGTGCCTGAAGAAGTTCGAGGCTGAGCACAAGGGATAATGAAGTATGGCTGCGCCATATGAAGTATTCGCTTGCGCGGATATGAAGTATGGCTTCTCCATATGAAGTACGGCTATGCCGTATTATCCCATCTTCCAAGCATGCTCAATATGGCCGCAGGCCATACTTCATATCTCCATCGGAGATACTTCATGTGCCGTCAGGCATACTTCATATCGCGTCAGCGATACTTCATTAACACAGGAGGTTTTTCTTATGAGAATTCTTGTTACCGACGGAATGGATAAGTCCGCAATGGCCGCTCTGCGTGAGAAGGGCCATGAGGTCGTGGAACAGTACTACGAGCCCGAAGAGCTGGGCAAGGCCCTGCGGGACTTCGACGCCGTGGTGGTCCGCTCCAAGACCAAGGTTCGCGCCAACCACATCGACGAGGCCAAGGGCGGCAAGCTGAAGCTCATCATCCGCGGCGGTGTCGGCGTGGACAACATCGACGTCAAGTACGCCGAGGCCAACGGCATCACCGTCAAGAACACCCCCAAGGCTTCCTCTCAGTCCGTTGCTGAGCTGGCTCTGGGTCATATGTTCGCCTGCGCCCGCTTCATCTCCGTTGCCGGCCACACCATGCGCGAGGGCAAGTGGGAGAAGAAGGCCTACGGCAAGGGCTATGAGCTGCAGGGCAAGACCCTGGGCATCGTGGGCTTCGGCCGCATCGGCCAGCACCTGGGCGTCATGGCCAAGGCCATCGGCATGAAGGTCGTCGCCTTCGATATCTACCACATCCCCGGCATCGAAGAGCAGCTGGGCATCCCCTATGTGGAAATGGACGAGCTGCTGGCTCAGTCCGACTTCATCTCTGTCCACGCTCCCGCTGTGGACGGCGGTGCGCTGATTAACGCGGAGAACATCGCCAAGATGAAGGACGGCGTGACCATTATCAACACCTCCCGCGGCACCAACGTGGACGAGGCCGCTCTGCTGGCCGCGCTGGAGTCCGGTAAGGTCCGGGCCGCCGGTCTGGATGTCTGGGCGGAGGAGCCCTCTCAGAACAGCGCTCTGTTCAATCACCCCAACGTCTCCTGCACCCCGCACATTGGCGCCGCCACCGGCGAGGCCCAGAAGCGCATCGGCGCGGAGATCGTCTCTATTATTGAGAACTTCTGATCCATATCAAATCCTGTATTCCCATTGCGAAAGCAATCTGCGAATAAAAAACATTGGAGGTCAAAAAAACTATGAACGCTTATGTCCAGAGAGTCATTGAGAACGTCAAGGCCAAGCATGCTTCCGAGCCCGAGTTCGTGCAGACCATCGAGGAAGTCCTTTCCTCCCTGTCTCCCGTGATCGACAAGCATCCCGAGTACGAGAAGGTCGATCTGCTGGGCCGTATCGTGGAGCCCGAGCGTATGTTCACCTTCCGCGTTGTGTGGCAGGACGACAAGGGCGAGTACCACACCAACACCGGCTATCGCTGCCAGTTCAACGGCGCCATCGGCCCCTACAAGGGCGGCCTGCGCTTCCAGAAGAACGTCTACCCCGGCATCATCAAGTTCCTCGGCTTTGAGCAGATCTTCAAGAACGCTCTGACCGGTCTGCCCATCGGCGGCGGCAAGGGCGGCGCTGACTTCGATCCCACCGGCAAGTCCGACGCTGAGATCATGCGCTTCTGCCAGAGCTTCATGACCGCTCTGTACCGTTACATCGGGCCCGACGTCGACGTTCCCGCCGGCGACATGGGTGTTGGCGGCCGTGAGATCGGCTACCTGTTCGGCCAGTACCGCCGCCTGAAGGGCGTGTGGGAGAACGGCGTTCTCACCGGCAAGGGCCTGACCTACGGCGGCTCCCTGATCCGTCCCGAGGCCACCGGCTACGGCGCTGTCTACTACCTGAACGAGGTTCTGAAGCACGAGAAGGACGACATCAAGGGCAAGACCATTGCCTGCTCCGGCTTCGGCAATGTTACCTGGGGCATCTGCAAGAAGGCTATGCAGCTGGGCGCCAAGGTCGTGACTCTGTCCGGCCCCGACGGCTACATCTATGATCCCGAAGGCGTTGCCACCGAGGAGAAGGTCAACTACCTGCTCGAGATGCGTGCCTCCAACCGCAACAGAGTGCAGGACTACGCTGACAAGTTCGGCTGCGAGTTCCATGCCAACGAGAAGCCCTGGGGCGTCAAGGTTGACATCGTGATGCCTTCTGCTATGCAGAACGACGTCCGTATGGAGTCCGCTGAGAAGATCGCCGCCAACCACATCAAGTACTACATCGAAGTTGCCAATATGCCCACCACCAACGATGCTCTGGAGTTCCTCCGCAAGCAGAAGGGCATGATCGTTGCTCCTTCCAAGGCTGTCAACGCCGGCGGCGTGGGCGTCTCCGCTCTCGAGATGGCTCAGAACTCCGAGCGCCTGGTCTGGACTGAGGACGAGGTTGACAAGCAGCTGCATCACATGATGGAGACCATCCATCGCGTGTCCGCTGAGGCTGCCGAAGAGTACGGCCTGGGCTACGACCTGGTTGCCGGTGCTAACATCGCTGGCTTCAAGAAGGTTGCTACCGCTATGTTCGAGCAGGGCGCGTTCTAATCGACAGTAGACAACTGACAATTGACAATTAAACAACCATGAAAAACCCGCCTCGGAGTATTCCGGGGCGGGTTTTTCAAATTTAAAATTGAGAGTTGAAAGTTGAGAATGGCGGAGTTTTTCAAATTGCCATTTGAAAAACGGAAAGGAAATGTAGGCGAGGACGCCGTGCGGCTCTATCTGGAAGAGATCCTCGCGGATCAGTATTCCGGCATGAACCGGGGCGACAAAAACGCGGCCAGAGCCCGCGAGGCCGTGGCCGGTACCGCCCAGCGCTTTGCCGGGGATATTGAAAACGCCCGGCAGAACCGGGCGGGGATCGACAATAGGAATGGGCCGGGGCAGAGGTTTAGCGTAAAAAACACCATTCAAAGAGGCTGGGAAGATCAACTCAAAAACCATAGGCATAGCGATACACTTGTGGTGCAGACGAATATTGACCCGTTTCTTAAAGGGTCTATTAACGATAAACCTTTAGCAGTCCCGGTAAGTATTATTACAAAAGCTCAGTCAGGAAAAGACCTCGGGCATTCGATTTCTTCACGAAATATCAGAAGACTTCAAAAGGGAATTGAAAAAGCGGTTTTTGTTGTGGACGATCCGAGCAGAAATTCAATTGTCTATATTACAAATCTCAAAGATCACGAAGGACTGATTACAGCTGCTTTTCTGAAAGATCAGGAGTTCGATGGGGATAATGTTCATAAAGCATCATCTATTCATTCAAGACCTGATCCTGTATCAATGCTTGAATCACTCGGCGAGGATGCGACTGTCTATGTAAGAAAAGTGAACTTGACAAGGCTCCAGGGAGTTCCATGCGAATAGGAACGCTTAAAGCGCAAGTCAAGTTCATTGATGACACAATAGCAGAAATGAAGCCAAAAGTCAAGCAAAACTTCTTCAATTCTAATCAGGTTAAGAATGAAGACAACCTCAACCAAACGAACGATCCTGATCTCCGCTTCTCTGCTGCGGGCGAGGAAGACGACGGGCTGGACTTCGGGGGCGAGCTGCGGCGCAGCTATGAGGAGGACACTGCGGAGGAGCGGGACGGGGAACCCGTCCCCTATGGCGAGCAAAAGGACGAAACACCACCTCATCCGTCGCCTGCGGCGACACCTTCCCCTCAAGGGGAAGGCTTGGAGACGGGGGGTGCGGATTCTTCGGCTGCGCCTCAGAATGACAGCGGGGAGGACTTCGAGATGCTGGCGCGGGAGAAGAAGCTGGCGCTGGCGGAGAAGGTCGGGATCGATGGGCTCAGGAGCCGGATCAAGACCGCCGAGGACAGACTCCGGATGTGGAAGGCCATGGAGAAGACCGGGCGACGGATACAGAAGAATCTTACTCGATTTGGCAAGCTTTTTCTCCAATCAACAGAAAAGTGTTTCCCAAAGCTCCGCTTTTCCATTGTTGGCGTCGGGAGTTCGCAACCAAATTTTGTCGGGAGTAACGGACCAATAATTGTCGGAAACCCCAGAGCCATTTTTTGAGAATGCCAACAACCCGGTATTCGTAATAGATAGATTATTCTTCTG
>JAEEGH010007828.1_pt1 | contig 25536 bp, 23 predicted proteins | sample 9134181 | NCBI WGS metagenome assembly JAEEGH01 (sample SAMN16246544, study PRJNA631951) | gut metagenome | biome: gut microbiome; feature: rumen; material: DP-attached | host: Bos | place: Iran: Karaj | collected 2018-10
GTAGATGTGGCCTTCCTTCCTGAGAATGAGAGGGTTCCCGAGCGCCCGGTAATGATGGACAACTTCGATGAGATGAGCGGACGCAGCATCTACGCTCAGAATGTTAAGAACCTTGTGCTCAAGAACATGACCATATCCGGCGCTGTTGACAAGGAGCCTGAGCTTAAGAATGTGGAAAATACCGAATTTACTGAGGTTATCTACAAATAATTGTTTCTAAAGATATTAAGGAGGATACATGTTATCCATTACTGTGGCTAAGGAAAATGCCGATTTTTCCAATATTACAGAGGCGGTTCAGGCCGTTCCTTATGATGTCGAGGCGGTTATCACCATAGGAGAGGGCACATTTACCGAGAAGGTTTTCTCCGAGAAAAAGAATATTACCTTCATTGGGGCAGGTCCTGACAAGACCGTTCTCGAATATGGCGACGGCGCTTTTGACGAGATGCCGGATGGTTCCAAGCGCGGAACCTTTAGGTCCTACACAGCTTTTTTCGGTGGGGAAAAATGTGTGGTCAGGAACATGACCATAAGAAATACCGCCGGAGACGGCAGGACCGCAGGCCAGGCCCTGGCTGTTTATGCGGATGCAAAAAAGTGCGTCTTTGAGAACGTAAGACTTGAGGCTGCCCAGGATACTCTTTTCATGGCGCCCCTTCCTGACTCGGAGAGGCAGAAAAAGGGCTTTATGGGCCCCAGAGTCATGACCGGAAGAATTCCTACTTCCCAGTATTACAAGGACTGCGTCATCACCGGGGATGTGGACTTTATTTTCGGCGGCGCGGACGCGGTATTTGATAACTGCACCATTATCTGCAACAACAGAAATGAGGCCATCAACGGCTATATCACAGCTCCCTGCACCAGGGCAGACAGAACAGGAATGATCTTTAGAAACTGCCTGATAAAAGGAGCAGAGGGGTGCGAAGCCGGCTCAGTATTCTTAGGCCGCCCCTGGAGGGAAGAGGCCAAGGCAGTATTTCTTAACTGTACCATGGATGAGACTGTTTCACCGAAGCGCTTTTCCGGCTGGGGAGGCGTTGACAAAGACGAGCCACTGACCTTCTACGGAGAGTATGGCACAGTAGATGAAAAGGGCAGTTCCATCGACCTTTCCGGGAAGAATCCCTGGGTTAAGGACATTGATGAAAATATGGCCCGTGAACTGAATACAAAGGCAGAGGATATTGTTGCAAGCTGCCTTTCCTGATAAGAGGAGATACAGATGAAAACTGTAATGAAGAAAATGTTGGGGAAGGGCAGTCTTTGGATTGCCCTTGTTCTTATGCTATGCCTCACCGGCTGCCAGAAACACAAGGCACCGGCCCAGGCACCGCCTGAAAATGCAGCCGCCACGGTCACCACGGAAGCCGCCGCGGAGCTGGTTTCCTTTGACAGCGCAGTGGCGCTTATATCGGAGGACAGCGGAGGGGAATCGGCCACAGACAGTGTCACATCGGAGCAGACTACAGAAACAACTGCTCCTTCAGTTAATTCCACGTCACCACCGGATACAGCTGCCACGGAAGCAACGACTGCACCGGAGCCTGAGACGCCGGCCATCCCCGAGGATGGCACCTACAACAGCAAGGATGAAGTTGCCCTGTATATTCACACCTACGGCAAGCTCCCCTCCAACTTCATAACCAAGAAGGAGGCCAAGAAGCTTGGCTGGACCGGAGGAAACGTGGAGGACTACGCTCCCGGCAAATCCATCGGCGGCGATTATTTCGGCAACTACGAGGGGCTTCTTCCCGAGGATAAGTCCTATCACGAATGTGACATAGACACCCTTGGCAAGAAAAGCCGCGGCGCCAAGCGCATAATCTACTCCGACGACGGCTACATCTACTACACCGGGGATCACTACGAATCCTTTGAACTTCTATATGAACCTTGATGTTCTGTGAATAAAATCCGAATTGGAAAGGATTAACTATGGAAGAAAAAGTCTTTTATTTAGACCTGTCAGAAATAACAACAAAAGAAGAACTTCAGGACCTTCTTGCAAAAGAGCTTCCGGTGCCTGACTACTACGGAAAGAACCTGGATGCCCTGCACGATGTCCTGACAGATTCCGCCCAGGGCTGGAATCTTATCTTCTACAACACCACCCGTGCCGCAAGACTCCTGGGAAAATATTACGACACACTTATGCGCCTCTGCGACGAGGCCTGCGAAGAAGCAGACAATCTGCAAATAAGATTTTACCCGTGAAAAAAGGTGGGCTAATTAGCCCACCTAAATTTTTATCCTCTTCTAAGCATCTCTGTATACGCCAGAATCAGTGGCGCAACACCTTTAGCTTCATTCTCAACTACAGGCTCTGAGAAGTAATACTCCAAAGATCCATCTCTATGGGTTGCTCCTCCCAGTCCTGATACAAGGCAGATACCTCCAAGCTTTGGAGTTCCATCTTCATTTCTTCCAAGGTACTTTGCAGCAATTCCATCAAAAGCTTTTACACCATACTCTCTGTACCTGGCATCTATATACCCAAGCCTTGTACCCTTAAGTATCGCATATGATATAAGCGCTGTTCCTGAAGTCTCAAGATAGTTCCTCTCATCGTCCGGAAGATTCACTATATCATAGAACAATCCGCTCTCATCCTGATATTTTGTAAGAGCCTCTACAAGATCCTTTAATAGCCCATGTAGATATTCCTGCTCTTCTTGTAGTACGTCACCCGCTGCCTCACATACATCAACAAGTGATGCTGCAAACCATCCAAGCGCACGAAGCCAGAAATTTGGACTGCAGCCTGTATCCTTGTCTGCCCAGTACATCTGCCTGCTTTCATCGTATCCGTGATAATAAAGACCCGTTTTGGGATCCTTCATATATTTTTCTACATTATGAAACTGCTTGAAGCTATCCTCGCAGCCTTCAATAGATCCGTATCTTCTCTCATACTCTATATAAAAAGGCTGAGCCATATATAATCCGTCAAGCCATACCTGATATGGATATATCTTCTTGTGCCAGAAGTTCCCTTCTTTGGTCCTTGGCATAGTCTCAAGCTGCGCTCTTACAGTATCCATAGCCTTTCTATACTTCTCTTTACCTGTAAGATCATATAATTTAAAAAGACATGTGGCACTATTGATATTATCAAGATTGTATTCTGCTACGTCATAAGTCTTGATAGATCCGTCTTCCTCTACAAACCATCCAAGGAAACGATCTGCAAAATCCAGATACTTCTTATCACCACTAATGTCATATAGATTAAGAAGACTTGTGATCATGCAGCCATCTATATAGTTCCATTTATTGGGCTTACCGCTTAATATCTTCTCAATATTCCACATAGGATGTTCTGCATCTGACTTGTCCATGAGCATATCCACGTATTCATTTAACATGCTGATCGTCTCGGTTCTATCCATAATCAGTCTCTCCCGCTTGTTGTTAGTTGTTAGTTGATGACTTCCCATTTGCTTTGGGAAGTCTGGCCACCCTGCGCTCTATTTAGAAAGCATATATGTATTTTATTTCGATTAGCCAATACACAAAAGTAACTGCTTACATCACGCAATCTTACGCGTATTCTCGTTCAATTCTGTAAGCAGTTACTATCATATCATATATGCCCATTTAATTGCACCATACATATTTACAATCTTATAGCTATGCTTTTATATATTCTGCCCTAACAGTAGCAATATCCTCTAAACTTTCTCAGCGCAGCAGCCTACTTATTATACTCCGACATTACTATCTGTCCTTCCTTGAGGGTGGCGGGTACATCTATGATCCTTTGATTACTTGAGCCCCTGAACCTTAGCATCATATCCTTTTTGGCAAGTACGAATTCTCCATCAACCAGAATATCTGTCATTGACAAGATTGCATCCGTATCAGCGCCGTGACACCTCTTATTGTCTGGATTCGTAAGCTCTTCCCAGACATAACCTGAATAGATCCACACAGTTGCTTTTGGAACTTCCTTCTTGATCCTTTCTATGAAAGGCCTTAGAACCTCCTGATTCCTGATCTCCATAGGTTCACCGCCAAGGATCGTGATACCGGATATATATGCAGGCTTCAAGGACTCTATGATGTCATCTTCTACATCCTTAGTGAATTTAAGCCCGTATTCAAAATCCCAGGTCATCTCATTGAAGCACCCTTTGCAGTGATGAGTGCATCCTGATACAAAGAGTGATGTCCTGCATCCAATACCATTGGCAACATCATTTTTTATAATCTGTCCGTAGTTCATATTTAACCTCATGTCGCTAGCAAAGCGAGTGACTAATGTTTCAAATCAGCGAAGCTAAAGGCACCAATTTAGTTTTGAAAGTGGAACACTTTCAAACTTAACTTCACGCTGCGCGTAGTTTTATTGTTAACGCACATGAGGCCGGATCATAAATCCGGCCTCATGCTCCCCATACCACTATTTCCATACCGAGTATACCGCAACTCGCTACGAGATAATAATCCTTTAACCTGTGAACATCATAACTTATTCACAGTTTTGGGTATTCGTTTTTAAAAAGAGTTTTTAGATCTTTGCAAAGATCTTATTATACGTTAACTGTTTCTTCTGCCTCTTTTGTTTCAGGTACTAATGTTTCATTGGATACATGCAGAACTCTTTCCTTGATCTCCTGAGTACGTCCCTGATTCCAGTACTGAGTTCCGATGTAGCCGCAGGTACGTCTTGCAACATTCATCTTGTCCTGATTACGGTTGCCGCAGTTAGGGCACTCCCATACAAGCTTACCATCCTCGTCATTGACGATCTGGATTTCTCCGGTATAACCGCAGCACTGACAGTAGTCTGACTTGGTATTAAGTTCTGCATACATGATGTTCTCATATATATACTGCATGATAGAAAGAACCGCATCGATGTTATCCATCATATTAGGAACTTCTACATAGCTGATAGCTCCACCGGGTGATAATGCCTGGAACTCTGACTCGAACTTAAGCTTAGAGAAGGCGTCTATCTTCTCAGATACATGTACGTGATAACTGTTGGTAATATAGTTCTTGTCTGTAACTCCGGGGATCATTCCAAATCTCTTCTGGAGGCACTTTGCAAACTTATAAGTTGTTGATTCAAGTGGTGTTCCATAAAGTGAGAATGCGATATTGGTCTCTTCTTTCCACTTAGCGCACTTATCATTGAGGAACTGCATAACCTTAAGTGCGAACTCCTTGCCATCTGCATCTGTATGAGATACACCCTTCATGAACTTGGTACATTCATATAGACCGGCATAGCCAAGGCTTATTGTTGAGTAGTTACCAAAAAGAAGCTTGTCTATTGTCTCACCTTTTTTAAGTCTTGCAAGTGCGCCGAACTGCCAGAGGATAGGAGCTACATCACTTGGAGTTCCAAGGAGCCTTTTATGTCTGCACATAAGAGCTTCATAGCACAGCTGAGTTCTTTCTTCCATCAGCTTCCAGAACTTATCCTCATCCTGGCCTGAAGAGCAGGCTACATCAACAAGATTTAAAGTAACAACGCCCTGGTTGAAACGTCCGTAGTACTTGTGGGCACCATTTACTCCAAGACCCTCTGTATCAGGTGTAAGGAAAGATCTGCAGCCCATGCAAGGATATACATCACCGTTTTTGTACTCACGCATCTTCTTGGCGGATATATAATCAGGTACCATACGCTTAGCTGTGCACTTGGCTGCAAGCTGTGTGATGTGCCAGTATTTGGAATCAGGAGTTACATTATCTTCGTCAAGAACATATATAAGCTTAGGGAAAGCCGGAGTGATATAAACACCCTTCTCGTTCTTAACTCCCTGTATACGCTGCTTGAGCATCTCTTCGATAACTGCTGCAAGGTCGTCACGAAGCTGTCCTTCCGGAACCTCATCAAGATACATGAATACTGTGATGAATGGAGCCTGACCATTGGTTGTCATCAGAGTGATAACCTGATACTGGATCTCCTGAACACCGTCCTTGATCTCCTTACGAACACGCATCTCAGCGATCTCGTCAATCTTCTCGTCTGTAGCGTCGATACCGGCCTGCTCAAGTTCCATACGAACCTGCTTGCGGAATTTCTGACGGCTTACATCTACAAAAGGAACAAGATGTGAAAGTGTAATGGACTGTCCACCATACTGTGAGCTTGCGATCTGAGCAATAGCCTGAGTTGCAATATTACATGCAGTTGAAAAGCTCTTCGGAGGCTCAATAAGAGTCTCAGAAATAACTGTTCCGTTCTGCAGCATATCGTCAAGGTTTACAAGACAGCAGTTATGCATATGCTGAGCAAAGTAGTCTGAATCATGGAAATGGATGATACCCTCTTCATGAGCCTTAACTACTTCCGGAGGCAGAAGGAAACGTCTTGTGATATCACGGCTTACTTCACCTGCCATGTAATCACGCTGTACACTGTTAACTGTAGGATTCTTGTTGGAGTTCTCCTGCTTAACTTCTTCATTATTGCACTCGATAAGTGACATGATCTTATCGTCGGTAGTATTAGCCTTACGCATAAGAGCATGCTGATAACGATATGTAATATACTTACGGGCAACATCATTATTGCCTGCATCCATAAGTGCATTCTCAACGAAATCCTGGATCTCTTCTACGTTAGCTGCACGAGTCAGGTTATTACATTTAGCTTCAACATCACTCTCTATACGGATGTTATCCTCATCTGAAAGACGCTTATCCTCAGTGACTGTGAGATTAGCCTTCTTAATAGCTGCAATTATCTTACCACCATCAAACGAAACCTCTTCGCCACTCCTCTTAATGATTTTCATGGAGCCCTCCTAATTATTTTTTATCAAAATACAGCACAAAAACGCATCAGTACCCTGCGCGGTCCCAAAAACACCCGCCTGATCAATTTATGCTGAGATATTTATATGGAAAAAAACTATTCTTGAAAAAATTTGGAAAATATAAGTAAAACTATCGTGAATGGATATTTAATTACTATATATTGTGTTTCTAAATAAATGTTAATACAAAATGTAGTTATTTTCAAGTGGGTAAAGAGACTTTACCCCGTGTAATTGTGCACAAAATTTAGACAATAGGCATTTTTACATAAAGAGCCTTATAGCTCTCGAACCGCTTCCAGTCTATTATGCATGCGCAATACATGATTTAGTAGATTTTTTTCAGTTATCGGATTACCAGACACAAAATATTGTGTTTCTATATCATGAAGCATTTTTTCTGTATCTGAAAAAGATACATTAAAAGCTTCCTTTTCGTTGTATTTAAGGCCGCAAACATCAGCAAGGTGCCTTATAGTACCAACGTTACCGTCCACCAGAAGAATATCCTTACCAAATGCCTTTCTGTATGCAGGCTCAAAATAGTTGAAATGTGTGCATCCAAGAACAAGTGCCTGGTACTTGGACAGATCAAAGGAGGCAAACTGCTCGTTAATATACTCATCAACTTCAGGGCCTTCAAACTGCTCATTCTCCGCAAAGGTTACAAGATGAGGCATGGCAAGAAGGTCTACTCTGTGATCTTCATCAACTCTTTCAAGAAGATGAGAGAGCTTCTTTTCCCTGATAGTAACAGGTGTTGCTATCACAAGAATGCGCTTCTTGGAAGAGGTCTCTTCTACAGCAGGCTTTACAGCCGGTTCCATTCCAAGGATCGGAAGGTCGAACTCCTGCCTTAAAGTCTCGACTGCTACTGCGGTTGCTGTATTGCAGGCTATAACTATAGCCTCAGCTCCCTTGTCTATTAGGAATCTTGTTATGTTTCTTGTATATTCTTTGATCTGCTCGGAAGTCTTAAGCCCGTATGGAACGTGATCAAGATCAGCATAAAAAAGATATTCTGCATCTCCAAGTCTGTGGTAAGCTTCGTGAAGTACTGAAAGACCGCCAAAACCTGAATCAAAAATTCCTATCTTCATAAGGTCACACTCTTCTTATTCTTACAATCAAAAAACGCGTTAACTGTGCCTTTTGTGCACAACCGTGCATATGAAACGGAGGCAGTAACTGCTGCCTCCGTTTCTGTCCTCATTAATAATATTCTATTCCTGATTTTGTGACAATGTATAAAAGTGCTGAAATGTTATTCTGATTAATTAGGCGCCCGCAGACACGCAAAAACCGACCAATACAGCAATTTACCGCTTCAAGCATTGTACGATTTTGCGTATAAATTAATTTTTTATTGTAGTTTTGCTGGAATTATCACAAAAAGCCGGCTTAAGGATATCCCTAAGCCGGTAATGTTATTTTATTTATTTGGTGTCAGGTATTCTTTGGAACAATAATAGTACTGGCCCTGATAATAAACCTTGGCCCAGCCGTTCTCTTCTCCGACCATTATAAGCTCTGTTCCGGCGTCTACAGACATAGCCTTGTTGGAATCAGTCTTTTCAGGTGAAGTTCTAAGGTTAAGACCGCTTGTGGTATATACAGGAGTACCTGCAACCTCTTCCTGAGCCTGACCCTGTGAATCTTCTGAATCACCGGATTCTTCTGCTACGGTATTATCGCCGGTATAGGCAAATTCATCACCTGTTTCAGGTTCCTTTGCAGGATCATTAACTTTGTTAAAGATGAACATGATAGCTATTACGATTATGAGAAGAGCTGTAACACCTGCAAGGATCTTGGTGATGATAGCCATCTTGTCTTCTCCGCCTTCCATATCCTCTGCGTATTCCTCATAATCTGCCTGGTCCTGATACATTTCATCGGAATATCCCTGCTGATAGCCCGGCTGACCTTCGTAGTAATCACCCTGATCATAACCATCGTTATATCCATCATCGTACTGTTCGTAATAGTCATCTTCGTATCCGTCAGAATATCCCTGAGAAGGGTGACTTTCATATCCGCCTCTTCCATACTGAGCATTCGGGCGATTTTGATAACCATTCTGATAAGAATATCCAGGATTACCCTGATAGGGGCCATCATTACCTACTCTTCTGCTCATATACTGAGCATTTCTTCTTCCGTTAACTTCCTGTCTTACTTCGCCTACAGCATTGTTCCTTAGGATTGTCTCCTGATGGGCCTTGATATATTCCTGTTTTTCCTCAGAAGTAAGGAAATTCATTGGATCCTCAATCTGTATTTCATCAGGATTCATTTCATCAGGTCTGACATAAGGTGTGCGAAGTGCTGCAGGTTTTTGAGGAAGTGGAGCTTTTCCCTGCGCCTCTTCTTTTTTGAAATCACCGATGTTATAGATTTTTTCTGGCATGTTAGTCCTCCCCCAGTATCTTATCTGCTAACAATGTACTTGCAGATTGGGTTTCCCATAGATGAAAACTTCTCTTCATATTCTGTCATGACGTTCCCCTCATTCATAACAGGATCATTGTGAAGATCGTGTGTTACCTTATCCAAATGCCATCCGGCAGGCTCTACCTCTTCAAGAGCAAATGCAAAAAGATCTGTGTTGTCTGTCTTGAACTCTACAACTCCGTCTTTCTTCAGGATCTCATCATATCTGTGAAGGAATTCTCTTGACGGAAGACGTCTCTTTGCATGTCTGTCCTTAGGCCATGGGTCTGAAAAATTAAGATATATTCTGTCTATCTCGCCTTTACCAAAAACTTCAGTAAGGACCTCTGCTTCCATTCTGATAAAACGGATATTGGGAAGCTGAAGCTCTTCCTGTTTCTGAAGGCCGCGAAGCATTACGCTTGAATACTTCTCGATTCCAATATAGTTAACGTCAGGATTCTCCTGAGCAAGTGTCATGATAAAACGGCCTTTACCCATTCCAACCTCGATACGGATAGGGTTGTCGTTGCCGAAAACTTCATTCCATCTTCCCTTATTTTTTTCAGGGTCCTTTATTGACCATTCGTTTTCAGCTATTTTTTCACGTGCGCCGGGTATGTTTCTAAGTCGCATAATTATTACATTTCCTTACTACTAATATCTTTCTGTACTTTCAAATACACCAACTATTATGTATAATTTTACTAGTATATGTCAAACTTATTTAATGTACAAATTATTGCCTAATCGTTAACATTAAGTTTTGATGGCGAATATAAAACAACGAAAGGTCAGATAAGTAATGTTTTCTGATTTTTATGATCATAGAAAAAAGATTAAGTATAAACAGATGGCCCGAAAGCCTATAGCCCGTATATCTGCTGCAATTGCTGCTGTTTTTGTGACATTATCATCTTTTTCTTACACCTGTCAGGCAGCTCCCGACTATAAAGCTGAAATGGAACAGCGCAAAACTCTTGAGATACAGTCCAATAATACTGACGACTGGCCGGAAGGTCCTGCGATCGGAGCGCAGGCAGCGATACTTTTAGAAGCTAACACAGGCACGATCCTTTATGCAAAAAATATTGATGAAGAGCTCTACCCCGCAAGTACCACCAAAATCCTGACCTGTCTTCTTGCAGCCGAGAATGCTGACATGAACGATACGGTAACCTTCTCTTATAACGCAGTTCACTCTGTTCCAAGAGACGGTTCCAATATCGGTATTGATGCCGGTCAGTCCATGAGTCTTGAACAGTGCCTTTACGGAATCATGGTTGGATCTGCAAATGAATGTGCAAACGCTGTTGCTGAGCATGTTGCAGGCTCGCTTGATGACTTTGCGGATCTTATGAATAATAGGGCCAAAGAGCTTGGGTGTACTCATTCACATTTTGTAAATGCAAACGGCCTTTTTAGTGAAGATCATTATACAAGTGCCCATGACCTTGCACTTATCGCCTGTGCTTTTTTCTCAAATGAGCTGTTGTCAAGCATTGGTAATACTGCAAGATATCACTTTACCCCAACTGATACTCAGCCGGATGATTTTTATATAAACAATAAGCACAAGCTAATAAATGGAGAGATCTCCTATGATGGAATCTTAGGGGGCAAGACAGGTTATACTGCAGAAGCAAGAGAGACGCTTGTAACCTGCGCTTCCAGAAACGGAATGAAGCTTGTATGTGTTGTTCTTAAAGAAGAATCTCCATACCAGTTTACTGATACAACTACGCTTTTTGATTACGGTTTTAATAACTTCCAGATAGTAAATGTTTCTGACAATGATAACTACTATATTCCCGAAGACACGAGCTTTTTTTCCTCAGAGAATGATATCTTCGGATACTCAGGCAATGTTATTGAATGGAACGATGATGACAGTATCATCCTGCCGATCACAGCATCTATAAACGACTGTTCTTCTGAAGTCAGCAGCGATGTGTCAGGCCAGCCCAAGGGAACTATCGCGGTCGTTAACTATTCATATAATGGTGTAAGCGTTGGGTCTGCAAGAGTCATGACCAGCAGCTCGCAGACTTCCTTCCAATTCTCGAACACAACGACTGATAAGGATACAGCCCTGAACCAGTCGATATACGTTAACGTTAAGCTCATAATAATCATCGTATCGGCCGTAGCAGGAAGCATTATCTTCATAACGAATCTTTCGGCTTTTATCAGTTCGCTTCATTATGCAGGCAATGATCCTGAAGAAAGAAGAAGATATAAGCGAAGGCAAAAGCTCCTGAAACAGCACAAGCTCACTTATAAAAAACCTAAGAAGAAATAAAATAAGCCCGTATCGGATGTGTCAAAAATGAACATTCCGATATGGGCTTTTAATGTATCCATGTAATCCACTTTTATAATTTGATTTATAATATTTCGGGCCTTATTTATGATAATTACTGGTCTTTTGGATTATTATCTTTTTCCTTTGGAGTTTCTTTATTATTCTTTTTGAGCTCCTGGTTCTTCTTGACGCGCCTTGAATGAGCCTTGGCACGAAGCTGTTTCTGCCTTATATCCTGTACTCCGTCAGCATCGACGAACTTACTGGTCTTAACTGCATAGTATCCGCCGTCTTCAGCTTTTTTTACCCTGACTTTGGACTTCATAAAGCCGTGCTTAGGACACTGGGAAAGGGCGTAATAGTGCTTTCCGTTAGGAGTAAACCACCTGATCTTACGGCGAAGATTCTTGTGGCACAGATAACATCTTGTGCTTATAACCTCAGGATCCTGAAGAAGCTCTTCCTTATCCGCAAATTCTCTTGATATGTACTTGGCATAATTGTCGAATACAATGTGGATCTCCTGGCGCTTATCCTTAGGTGTCACATAGTTATCAAAAGAAACATAGCGAAGGAACTTATCCGGGATCGCCTGGAAAATACTTGCTGTGTATCTCGCATCAGACAAAGCCCTGTGGAATGCCTGATCTTTACTAAGCTCTAAGAAATCTATTCCATATTCAAGTGATCTGCGTGATTTACCATCTTCAAAGGCAAGGGAAAAAAGCTTCTGCACATCCATGAATTCGATCGGACCGTCTGATAAAGGATCCAGATCATAGTAATCCATATTGCGCTGAAGCTCGGGAAGATCAAGCGTTCCCCAGCTGCAGAATATAGGATCTTCTCCACACCATTCAAGAAAGTCTGCAATAACTGTAGTAAATGGATCTGCATCCTTAAGATCATCCATGGTAAGGTGTATTATCTTGCCTGTGATCTGGTGCATGGTCTGATAAACCTGTGGATGTATAAGTCTTGAAAAAGTGCCTGTTTCCACGCGATCTTCATTAAGTCTGACCGCTCCGATCTCAACTATTTCGAAAGGAAGCTCTTTAAGTTCCTGCTCCCTGACGCTCTCACCCTGATTCCACTCAAGGTCAAAAACAATATAATTCGACATATTATATTTCCTCGTATTTAGCAGTTCTATTATACAGTGAATTCATGGCTTCTGACAAACGAGAAAATAGGGATTTTTTAGCTTTTTTAAAAACTTGTTGACATTTTGAATTGCACGCAATATAATTGTATTATGTTAAATGTAATTGGAAACAATTTATTGTGTTCACGTGCCATATAGCCGAGATAGGAGTGTGTAATGGGATTTTATGATTACAGTGTACCTAATACAAAAGGTGAAGAAGTTTCTATGAAAGACTTTGAGGGAAAGGTAGTCATGGTTGTTAATACAGCAACCGGCTGCGGCTTCACACCTCAGTACGAAGATATTGAAAATATCTATGAAGAGTTTCATGACAAGGGATTTGAAGTTGTAGACGTTCCCTGCAATCAGTTTGCTGGCCAGACTCCGGGAACAGATGAAGAGATCCATGAGTTCTGCACACTTAAGTACAATACTCAGTTCCCTCAGATGAAGAAATCTGATGTTAACGGTGAAAATCAGCTTCCTTTATTTGAATATCTTAAGAGCCAGAAAGGCTTCGAAGGATTCGGTAAAGGTGCTAAGGCTCTTGCTATGAGCGCTATGCTTAAGACAATCGACAGAGATTACAAGAATAACCCTAACATCAAATGGAACTTCACAAAGTTCATCATTGACCGTAAAGGCGAAGTTGTTGCAAGATTCGAGCCAACTGCTTCTATGAATGAAGTTAAGAAGTGCGTTGAATCTCTTATATAAGTAAATTCGCCTCTGGTATAAATTTTCCTGAAAAAACAGGTGATCTTCATTTATAAAAATGGCGATCACCTGTTTTTATTTTGGTTGCAAGATGTAAGATTAAAGAACTGTAACCTGCTTATCTCTTTCAAATGTATGAGGCTCTTTAGTAACTGCCTTATGTCCAACTGCAAGAGCGATCTCAAATTCATAATTTTCAGGAAGAGCTAATTTCTCAGAAAAATATGCTTTCTTTTCACCATGAAGTGCATCGTATATGCATCCAAGGATTACATTACCAAGTCCAAGCTCTGTTGCTGCAAGTGCCATGTTCTGTACAGCGATTCCTGCATCAACCTGGCTCCATTTAAAACCAGCTTCAGCGCTAAGGATGATAACTGTTGGAGCTTCATAGTAAAAATTGTGCTCTAACTTATCGAGATTTCTAAGCCTATTTTTCTCAGCTTCGATCTCTGCAAGTACAGGATTATCCCCGTTTAAAACTGTAAAATGAATCTCCTGCTTGTTCATACCTGTTGGTGCAGATAGACCTGCTTCTATGATCTTATCAAGCTCATCTGCTGTAAGCTTTTCATCTGTGTAGCCTCTTGTAGAACTGCGCTCTTTGATAATGTCTAATACCTGTCCCATCGTTATTCCTCCCATGATATAGCTGTTGTCTGACTCATCCCAAATCTCATCTATGATAGATGAGCCCTGTGATTAAATGATACTGTCCTTGATTATAATCTATTTCTAATCTAATGGGTCAGATTTAAAAGTTAAATTATTGTAAACAATTTAATTTTAATAAGCTTATATTTAAATTGCCATATTCCATTATTCCATCCACATATCTGAAACAAAATACATTAATGCTATACATGTATAAACGCTATAGAATATACCATTATTATCAACGCCTTGCTTTAATATCTTTTTAGCTTCTTCTTTGGTTAATATTTCAAAGCCGTCAAAAAGCTCCGAACCTTCTGCGCCTTCCTGTGATAACTGATCTTTAATATCAGATCTTATAACAACAGAAACCAGTGCATTACTTTCATCTGTCATACCGGGAGTACTGAAGACAAGCGGATTTACAGTCTTTATCACATCCTTATCAGAAAGAGCAATGCCTGTTTCTTCCTTGATTTCTCTTACTGCTGCCTTCTCGCAGGGACTAAGCTCTTTTCCCCCAAGAGTCTCTTTACTATCTGCATCATTTGCATCAATAAGTCCTGCCGGAACGCTAAGTAAAAACTGCCCTGTAGGATATCTGTATTCATTAGACAAAAGAAGCCTTGGCTCATCATACATTTCATTATCTACGATAACAAAACAGCTGACTGCATCAGGGATCATCTCCTTAAACTCTTTTGATGATTTAGTGTACACCAGCTTGTCAGGAGATCTCCTGCTTGCATTTAGATAGTGCCTACCCTTTTTGTATTCATAATCATACAGGCTAATATATTTTGAAATGTACTTACCGCTAATAATACTAAGGTTTATATCAGGATTAAGATCTGCAGCATCCTCGAATACTTTTCTGATCTTATCGATATAGCTCTCTCCTTTTTTAGGTACACTTGAATCTGAGCCTATATTGTCAGTTGCGCAACCTTTAATGCTGTCAGGATTTTCTCTGCAATCAACAATATTAATATTACACCCGCCCATCTCGGTAAGCGCATCATAAAGTGCATCCAGATTAGTTCCGCAATAGTTCGGAAGATGAAGCTTTTCTTTAAGAAGATCATAGATCTCTTCTTTTTCAAGACCCTCGAGCTTACTTAAATTGATTGTATATATTTTTTCCATATATATCCTCTTTTTAATATCCATGGTAAAGTTCCGGATTTTAATCTCCAAAGACTTCGCCATATTCAATCTCGCCGTCAGTTACGATAATCTCTGTAAACGATTCATAATGATCCTCAGTATAATAGTACTGTCCGTCATCAGAAAAAACAAGCCTGCAAGCTCCCCTTGAATCCTTACCCTTAGTACCTATATCGCACTCCGTGTAGTTATTATCAGGAAGAATCCCCTCCCTGTTACCAAACTTATCTCCGCCGATCGCAGCTCCCTCTTTATAATCCTCAACAGAGCCGCCTTCCCAACCAAGAGCCTTAGCTTCTGATTTTGTAATGAAATTTGAAGGAAGTTTATCATAAGTTTCAAGATAAAGCACAACACTTTCTACATCGTAGTAGTAGCCATCTTCATCAAGAGCATCAATTTCCTCTGCAGATGTTACATTTTCTTCTTCGCCTGTTTTATCAACATCACCTGATGTACTTTCATCATCCGAAACTTCTTTTAAAGATTCACCCTCTGAAGCATTATCTCCTCCAAGCTCAACCAGTCCCGATTCTGTTTGGTCTTCAAAGACTATACTCTTACTAAGCTCTGCATTATCTGGATTACCCTTCTTAAATAATGAGCATCCTGTAAGCACCATTGCTAAGATAAGTACGAATACTATAAGTTTCTTTGATCTTTTCATTTCATCATTTCTCCTATGCCAATATCTTTCAGCACAAACTTCCAATATATAAAACTATCTTCATGAATAATTACCAATCTGATAGCACATACTTCTCGTTATCATTTACTCTTTCTTGGCCTGCGTAAGTGTAGATTTCAGGAGGCGGATTCAGGGCTTTGGTAAATAAAGTCATATGCCGATTTTAAAAATAATATTCGGGTTTTCTTAGTGTCTTAGGAGCTGAAGTACTGCGTGTTCACGAAAGCGGATAAGACACTTAGAAAACCCAATATTATTTTTACATGAGGCTTATGACTTTATTTGCCAAAGCCCTGAATCCGCCTCCTGCTATCCCCCCCTTACTCCGCTCTGCACTCAATGAAACTTCCAAGTCCCTGCGTGCCAGTTACAACAAGCTGATTATCGATCCTCTCCTTGAGCTCATTTACGTGCGAGATGATTCCCACAAGTCTGTTACCTTCAGACAGCGATGCCAGCGAACTGATTGCCTGATCCAAAGTTGCGTCATCTAATGATCCGAAGCCCTCGTCCACAAACATTGTATCAAGCTGTATTCCACCCGCGCTCCTTTGGATCTCATCAGAAAGTCCAAGCGCAAGTGACAGTGATGCCATAAAGGATTCACCACCGGAAAGAGTTCTTACATTTCTTGTTCCGCCATTATAATGATCGATTACGTCAAGTTCAAGACCTGTCTGAGATTTAAGACTGTCTTCATCTCTTCTGACAAGCTCATAATGACCACCTGACATGGTCATAAATCTGACATTGGCCCTTACAATGATCCTGTCAAAAAAGCTTCTTTGAATATAAGTTTCAAGCATGATTTTGGCTTTACCACTAAGATTTCCATTCGCCGTCTGGGATATGATCTTCTTTATGGAAAGCTCATGCTCAAGCTTTGCAAGCTCATTCCCTGACGATATGAGCTTATTTCTAAGCTCTTTGTTATCCTCTATCCTGTTTTTAACTGCGGAAAGAGCTTTATTATTTTCAATATACTTATTGTTTACTTCTTTTTTCTTTTCTTCAAGGTCGGATAGATCTTCTGATTTACCTTTTGAAAGGTTCTTAGAAAGAGCCGCAATTCTTCCTTCAAGATCCTGGATCTTCTTTTCTGCATTTCGCATAGAAGTATCAGAATCCTTGTAGGCTTTATCTATTCCTTTTTTCTCAAGTTCAAGTGCTACTACCTGATCCTGAGCTTCTTTTTTAGTAGAAAATGCGAGGCTTTCTTTCAGCTCTTTTTCTTTTTCTGCAAAGCCCTTAAGCCTTGTTTCAATTTCCTTAAGCATAACTGCATTTTCATTTTGCTTTTCAGAAATCGACTTGATCTTCTTTTCAAGTTCAGGAACTTCTTTAGAAAGGCTGTCAGCTAGTTCTGCTTCTTTCTTAAGTTCTGCGATTTTTGTATTCAGATCTTTGAGAGCTTTTTTAAGTTCTTCGAATTCAGCATTAAAGCTTTCAATAAGATCTTCCGGGAATTCACGTTTTTCTTTGTATGAAGATATACTATCAGTATCTCTTAAAATTCTTTCGATAACGCTGAGGTTTTCACCACATGCGCTTTCTACTTGCAGTGAATCATTCTGAGTCTGCTGCTCTTCATTATCTTCAAAAGATATATATGCTTTTATGTCTTCAATGATACTGTCAAAAAGCTTATCAACTTCAGCCTTCTTTGCTGAAGCTCGAGTGGCTGCTTTTTGCATGACAGTTCTTTGTTTTTCTGCATCTTTTTTGGCTGTATCGATATCCTTCTGCGTCGGAACTTCATCCTGTAAAATCGCAAGATGAGGGTGTGTCGTTGATCCGCATACAGGACATGGCTCTCCGTCAGATAAGTCCTGCGCAAGGATTCCCGCCTGAGCATCTAAAAAAAGACGGCTCTTAAGATCATATTTTTTCTGGTATTCTTCAAACTTTTCAGCTTCTTTTTTGTAGTCGTCCTGAAGATTTTTAAGCTCTTCTTTTTCTTCAGGGTATGTGTTACGAATAGCTACAACAATGTCCTGAACATTTTTACCTTTAAGTTTAACTTTGGCAAGATCTTCATCTGCTCTGACTTTCTTTGCAGAAACATCTGAAAGCTTTATTAAAAGAGCTTTTTTCTCAGAATACTCTTTTTCAAGTTCTAAGATCTTTTTCTTATTATCCTCGATCTCTTTGGTATAAGCCTTGGCGTTCTTATTGCCACTTTCAATATTCTGCTGGATCTCAGAAAGCTTATCGTAAGCAGAAAGATTTTCTTTTAATGCAGAAATCTTTATAGCAAGAGGCTCACTTTTTTTGAAATCCTCTTTTGCCTTTTTATAATTATCTTTCGCTACTTCAAGTTCAGGATTTGCTTCTTCAAGCATAGCCTTACTTTTATTTAATAGCTCTTCTGATTTCTGTCTCTCAGTTGCAATTCCTATCGCCTTGTTTAATTCGCCAAGCTCCTTTAAAAGGTCTGATTCATTTTTGGAAAAAACTTTTTTATCTTCCTTATCAGCTTCCTCTATCTCATCAAACAAAGCTTCGATCTCATCAAGCTTTGAGCATTCAAGATATTTTTTCTTATCTTCCTGCTCATCAGTTCTTGTTTCGATCTGGTCTATGTATTCCTCGGCAACGGCTGCCTTTATCTTATATTCGCTGTCAGCTTTATTAGCCTCTTTTTTCAGATTATCCTGAAGGCGCTGATACCTTCCGGTCATAAAGATCTGCCTGAAGATCTTGGATCTTTCAGCCGTATCAGACAAAAGAAGCTTCATAAAATCGCCCTGTGCTATCATAGCGATCTGGGTAAACTGATCCTTGGAAAGACCTATTATCTTCTCGATCTCTTTTGTAACTTCACTTGTTTTAGTAACAGGCTCTCTTCCATCTGGGAAAAAAAGCTCCGCATCTGCCTTCTGGACTGTAGTACCGCCCCCGCGAAGAGCTGGTCTTTCGTACTCCGGATTTCTTTTGACCCTATACTCTTTACCATGATAAGAAAAAACAAGTTCTACAAAAGTAGGGACACTACCTTCAGAATACTTACAACGAAACATCTTTGGATCGCGGCTGCTTCCGCTTGGCTCTCCGTAAAGTGCAAAGCAGATCGCATCAAAGATAGTTGTCTTGCCGGCTCCGGTATCTCCAGTTATAAGATAAAGTCCCCTTTCCCCAAGCCTTGTAAAATCAATGATAGTCTTATCCTTGTAGGGACCAAATGCTGAAATTGTCAGATTAAGTGGACGCATCAGATACCACCTTCCCAGAGTTCATCGATCTTGGACTGTACATAGGATGACTCCTCTTCATTCAGGCTTCGACCATTTTGAAGATTATAAAATTCATCAAAAAGATCCAGAGGTGACTTTTTTTCTACTTCATCAGGAATTTCGTTGTTGTAAACAGATCTTGTGCGAAGGTTATCATAATCAAGCTTCATGATATTAGGGTAGATCGACCTGAGTCTTCCAAGGGCATCCGGAACATCTTCTTCATCCGTAAGTGTTACATGAAGATAATCCTCTACATTGGTATCTGCATAATTGTTTTTAGCAGCAAGCTCAAGATATGTTCCCTTTATTTCACGCATATCTTTTTGAGGCTTAAGCGGCACGAGTTCGATTTCAGTATTTCCCTTTTCCATGAAGGTTATGACAGGAACACTCTTATCCTGACTGCATTCAGAAAAAGAGTATTTAAGCATAGTTCCGCAATATCTTACAGTATCTTTGCCGCCGATCATCTGGGGAGTGTGGATATGGCCAAGCGCTACATAATCAAATCCGGAAAAAGAATCTGCGCTTATGCCGTCAACTCCGCCAACATTTATTTCTTCGGAATCACTTCTTGATGCACCGGTTACAAACTGATGTGCCATTATGACGTTGCGGTCATTTTCATTAACATCGCACTTATCCAGCACATAATCGATCGCTTCCTGATATCCGGTTATTTTGTCTTTTTCATTATTTTTGTCTTTACTCTTATCTACTTCTGTTTCCTGATCTTTATCTTCTATAATTTCTTTTTCTATGGTTTCTTCGATAGTGTCTTTATTATTAGCGATCAGTTCTTTAGTATATTCATCTGAGACTTTTTCAAGATTTTCTTCAAAATCCTTTTTGCCTTCACCCATATGGGCCCTTACGATTGCAGGCTTCAAAAATGGCAACATGAAAATATGGATAGGGCCGAATTCATCCTCAAGATCTATCCTGGGAACAGTTCCGTCAAATGTCCCACCAAAATAGATCCCGCTTCCTTCCATCAGCCTTGAACCAAATGATAGTCTCTCCTGGGAATCGTGATTGCCGGAGATAATATATACTTTAAATCCTAAGTTTGAAAGTTTTGTGAGAAATGAGTCAAAGAGTGCTACAGACTCAGCAGGTGGAACCTGTCTGTCATAGATATCTCCCGAGATCATGATCCCATCAACAGATTTTTCTCTTGCAATATCAATAAGCTGATCAAGCATATACTTTTGGTCATCATAAAGATCAAATTCGTATACCTTGATTCCAAGATGCAGATCTGATAAATGCATTAGGCGCATTAAAATAACCCCTCCCAGTACTAGTCCCCAAAATCCCCATTAATTAGTAATATCCCAAAGATAAAACAACTAAGGCTAAAAAAGCGCCGACTAAAAGTCGGCGCATAAGTCTTAATTCTCTACGAATCTCTTTTCAAGTTCTTCAAAATCGTAGGTGTTTTGCTCAAAATCAGCATCCGCCGCGCCCGAAACGTTCTCGGTATAGCCATTCTTGATCGCACTTATCATCCATCCAACAATATTATCAATTCGTCCGGACTTTCTGGAAATACCATAAGCGTAACGAACTTTTTTCATATCCATGCCTGCTGCTTCTAAGATTGCCTTAGCATCACTTGCTGTGATCTTCTCGCTGAAGAGCTGCTGCATTTCATCGATCTGCTCGAAGATATCCTTCTTTGGAGCATCCTCAACTTCTTTAGCTTTTTCATGTCCGACTCTGGAAAGTTTGAAACAGATACTTACAACCTTTCCGCCGCGTCCCATTCTTACTGGCTTATAGTCTACACGGATACTGGATTTTTTATTAAGTTCCTTTTTTGCTCTTTCAAGAGCGTATCTTCTGAAGTCTGTGTAGTTGGACATCTTGTTGATACCACTCTCTTCAGCCTTCTTTTCGATCTTTTCATAGTCAGGAGATTCTTTTTTCAGAGCTTTAGCAATATCTGCATTCTCCTGGGGATCGATAATTCCAAGCATGAGCTTAAGATCAGTGAGTTCGTAGGTCACTTCATAAGGACCTTCGGAATGACTGATCGCACGCTGATAATCCATTTCAGCTTTAAGTACTTCGTAAAGTCTGTATGTGTATATGCTTGTGAAAGTTAAAGATTCTGACAGGTTCAAAACGGTATAGTTGTTCTTGAGACCTGTGATATATTTCTTGATCTTACTGTTGTATCGAAGTGTAAGTCTGCCATCGTGAAAAGTGACATCAGTGATAACATTTGATGCTTCGATCTTCTGCTCTTCCTTGTCTTTGTATATAATACGCCAGTCAAGAAGAGATGCCTTATTCTTCTGAGGCTCAACAAGTGCAACGATCTGATCGTAAAAAGATCCGTTGTTTCTGCCGAGCGCTTTACGCAAATAGGTTCCGGGAATAATCGCTTCCAGACTTCCATCGTCAAGTTCTTTTGCCATCAGGATACCAATAGCAAAAAGCTTCTGGCCAAGAAGAGTAGATTTACCCTTTGCGGTGATCAGAGTATTGGACTTCTTGTACGTAACATTGCTGAGCATCGTACTGTTTTCAGTATTTTTCGTCTTAGATTCCAATTTTCTCTTACTAACCCCCATATCCATTCCAATTTAGTCTTAGTTTATAAGTAAAATCATTATACTCAAAAGACCATGCCCCCGCAATAGCATTCCATTTTACTCGTACTTTCGAAATCTTCCAAAATTCGGCATGTCTGATTCCAAAATTCGGCAAGAGTTAATTAATTCATTCCAAAATCAGACAGATGTATACCATTTTCATTCCAAAATCAACCACAACTAATTCTAAAAAAAAATTTCAAAAAATATTTCCAGAAATTCCATCTTCCAAAATGCACCATGATAAATTCCAAATAAACCATTAATTCATTCCAAAAAACACCAGATCATTAATTTAGTAATGTATAAAATGATAATTTAAGCAATTACATTTTTAACAATTAAATCTCTAAAACGTCATTTTTTCACTTAGTACGCTAAAATTGGAATGAAGAATCCAGTTTTTTCCACACTTTCACGCCCATTAATTCCAATTAGTTCCACATCTTTATTCCAAAACTCACCATATCTTCTTAGCATAGTAAACGAATAAGACCCGGAGTTATTAATTTTGCCCTTTTTCATAGTTTTTTGTTCCAAAATTCACCACCTCTTACGTATTTTTATTCCAGATCACACTCAAACTTTAGGTTTTTTATTCCAAAAAGCAGCAGAATTTATAAGTGTGATATTCCGAATTTAATCACATCTTTATATTTTCATTCCAGAAATACGCACAACTTAGCTCTAAATTTTCCAAAGATTACCACATCTTCGTTTTGCAAATTCCATTTTTACACACAAGTTTTACCCATTTATTCCAAAAAAAAGCACATCTTTGCCTTTTTCATAACCCCCGCAAGACCTGTTAGATTCTGGATTCCAGAAGAAAACCCATATTTTCCCGCACAAAACATATTCTTTTTCCAAAAACCACCAGAACTTACCCTTTTAGAAGCCTTCCATAACGCACCATAACGTTTTCCTAAGTTCAACATAAATTTATCCAAAAATGAACCACCTTTATTCCAAAAAACAACATATCTTTATCTGGAAAAGGCTTAAAATACGCGGTTTTCGGGCTGCGCTAAATAAAAAAAGAATTGTTGTATTAATCTTTAATTAAGCAACAGTGACACATACGCTCCTTATACTTTTCAAAAAAATCTGTTTGGCACTTAGGAAAGGGGTGTGGAGAGGCGAACACTATCGAAAAAACGATCAACTACGCAAGGCGGGGGGGATTAAACAAGAGGGCGCGGGGCGCAGTATAAATATACACCGGCCGGCCAAAAAGTTTACAATAGGGCCGGGCGACAAATTATACAAAAGGGCGCCGGGGGCGCCAAAAAAGATGAAGGCAAATATACATAATAATGCTATTTAGGAAAAATACTGCCAGGCGGAGTGAAAAAATCATCCTCCGGCCGCGGACATGATGTATGATAATCGTTGGGGGATAACGAAAAATTCCCGGCGAAAACTTGTACTTGTTTCATAATGAGAAATACATATTTGAATTAATAATGTTTGAAAAAAAAAATAAGCTTCCAATTAATGTCAGAAAAAAGCTTAGCACAAATGATTTTTTTAATTGATCACTTCAAAAGAAACAACAGAGGACCACTTCATGGAAAATGATTATTCAATACTGGTTGGCCACGTTAAGGATCTGGCCGGCAGAGCTTACCAAAATGATTACACGACGCACACAAACTTCCTGGGACTTTCTGAACTTGCAGCTGTGCTTGATGAAATAAATAAAAACGGCGGCTCAGTAAGTAACCAGGTATATAACGGCGTAAAGTTTACATTATATGGCGGCTACGAAGACAGCGAGCGAAACGTTCTTTGCTTTCTGCCCTCCTATCTCGATGCCGAAAGTTTAAAACTTCAGGAAGACGAAAGCGGAACAATTGTATCCTGCCTGAAAGTTGTGCCAGTAAATGCTAAATTTGCAGATAAACTTACCCATAGAGATTTTCTTGGCAGTTTAATGAACCTTGGAATTGAAAGAGATATCATTGGTGACATACTCGTGTCGGAAGATGGACAGGTTGCATATTTATTCATACTAAAGGATATGGAAGAATTGATTTGCAGGGAACTTATCCGCATCAAACATACTTCCGTAAAATGCATTCCTGTTTCAAATAAAGAATGTGACATAAGACCATCCTTTGAAGAAATATCCGGATCAGTTGCATCTGAAAGACTTGATGCAGTCCTTGCTTTCGTCTACCGAATTTCCAGAAGCCAGGCTCAGGAACTTGTATCAAGACAGCTTGTCTTCATCGACGGACGCATTGCCTACAGCGCAGGTTACGACTTGAAAGAAGGATCAAGAGTATCCGTAAGAGGTCATGGCAAATTCCGCTACCTAGGCCAAAATGGCAACACTAGAAAAGGTCGCCTTGTGATCAGCGTAGCCGTATATAAATAGTGAATAAGCTTTTATGATTGAAATGCGCGTTTCTGAAATTTACATTCAAGAAGTCATACTTTTTATAGCCATATTCTTCTTGTTGCATCATATACCGCTTGTTAAAATAATAAGTATAAAGATATATACAGGAGAAAGAAAATGATCCTATATCATGGTTCCAAGAGTGGAATTAAAGGAAGTATTCAACCTATAAGCAGAGCTGAGTGTGATTTTGGACGTGGCTTCTACATGGGAGACAAAGAAGATCAGCCCAAATCTCTGGTTTCTGAATTTAAAGATAACATGTTCTATGAACTGGACTGTGATTTTTCCGGATTGAAAGTTCTGGATTTTACAGATGATTACGAATCACAGCTGGATTGGAGCCTTTTCATCGCATATAACAGAAAACAGTTTGATACAGAAAAATACACAAAACTATCAAAAAAGTATGAAGCATATAACAATGATTATGATGTAATAGCAGGTCTTATTGCTGATGACAAAATGACTGAAGCTCTTCAGCGTTTCTTCGACGGAACATTTAGTGATAAAGCCTTAATAGCAGCAATGTCACGTGTAAAACTCGGTCGACAGTTTGTTGCAAAAACAGAAATCGCCTGCAGCAATGAACATATCAAAATAGTTAGCAGTAGAAAGCTTTCTGATAATGAACTGCTCACTGCAAAGTCCTTTAATGAGCAAAGAAGACGTCAAAATACAACAGTATTAAATGAAATTACTACCAGATTCAGACGATCAACTGATGTGAAGTTCTTTGATGAAATTCTTGAGGAATATGGCTTATGAAACTTGATAGTTCAGATACTTTTACATGCGAAATGTCAGGGAGATTATTTGCTCTTTCTGTGAAAAAAGGCTACGATTCTGTAGACTTTGTAGATAAGCTCATGCACTCAGAATTGGCTAGGCATCTATACAAAAAAGATCAAAGCCCTATGTGGCTTGGCGAAGCATACCTTATGAGTACATTGGAAACAGAATGTACTATTAAACAAGGTCCAACTTATGACATAGATATGATGGAATGGGCTGGTTGGCTTTTTAAATACTGGAGCATTGCCTATCCTGACGATACTCCACTGAATATTTATACACAAGCCCCAATACAAAAATTAAATAATATGCATATAGGACTTCATGTAATGTCACCAGATATTCAGATACAAAATATCAAGGAACTGTTCACTCAAAGCATGTCATTATGAATAGTAAACTCCCAAAAGCACACAAATGAATTAACTTGTGTGACTATTCTTTAAGGAATATTGGAAGTCATCACTTATTACACCGGTAAGAGGGTCTTTATGTTTTCCTTTAATGATATCTGTCTTTGTAAAACCAAGTTTATCAGCCAATTTCTGGCATGGCAGATTCTTTTCCCAAGTCTTTATACGAATTTCTTCGACGCCACA
>JAEEGH010007829.1_pt1 | contig 25535 bp, 21 predicted proteins | sample 9134181 | NCBI WGS metagenome assembly JAEEGH01 (sample SAMN16246544, study PRJNA631951) | gut metagenome | biome: gut microbiome; feature: rumen; material: DP-attached | host: Bos | place: Iran: Karaj | collected 2018-10
GAAGGCTGGTGAGTTTAACTGCGACATCCCCTGCATCGTGTCAAACCACGAGGATCTGCGCTATGTGGCCGACCAGTTCGGTATTCCCTATTATGTGTGGAGCATCAAGAAAGACCACTCTAACAAGGCCGAGGTGGAGGCTGCCGAGATGGAGCTGTTGAAGAAGGAGGACATCTCGTTTATCGTGCTGGCCCGCTATATGCAGATTATCAGCGACGAGATGATTGCCGAATATCCGCATCACATCATCAACATCCACCACTCGTTCCTACCGGCGTTTATCGGTGCAAAGCCCTATCACCAGGCATATGAACGCGGTGTGAAGATCATCGGCGCCACAAGCCACTATGTGACGGCCGAGCTGGACGCAGGACCGATTATCGAACAGGATGTGACGCGCATCACGCATAAGGACACGCCAGACAGTCTCGTACTTAAAGGCAAAGATCTGGAGAAAATCGTGCTCTCACATGCTGTCTCGAAACATATCCAGCGCAAAATTCTCACTTATAAGAACAAAACGATCATCTTCTCATAATGAATGTAGCAATCGTCAAATACAACGCAGGAAACATCTATTCGGTGGTGAATGCCCTTCGACGAATGGGCATCGAACCAATATTGACCGATGACGCAGAACAGTTGATGAAGGCCGACCGCGTACTCTTTCCAGGACAAGGTCATGCTGCCGAGGCGATGGAATACCTGAAGGCCCGTAAGCTCGACATGGTAATCCGCGACCTGAAGCAGCCTGTGTTCGGCATCTGCGTGGGGCAACAATTGCTTTGCAAGCATTCAGAAGAGGGTGATGCCGATTGTATTGGAATCTTCGATGCAGAAGTGAAACGCTTCATGCCCAAGAAGCATGAGGATAAGGTGCCCTGCATGGGATGGCAGAACCTTTACGACTTAAAGTCGCCGTTGATGCAGGGGTTGGGCAATAATCCTTATGTCTATTTCGTACATAGTTATTATGTGCCTGTGTGTGCTGAGACCATCGCCACAGCCGATTATATCCTGCCCTACTCGGCATCGATGCACAAGGATAATTTCTACACCTGCCAGTTCCACCCCGAGAAAAGTGGCAAGATAGGCGAGAGAATCTTAAGAAATTTCTTAGAGTTATGATAGAACTGATACCTGCCATAGATATAATAGACGGAAAGTGCGTGCGCCTGACTAAAGGCGATTATGACCAGAAAACGGTCTACGGTAATCCTATTGATATGGCCAAGGAGTTTGAACGCATCGGCTATACCCGTCTGCACGTCGTGGATCTCGACGGCGCTAAGTCGAAGCATATCGTCAACGATGCCGTTCTGCGCGCCATCACCACCGAAACGAATCTCACTGTTGATTTCGGAGGTGGCATCAAGACTGATGAGGATCTCGAGAAGGCCTTTGCAGCCGGAGCCTCGATGGTAACAGTAGGCTCGATTGCTGTAACGAATCCAGATCTGTTTATGGGTTGGTTGGAAAAATACGGTGCAGAAAAAATGATACTGGGTGCTGATGTCAGGCATGGTAAAATAAGTATCAACGGTTGGAAGGAGGATTCCGACGAGGGCCTGTTGTCATTCCTCGAAAAATATGTGAATGCAGGCGTAAAGAATGTGCTCTGTACGGAAATCTCAAAGGACGGTACCCTTTCAGGTCCCGCCATCAATCTCTACCGACAGGTGATGGACGCCTACCCAGCGTTGCATCTTATTGCCAGCGGTGGTGTATCGTCAAAAGAAGACATCATAGCCCTCGATGCAGCCGGCATCCCCGCTGTCGTGTTTGGAAAGGCTATTTATGAAGGCAAAATAAATTTGAAAGAGTTATGGGACTGGCAAAACGCATAATACCCTGTTTGGATGTGAAAGACGGTGAGACCGTCAAGGGCACGAACTTCGTGAACCTTCGCTCTGCTGGCGACCCCGTAGCATTGGGTAAGGCCTATAGCGAACAAGGCGCCGATGAACTCTGTTTCCTGGATATCACAGCCAGTTTCGAGGGTCGCAAGACCTTCACGGAGATGGTGACACGTGTGGCTCAGGAGATCAATATCCCCTTCACTGTGGGTGGCGGTGTCAATGAGTTGGCTGATGTGGAGCGTCTGCTCTATGCCGGTGCCGACAAGGTGAGTGTAAACTCGGCCGCTATCCGGCGTCCGGAATTGATTGACGAGATTACAAATCGCTTCGGTTCTCAGGTATGTGTCTGCGCCATCGATGCGCGACTGGATGAAGATGGCTGGCACTGTTATCTGAAAGGCGGTCGTGAGCGCACGGAGCGCGGGCTCTTCGAGTGGGCCCATGAGGCTCAGGAGCGTGGTGCAGGGGAGATTCTCTTCACTTCGATGAACCACGACGGTGTGAAGGAAGGCTATGCAAACGAGGCTCTACGCGAACTGGCAGACAATCTCTCAATCCCCATTATCGCCAGTGGCGGTGCGGGTTGTAAGGAGCATTTCCGCGATACTTTCATCGAGGGACATTCTGATGCGGCCCTCGCGGCTTCTGTCTTCCACTTCGGCGAGATTCCCATCCCCGAACTCAAACAATATTTAAAATCAGAAGGAATAAACGTACGCATATGAAAATAGATTTTGAAAAGTGCGGCGGCCTGGTGCCCGCCATCATTCAAGATGCCAACACCAAGAACGTGTTGATGCTTGGTTATATGAACAAAGAGGCATACGACAAAACGTTGCTGACCAAAAAGGTAACGTTTTGGAGCCGTTCGCGCAATTGTCTCTGGACCAAGGGCGAGACAAGCGGTAACTTCCTCAACCTCGTGAGCATCGCTGTGGACTGCGACAACGACACCCTGCTGGTAAAGGCATTGCCTGACGGTCCCACTTGCCACAAGGGTACTGACACCTGTTGGGGCGAAGAGAACGAAAGCAATCCCCTACTCTTTCTTGAAGAGTTGCAGGATTTCATTGACAAGCGTTACAAGGAGATGCCCGAGGGCAGTTATACAACCTCACTCTTCAAGGATGGCATCAACCGCATTGCCCAGAAAGTTGGTGAGGAAGCCCTAGAGGCTGTGATTGAAGCTACCAACGGCACCAAGGAGAAACTGGTCTACGAAGCTTCGGATATGATCTATCATCTGATTGTACTGCTCACCAGTAAGGGGCTGCGCATTGAAGATATTGCCTCAGAACTCAGAAAGCGACACGATCCCAATTGGGACAAGAAACGTCGCGAGGCCAAAGCCAAAGGTGAAATGGAATAAGGAAAAGAATTCGTTTGCAAAATAATATTTATGTTAGTAGATTACAGGAAAGCGAATATCTGTCAGACAGAGGGCGAAAACATACTCGAGCATGTCAGTTTTCAAGTAAACGAAGGCGACTTCATTTATCTCATCGGACGCGTAGGCTCCGGTAAAAGCAGTCTGCTGAAGACCATCTATTGTGAACTTGACATCGACGAGGCGGAAAAAGCTGAAGTGCTGGGACAAAACCTGTTGGAAATACGCCGCAAGGACATTCCCGCCCTGAGGAAACAGATGGGCATCATCTTCCAGGACTTCCAGTTGCTTACCGATCGCAATGTTTACAAGAACCTGCGTTTCGTACTCAATTCGACAGGATGGAAGGACAAGCAAGAGATTGACACCCGCATTCGCGAGGTGCTTCACGATGTGGAGATGGACGATAAGGCTGAGAAAATGCCTCACGAACTCTCTGGCGGTGAGCAGCAGCGTATCGCTATCGCCAGAGCCATCCTCAACCATCCTAAGATGATTGTGGCTGATGAACCCACCGGTAGCCTCGACACAGAGACAGCCGACAATATCCTGCAATTGCTGAGGGAAATATCACAGAAAGGAACGGCTGTGATTATGACCACACACAACATGCCCCTGCTCGACAAATACCCAGGCATCGTGTATCGTTGTGACGACGGCAAGATGGACAAAATTGATAATATATTATATGGATAATTGAAAATTAAAAATATATAGCAATATGAAAGTAATGAAATTCGGCGGAACTTCCGTCGGCACTCCTCAGAGAATGAAAGAGGTGACACAACTCGTCACCAAGTCTGGAGAACCCGTCTTTGTCGTGCTCTCCGCCATGTCTGGCACTACCAACTCGCTTGTAGAGATTTCGGATTATCTCTACAAGAAGAATCCAGATGGCGCCAATGAGGTAATCAACCGTCTGGAGCAGAAGTATCTGCGTCACGTAGAGGAACTCTACACCAAGGATGAAACCAAGCAGACCACTCGTGAATTCCTGAAGGGAGAGTTCGACTATCTGCGCTCGTTCACCAAGGAACTGTTCACCAGTTTCGAAGAGAAGAGCATCGTGGCACAGGGCGAGATGATGTCGACCAATATGGTGGTGAATTATATGAAGGAGATTGGTATCAAGGCCGTGCTGCTGAATGCCCTCGACTTCATGCGCACCGACAAAAACTCGGAGCCCGATCCTGTGTACATCAGGGAAAAACTGAATGCCATCCTCGAGGAGAATGAGGGTGCACAAGTGTTTATTACCCAAGGATTCATCTGTCGTAACGCCTATGGTGAGATCGACAACCTTCAACGCGGCGGTTCCGACTATACGGCTTCGCTTGTGGGTGCCGCTATCGGTGCTGAGGAGATTCAGATCTGGACCGATATCGACGGTATGCACAACAACGACCCTCGTGTAGTAGATCACACGGAGCCCGTTCATCAGTTGCATTTCGAGGAAGCCGCCGAACTGGCTTACTTCGGTGCCAAGATCCTGCACCCCACCTGTGTGCAGCCTGCGAAGTATGCTGGTATCCCCGTACGCCTGCTGAACACGATGGACCCCGATGCCGAGGGAACCACCATCAGCAACGCCACTGAATACGGCAAGATCAAGGCCATCGCTGCCAAGGACAATATCATCGCCATCAAAATCAAGTCGTCGAGAATGCTTCTGGCGACGGGCTTCCTGCGCAAGGTATTTGAAATTTTCGAGAGCTACCAGACACCCATTGATATGGTCTGCACATCTGAGGTGGGCGTCTCGATGAGTATCGACAATTCCGCTCATCTGGGAGAGATTGTTGACGAATTGAAGAAATACGGTACCGTCACCGTCGACACCGGCATGTGTATCATCTGTGTTGTGGGTGACCTCGACTGGTCAAACATCGGTTTCGAGACCCTGGCCCTCGATGCCCTGAAGGACATCCCCGTACGTATGGTGAGCTATGGAGGCTCGAACTACAACATCTCGTTCCTTATCCGTGAGGAAGACAAGAAACGTGCCCTCCAGAAACTCAGCGACACGATCTTCAACAAATAAACAAGAACAAGAAAGACTAGACGATGGGAAAAGGAAAATTTCCAATAGAGAGGTTTCAGGACATCCAGACACCTTTCTACTATTATGATAGCGAGGTGCTGCGCCAGACGCTGAAGACCATTAACGAGGAGGCTGGCAAGCACGAAGGCTTTGTGGTGCACTATGCCATAAAGGCCAATGCGAACCCTAAGATCCTGCGTATCATCCGCGAGGCAGGCTTGGGTGCCGACTGTGTGAGCGGTGGTGAGATCGAAGCATCAATCAAGGCAGGATTCCCCGCCTCGAAGATCGTCTATGCTGGTGTGGGAAAGAGCGACTGGGAAATCAATCTTGGTCTCGATAGTGACATTTTCTGTTTCAACGTCGAGAGCATTCCCGAGCTGGAGGTCATCAACGAACTGGCTGCGAAGAAAGGCAAGGTAGCTCGCGTCGCCTTCCGTCTGAACCCCAATGTGGGCGCCCATACACACGCCAACATCACCACAGGACTCGCAGAGAATAAGTTCGGCATCGCCATGCGCGATATGCTCAAGGTAATCGATGAAGCCTCGAAGATGGCGAATGTGAAGTTCGTAGGACTACATTTCCATATCGGCTCCCAAATCCTCGACATGGGCGACTTCCAAGCCCTCTGTAATCGCGTCAATGAGTTGCAGGATGAGCTGGAGCGTCACCGCATCCGCGTAGAACATATCAATGTAGGAGGTGGTTTAGGTGTTGACTATGAGCACCCCAACCGTCTGCCTATTCCTGATTTTAAGGCCTACTTCGATACCTACGCCAAGAAGCTCAAACTGCGCAACGGTCAGACGCTGCACTTTGAGTTAGGACGTGCTGTCGTAGCCCAGTGCGGTTCGCTCATTACGCGTACATTATATATTAAAGAAGGTGCCACAAAGCGTTTTGCCATCGTTGATGCAGGCTTCCCTGACCTTATTCGTCCGGCCCTCTATCAGGCCTATCATAAGATTGAGAACATCAGCAGCGAAGAGCCTAAAGAGGCATACGATGTGGTGGGACCCATCTGTGAGTCTACCGATGTCTTCGCCAAGCAGATAGACCTGAACAAGACGCATCGCGGTGACCTGCTGGCCATCCGTAGTGCAGGTGCCTATGGCGAAATCATGGCCTCGCAATATAATTGCAGGAAACTACCCAAAGGATATCTCAGCGATGAATAAATTCTCTGTCATCATGACCGTTTACGACAACGGCAACGATCTGGAACAGCACTTACCAGCTTTCTTGACACAGACTTATGAGCCTGGCTATGAGGTCATTGTCGTCGACGAATCATCGACTGACGATACTGATGATGTACTGAAACTCATGAAGCAACAGTATCCTCATCTCTATACCACTTTCCTCCCCAAGCCTGATATCCATACCACAAGAAAAAGACTTGCTTTCACTATAGGCGTAAAAGCGTCTAAGAATGAATGGATTATCTTTTCAGACATCAATTCATTTCCGCAGGACGACAATTGGCTTCAGACCATCGGTAGTAATATCGGGAATGGATCGGACATCATGCTGGCTCGCTACAAAAAAGACAAGCTACAAATGAGTCTGTTCGAGGATTTGGAGGCGGTAAGCAACTATATTGTCAAAGGCGAGCGCCAACGGGCTGACGGCCACAAGGGCACACATATGAGGAAACTGAGGGGCAAGTATGATTTCATCGTCGTCAAAGCAGACAAGGCCCATGAGTTGTTGAAATTATTTGATCAGCCTGTAGGATTCGGTCGTCTGTTAAGCCTCCGGATGAGCATACTGTTCCGTAATCTTTTCTGAGCATGAAAATCCTGCACGTCTATCCGAAATCCGATGAAATGGTGGCGCAACACGTCGCCCAACTCATGGATGGCATGCAGCTCAGTGCAGAGGTGCAAGCTGTGAGCAACCTCGCTGATTTCAAGATCATCTGCAAGAACTTTAATCCCGACATTGTACATTGTCACGGATGCTGGCAATACAGCATCGTCAATGCTGGCAATTTCGCCCGCAGACAAGGCATCCGGATTGTGCTCTCGCCTCATGGACAATTAGAGCCTTGGGTGCTCGAAGAAAAACCTCTCCAAGAGAAATTCCGCAAGACCGCCCTCTGGCAAAAGCCCTTTGTAGAAAAGGCCTATGCACTAATTGCCTTTGGCAAGATGGAACATCATTATCTGGCGCAATTGAAATGGAATCCCCGCATTGAAGTCATCAGCAATGCCGTCATCACTAATAGTACCACCCGCGAGAAAATGTGCTCGCAGACCTTCGCAGTGTATCAGAAAATACTCGATTCGAATGTACTCGAACAGATGGACGATGACACGCTGCATGTAATGTCTGCCATCATCAAGGCTGGTATCTTAGGCGACAAGCGATGGACAGAACTCAATATGCCGAAAGCAGTCGATTGGAGACGTATGCTCATCTACGCAGAGCATCAGAACATCCGTAACTACGTGGACTATGGTATCAATATCCTCGGTCTCTCAGCCCTCAGCCTCGACACAGAGCAACTGCCCGCCTACTTTCCAGAAAACTATCATCGTCCACAGTCCATCAAGCAACTGATTGGAGAATATAAGGGCGACGAAACAGACTATTTGGTGCGCATGATCCGCCAAATAGAAAAGCAGCCATTATTGCTTCACCTCATTGAGCTCACCCGGGAGCTCTATCGTGATACCATCAACGACGACCTATTGCTAGAGGCTTTTGAGCAGAAAGGATTGACAAAGTTCGCAGGTCGATTGATGCAGGTGCTCCACGAGCAGACGCTCCTTGACGAAGGCTACATGCCAATAGATCCTATCGATGATCGTGGAACGCAAAAAATACGTGATAATATAACTAATCACCTAAAGATATGACATCTAACCACCACTACAACGAATCCGACAAGCACTATCTACAGTTGCTATCACAATCATTTCCCACTATCGCTGATGCAGCCAAGGAGATTATCAATCTCGAGGCCATCATGAACCTGCCTAAGGGCACGGAGCATTTCCTGGCCGACCTCCATGGTGAGAGTGAAGCCTTCCAGCATGTGCTGAAAAATGCCTCAGGCAACATCAAGCGTAAAGTGAATGAACTTTTTGGCAATACCATCCGTGAGTCGGAAAAAAAAGAACTCTGCACACTCATTTATTACCCAGAGGAGAAACTCGAACTAATCAAGGCTCAGGAGGCCGACCTCGACGACTGGTATCGTATCACCATTCATCAGTTGGTACGCGTCTGTCGCGATGTATCCTCGAAATACACACGCAGTAAAGTACGTAAATCGCTGCCTGAGGACTTTTCATATATTATCGAAGAATTGCTCCATGAGCGCACGGATGATATCGACAAAGCGGCTTATGTGGCTGTCATCGTGAATACCATCATCTCAACGGGCCGTGCTGACGATTTTATATGTGCTATCTGCAACGTTATTCAGCGCCTGGCTATCGATCAATTACATATCCTCGGCGATATCTATGACCGAGGTCCCGGTGCCCACAAAATCATGGACACGCTGCGCCAGTACCACTCATGGGACATCCAATGGGGCAATCACGATATTCTGTGGATGGGCGCCTCGGCTGGTAACGATGCCTGCATCTGTAATGTGCTACGCCTAAGCCTGCGTTACGCCAACCTGAGTACCATAGAGGAGTACGGCATCAACCTCGTACCCTTGGCTACTTTCGCCCTCGAAATTTATGGTGACGATCCTTGCGAGGAATTTCTCCCCCGATTGCTGCCTGGCAACGAGATGGACGAGAAGACGCGCCAACTCACTGCCAAGATGCATAAGGCCATCGCCGTGATACAGTTCAAGGAGGAGGCACAGATTTTCAAACGCCATCCCGAATGGCAGATGGAAGACCGCAGCCTGTTCGACCATGTGGACTATGAACATAAAATCTGCACTATTGATGGGCACGAATACGAGATGGTCTCTTGTCACTTCCCCACCATCAATCCAGCAACGCCTAACCAGCTCACAGAAGAGGAGACGCTGCTCATGCAGAAACTCCACCACTCTTTCCGCATCTCAGAGAAACTCCACAAGCATATCCGCACGATGCTCTCGCATGGTTGTATGTATGCCATCCACAACTCCAACCTACTGTTCCATGCCTCTATTCCTTTGAACGAAGACGGTTCGCTAAAAGAAGTGGAAATTTATCCAGGCAAGAAATACGCAGGCAGAGACCTGATGCACAATATTGGTATGCTCATCCGTGCAGCCTTCCAGACGAATAGCGCCAGTAGTGAGTTTGCTGCCAGCCCTGAGGAATATCCCAGAGAGTATGCCCGTGACTATTTCCTCTACCTCTGGTGTGGCAAGGATTCACCCCTTTTCGACAAATCGAAGATGGCAACCTTCGAACGCTATTTCCTCAAAGATGTCGAAACGTTCAAAGAAGAAAAAGGTAATTATTTCAAACTGCGACTCGACGAGGCCGTCTGTGATCGGATCCTCGATGCCTTCGAAGTGAAAGGCGAGAACCGACACATCATTAATGGTCACGTGCCCGTGCATGCATCGAAGGGCGAAAATCCCATTAAGGCTGGTGGCAAGCTGATGGTTATCGACGGTGGCTTCTCAGAGGCCTATCACAAGGAGACGGGCATCGCCGGTTATACGCTCGTTTATCACTCGCGAGGCTTCCAACTTGTACAGCATGAGCCTTTCACCTCAGCCCGCGACGCCATTGCTCGCGAAACGGATATCAAGTCTACTATTCAGATTGTGGAGATGTCGGCACATCGCATGCTTGTGGCAGATACTGACAAAGGTGAAGAACTTCGTGCACAAGTACGTGATCTCAAGGAATTGCTCTATGCCTATCGTCACGGCATCATCACCGAAAAGCGACGCTAGAATTATCCTGCGTAGTCAGACGGTTTTCTCACAGGCTTATCATTTTCATTTCTTGTCTTTTCTGAAAGGACAGGCAAGGAGATATGATAACGAACAGCGAGGAAGCGGATGAGGCAGGTGACAAAGAAACTGGTGACGGCGCACCACTCTACAGACAAGCCGAACTCTGCAAGGCCCCAATAGACGACACCACCTAGCACACAGGCCATCGCGTAAATCTCCTTATGAAAGATAACAGGTTCATTATTGAGCAACACATCACGGATGACGCCGCCCGCAGAGCCTGTAATACACCCCATGATGATGGCCACCCAGAAAGGTTGTCCAAAGAGCAGGCTCTTCTGAATACCGGCAATAGTGAACAGGGCAAGGCCTAGAGTATCAAACACAAACCAAGCATTCTTCAAAGGTTCCATCCATTTACCAAACATCACGACAGTCATCAACGCCACAGCAGTACAGATCAGATAGATAGGTGTGGTCATCCAGAAAGGTGTGGTGGAAAGCATCACATCACGGATAGTACCACCACCTATGGCCACAGCAATGCCACAAACATATCCGCCAAACCAATCGAAATGCTTAGCTGCAGCGTGGCGGATACCAGAAATGGCAAAAGCAAAGGTACCTAACAACTCAATGATATATATGACCTCATTCATTTCTTAAATCGATCTCCCCAATAGTTGATCATCCGCTCCAGGAGTTTCTCTTCTGCAGGTGAGTGTTGCCCATGCCAAATACGTTCATCGACAAGTTCATCGGGAAGATACTGCTGAGGAATAAAATGGCCAGGATAGTCGTGAGGATACTTATAACCATCGTGATAGCCCAGTTCCTTCATCAGTTGTGTAGGGGCATTGCGAATGGGTAATGGCACAGGCTGATTTCCCGTTTGACGCACCAAATCAAGGGCTGCATCAATACCCAGATAAGCACTGTTACTCTTAGGAGAAGTGGCCAAATAGACCGTTGCTTCTGCCAAAGGAATACGTCCCTCAGGCCATCCGATCTTGTTGACGGCATCAAAGGCTGCATTTGCCAATAACAGGGCATTAGGATTAGCCAGACCTATATCTTCAGAAGCAGAGATGACCAATCTTCGGGCGATGAACAAAGGGTCTTCCCCACCCTCAATCATCCGAGCCAGCCAATATAATGCTGCATCAGGATCACTACCACGAATCGACTTGATAAAAGCGGAGATGATATCGTAGTGCATCTCACCGCCCTTGTCGTAAGCCAACGGGTTTTGTTGCAGGCGAAGATTCACCAGTTCATCGGTAATCACAATAGGGGCAGCGTTTTTCCCAGAGGACTCTGAAGACTCAGGACACTCTGGGCTCTCCGACTCAACAACCAACTCAAGGATATTCAGCAGTTTGCGGGCATCACCACCGCTGAACCTTAAGATCGCCCCTGTTTCTTTAATCTCGATATTCTTTTCCTTCAACACCACATCGTTATGAATTGCACGGTCGAGCAATTGCAACAAATCGTCCTTCTCCAACGATTTAAGCACATAGAGTTGGCAACGTGATAGCAACGGCCGAATCACTTCGAAGGAAGGATTCTCAGTAGTGGCACCAATCAACGTAACCACGCCTCGCTCAACAGCTCCCAACAAGGAATCTTGTTGTGATTTAGAGAAACGATGAATCTCATCGATGAAAAGAATTGGCGACGCCTCGTTAAAAAAACGCCCTTTCTGGGCCTTTTCAATAACATCGCGTACATCCTTCACGCCACTGGTCACGGCCGAAAGCGTGTAAAATGGCGTCTCCAACCGATTGGCAATAATCTGCGCCAGCGTCGTCTTGCCAACACCCGGAGGTCCCCAAAGGATAAACGACGAGATATGTCCTGCATCGATCATCTTCCGCAGGACAGCACCCTCGCCTACCAAATGTTGCTGCCCGATATAGTCGTCGAGTGTGCGAGGACGAAGTCTTTCAGCCAATGGTTGTGACATATTTGAAGTGCAAAGATACACTAAAATGCGAAAAGAACAAAAAAAATGGCCAAAAAACTTGTGAATAATAAATAAAGTTAATACATTTGCAGAAAATTAGCAAAAAACAACAAAAATGGCAAAAACGAAACAACAACCAGAAGACACGAATGTCGTGTCATTAAAGACACTTACAAAAAGTTCAGTTTGGGATGTACAGGAAAATGACGTGGTCCGTATGCTTGATTCCGGTATTAAGGATGCAGATATCCGCGAGAACTTACGTCATTACATAGACCTGATACGCAGTGCCTTCGAAATTCTCGATATCAAGGAAGATGTTAACACAGTGAAGAAGGCTTATGAGAAAAAGGGCTATAAAGTTTTTACACTTAAAATTGAGGATAAGAAACTCTCGTGGGGTATCAAGAAGAAGCCCATCCTCCGCGTCACTGATTTAACTTATGAAAACATCCGCCACATCTCGGCAAACAAGTTGTTGGAGGTGATTGAACGCAATTTTGGAGGCGGTTGGGACTCGCTCGCACAGTCAGTACAAGATATCATCCTGAGCGGTTTTGATATTTCGACCACGACTTTGCCCAAAGACCGTCTGCACAAGAAAGGCGGCATGTATGAGAAGAAGGTAGACGATGGTTTTGAAGTGCTAGAGATTCCTAAGGGCAACTGGGTGGAGGCGATCTTCGCCAAACTCAAGCCTGAACAGGAGAAACCCAAGATGAAGTTTGATTCTGACGAGGACGACAAGGCGCTCGATGATGACGAGGACTTCGAGGTGCAAGACGACTATAAGAACCACGACGACGAAGATGATGCAGTGGAGGATCCTGATGATGACCAGATCACGGAGGACAACTACTCGACGATGATGGACCTCGGTAGCGAGGATCCCGACGACGAGGCTGCACAACTATCGGATTACGTTGACGAATAATCATCAATTTATAAACCATTAATTAATTCAACACAAACAATGATCATTCCTTCCGTATTCTGGCTCGTGCCCATAGCTTCGGTTGTGGCATTGGGCATGGCGTACACTTTCTTCCGTCAGATGATGGCGGCCGACGAAGGTACGCCTCGCATGAAAGAGATTGCGCTCTATGTTCGTAACGGTGCAATGGCCTACCTCAAACAGCAGTACAAGGTAGTAGGTATTGTCTTCGTGGTGCTTTGTGCCCTCTTCGCCTTCATGGCGTATGGCCTCAACGTACAAAACCCCTGGGTTCCCTTCGCATTCCTGACTGGTGGTTTCTTCTCAGGTCTGGCAGGTTTCTTCGGTATGAAGACTGCCACTTATGCCTCTGCACGTACAGCCAATGCTGCCCGTGAGAGCCTCGACGCGGGTTTGAAGATTGCTTTCCGTTCAGGTGCCGTGATGGGTCTCACTGTCGTGGGTCTCGGACTGCTCGACATCGCCATATGGTTCGTGGTGCTGAACTACTTCGACCAAGACGGCCTCATCTCTATCACTACCACGATGCTGACCTTCGGTATGGGTGCATCGACACAGGCCCTCTTCGCTCGTGTTGGCGGTGGTATCTACACGAAGGCTGCCGATGTGGGTGCCGATATCGTAGGTAAAGTTGAAGCTGATATCCCCGAGGATGATCCCCGCAACCCCGCAACTATTGCAGATAACGTAGGTGACAACGTAGGCGACGTAGCCGGTATGGGTGCCGACCTCTATGAAAGCTATTGTGGCAGTGTGCTTTCTACCGCTGCCTTAGGAGCCGCTGCCTTCGGTGTGGCCGGTCTCGACATACAGCTGAAGGCTGTCATTGCCCCGATGCTGATTGCAGCTGTAGGTGTATTCCTCTCACTCTTAGGTATCTTCCTCGTCCGTACAAAGGAAGGTGCAACGATGAAGGACCTGCTCCACTCGCTCTCACTCGGAACCAATGTCTCGGCAATACTCATCGCCATCGCCACCTTTGCCATTCTCTATCTCTTAGGTATCGAGAATTGGCTCGGTCTCTCTTTCTCAGTCATCTCTGGTCTTGCCGCAGGTGTCATCATCGGACAGGCAACAGAATACTATACCTCTCACTCCTATAAGCCGACACAGAAGATTTCTGAGGCTGGACAGACTGGTGCTGCTACCGTCATCATCAAAGGTATTGGTACGGGTATGATTTCTACCTGCATACCTGTCATCACCATTGGCGTGGCCATTTTGCTCAGCTACCTCTGTGCCAATGGTTTCGATCTCTCAATGACTTCCGAGAGTTTGTCACATGGTCTTTATGGCATAGGTATTGCTGCTGTAGGTATGCTTTCTACACTGGGCATCACGCTGGCTACCGACGCTTACGGACCTATCGCCGACAATGCTGGAGGTAATGCAGAGATGTCACAGTTGGGTGAAGAAGTGCGCCACCGCACAGATGCCCTCGATGCTCTGGGCAACACTACAGCAGCTACCGGTAAGGGCTTTGCCATCGGTTCTGCAGCCCTCACAGCGCTAGCTCTGTTGGCATCCTATATCGAAGAGATTAAGATTGCGATGACTCGTGCCGACGTGATGATGCAGAATGTCAAGGGCGAGCTCATCTCTGCTGCCGATGCCAATATCCCTGACTTCATGAACTACTTCCAGGTGAACCTGATGAACCCGAAGGTACTTGTGGGTGCCTTTATCGGTGCAATGGCAGCTTTCCTATTCTGTGGTATGACAATGGAGGCTGTAGGACGTGCTGCTGAGAAGATGGTGCAGGAGGTTCGTCGTCAGTTCAAGGAAATTGCCGGCATCCTCGAAGGTACTGGTACACCCGACTATGGTCGTTGTGTGGAGATCTCTACCCGTGCTGCTCAGCACGAGATGATTATCCCGTCGGTACTCGCCATCATCATCCCCATCGTTGTGGGTTGCGTGCTGGGCGTCGCTGGTGTGCTTGGACTGCTGGTAGGCGGTCTGGCAGGCGGTTTCACACTGGCTGTCTTCATGGCCAATGCAGGCGGTGCTTGGGATAATGCCAAGAAGAATATCGAGGAAGGTGCTTTCGGAGGCAAGGGCTCGTTTGCCCATAAGGCCTGTATCGTTGGCGACACGGTGGGCGATCCCTTCAAGGACACCTCCGGTCCGTCACTCAACATCCTTATCAAACTGATGTCGATGGTCAGCATCGTGATGGCAGGACTTACTGTCGCCTTCATGTAAGAAACGATTTCAGATTATAAAAAGATAGCCGCTGAAGTTTCAGCGGCTATCTTTATGGGGACGTTTAAAGCAGTTTTTCAAGTTTCTTGATGCCCTTCTCCGTACAAAGTCCTCGCAGCGAGACAAACGACAGACTGGTAAACAGATCCTCGATGCTATACTGACTGTAAAGGCGCTGCTCCATAACATAGCGGGCAATAGCGTCAAACAGGCGAGCTGCCAGATCGTAATTGATATCATCTCGGAAATAGCCTTCAAGGACACCACGTTCAAAAAACTTCAAAAGATTCTCTCTTGAATGCATCTTCTCGCGGTTCAGGAAACGAAGCACACGCGGATACTTGATGAGGTCATTATAAAAGGCCAGGGAAGTGCCATGCGACTCCTCCACCCTAATGCGATAGCACTTCACCAGTATTTCCATCAGGTCTTTACCCTTGCTCAGTTCAGCAATTTTCGCCTTCTGGCGCTCACGAAAAGCCTTCACCCCTTCATAGAGCAATTCTTCTTTGGTGGCATAGATCTCATACATCGTCCGCTTTGAAATGGCGAGCTTTTCTGCGATATCATCCATTTTCACCGCACGGATGCCTTTCTCCTGGAAAGCCTTCATCGCCGTCTCGAGAATCACCTCGCGCAAACCTTTTTTATAAGCCGTGATAGTTTTCTTTTCTTGCATATTCTTGCACTTTTGGCTACAAAGATACAAAAAAAAGAATGAAAAAGTAACAAAGGATGCATAAAAAGAAAAAAAATTTTGTAATTTTGCGGGCGATTTGCAAAAAAACTCATTTTCAAAGGATAATAATACACTTAATAGCAACATAAAAATGGTAAAGATTTCAAAAGAGGCAGCCCTCGAATATCATCAGAGCGGACGACCCGGTAAGATCGAAGTAAAGCCCACGAAGGCATACAGAACACAGACTGACTTAAGTTTAGCTTACTCCCCAGGTGTGGCATTCCCATGTCTTGAGATTCAGGAAGATCCCAACAATGCTTACAAGTATACGGATAAAGGCAACCTGGTTGCTGTCATCTCCAACGGTACTGCCGTCTTGGGACTGGGCGACATCGGTGCCATGAGTGGCAAACCCGTCATGGAGGGAAAAGGTCTGCTCTTTAAAATCTACGGTGGTATCGACGTGTTCGATATCGAAGTAGCCGAAAAGGATCCCGAGAAGTTCTGCGAGGCCGTAGAGCGCATCGCCCCGACTTTTGGCGGTATCAACCTCGAGGACATCAAGGCACCTGAGTGTTTCTATATCGAGGAACGTTTGAAGAAGACCCTCGACATCCCAGTTATGCACGATGACCAGCACGGCACAGCCATCATCTCCGCAGCAGGTCTGAAGAATGCGATGGAGGTCATCGGCAAGGATATCAAGAAGGTGAAGATCGTCGTCAACGGTGCCGGCGCAGCTGCCATCTCTTGTACCAAACTTTATATGGCCATCGGTGCCCAAAAGGAGAATATCGTGATGCTCGACTCAAAAGGCGTGATCTCCACCGAACGTCAGGACCTCAACGACCAGAAGAAGTTCTTTGCCACCTCTCGCACCGATATCCACACACTGGCTGAGGCCGTGAAAGATGCTGATGTGTTTGTCGGCCTCTCCAAAGGCAATGTGCTCTCAAAGGATATGGTCCGCACGATGGCCAAGGATCCCGTGATCTTCGCGCTCGCCAACCCTGTGCCCGAAATTTCCTATGAGGATGCTATGGATGCCCGTCCCGACGTGCTGATGTCTACAGGTCGTACCGACTATCCCAATCAGATCAATAATGTGATCGGCTTCCCCTATATCTTCCGTGGTGCCCTTGACGTTCATGCCACCGCCATCAACGAGGAGATGAAACTTGCTGCCGTTCATGCTATCGCAGACCTTGCTAAGCAGCCTGTACCCGATGTGGTCAATGATGTTTACCATGTGAACAACCTCACCTTCGGACGCGATTACTTCATCCCAAAGCCTGTCGACCCACGCCTCATCACCGAGGTCTCTGCTGCTGTGGCAAAGGCCGCCATCGAAAGCGGCGTGGCCCGCAAAAAGATCACTAATTGGGATGAATACAAGGACTCGTTGAGCGTGCTGCTAGGTCAGGAGACAAAACTCACGCAGAAACTTTATGCTACCGCTGCTGCCCATCCACAGCGTGTGGTCTTCGCAGAGGCCGTCCACCCCACTATGCTCAAGGCTGCAGTCCAGGCCAAAGCCGAAGGCATCTGCCACCCCGTGCTCCTTGGTAACGACGAGGTAATCACCAAGTTAGCAAAAAGTCTTGACCTTTCACTTGAAGGCATCGAGATTGTCAATCTGCGCCACCCCAACGAGCAGGAGCGTCGTGAGCGCTATGCCCGTATCCTCACCGAAAAACGCCAACGCGAGGGCTACACCTTCCAGGAGGCCAACGATAAAATGTTCGAGCGCAACTACTTCGGTATGATGATGGTAGAGACGGGCGAGGCCGACGCTTTCATCACAGGTCTCTATACGAAATACTCAAATACAATCAAGGTTGTCAATGAAGTTATCGGTATCCGTCCGGAATACGAGCACTTTGGCGCCATGCACATTATCAACTCGCCCAAGGGCACTTATTACATCGCAGACACACTGGTGAACGAGAATCCCGATTCCGACACCCTCGTCGATATCGCAAAACTCGCAGCCACCGCTGTACGCTTCTTCAACGAGAAGCCCGTCATCGGCATGATGAGCCACTCCAACTTCGGTTCTTCCACCAGTGCAGGTGCCAAGAAAGTGAAACGTGCTGTCGAGCAGATGCAGGAACTCTATCCCGACCTGCCCATCGACGGAGAAATGCAATTGGACTGCGCCCTCGACAATGAACTACGCGATGAGCAGTATCCGTTCACACGCCTGAAGGGCAAGAAAGTCAACACACTCATCTTCCCTAACCTAACCTCTGCCCGCTCCTCTTACAAGATGCTGCAGATGCTGGGTAGCGATGCCGAAATCATCGGCCCGATCCAGATGGGACTCAATAAGGCCATCCACTTCATCGACTTCGGAGCCTCTGTTCGTGATGTGGTGAACATTGTCGCAGTGGCCACCATCGATGCCTACGTCGACAAAATCAAGAGCAAACTTACTGCATTCGGCAAGTAAGATATTGTTAATATATCTTAAGTATTTTGACGCAGTTTTTACTTTTTAGTAAAGACTGCGTCAAACTTTTATAAAATTAAAAAATCAACTTATCATTATTAACAACTTAAACATCATTTTATGAAGAAGATTTTTCTTTCTCTGCTGGCTCTCTCAAGCCTGACAGTTTATGCTCAGTTTGGAGCGCCCAGACAGAATCCCACAGTTCCTTCAGTAACCGAAAACGTGGTTGAAGACTTCAAGCCCGCATCCTCCAATCAGGATAACAAGCAGTACCCGATGGTCAATTCACAGCGCATGGTCCGTGCCCAGATCTCAGCTCCTGATGCTAAGGCTGTAGGCCTCGACATCGCCGGTAAGATCTATTCGATGACCAAGGATGAGAACGGTGTATGGACTGGTACTTCCGAGCCTCAGGACGAAGGTTTCCACTACTATCAGCTCAACATCGACGGTGCTTCTGTACCCGATCCGGGCAGCCTTTATTATTATGGCGCCAGCCGTTGGGGAAGCGGTATTGAAATTCCCTCTGCCGACCAGGACTTCTGGCAGGTAAAGAATGTACCGCAGGGCTCAGTCAGCGAGGTATTCTATTGGTCAACCTATACAGAGAAGATGCGTCGTTGCCACATCTATCTGCCTGCTGAGTACTTCTCTAATCCCACCAAGAAATTCCCCGTTCTGTATCTGCAGCACGGTATGGGTGAGAACGAGTACGGATGGGCCGAGCAGGGCCATACCGCACAGATTCTCGACAACTTGATTGCCCAGGGCAAGGCCGTTCCTTGTATCATCGTGATGGACAACGGTCTGAACACCAGCCGTCCTGGTGAGCAGGGTGGTTTCGGTGGTTTCGGTGGCGGTCCCCGTCCTCAGGGTGCTCCCGGTGCAGGTCAGGGACCACGTCCTCAGGGTATGCCTCAGGGTGGTCAGCGCCCGCAAGGAGGTCAGCGTCCGCAGGGCGCTCCTGGTCAGGGTGGCCAGCGTCGTGGCGGCTTCGGTGGCTTCGGTGGATTCTCTGAAGGTTTCAAGAACGTGCTCTTCAACGATATCATCCCCATGGTCGAGAAGAACTACCGTGTGATTGCCGATCCTCAGCATCGTGCTTATGCCGGTCTGTCAATGGGTGGTATGCAGGCACGTGAGATCACGCTTGCTAATCCTGAGAAATTCGCCTATGTAGGTTCATTCAGCAGCGGTGCATGGAATGTCGATCAGGTGAAGAATTCAGAAGGTTTCGCAAAGAATGTCAAGTTGCTCTTCATGAGCGGTGGCGGCAAGGAGAACATGGGTTGTGTTGAGGCAGCCAAGAACATCAAGGAGCAGCTCGGTATGAACGCCGTTGGTTACGAATCACCCGGCACTGCCCACGAGTGGCACACCTGGCGTCGCAGCCTCTTTGAGTTCGCTCAGCTCATTTTCAAGTAAATTATCCACATACTACTTATGAAGGAGAGGTGGTGTCTGCACATGGCAGATGCTGCCTCTTTTCAGTTTGGCACAGTATTTGCATGATTCTTGGCAAAAAAACAATAACATAAAATATCAAGATTATGCAAAAAGGTAATATTGGCGTAACGACTGAGAACATCTTTCCAGTCATCAAGAAATTTCTTTATAGTGATCACGAGATCTTCCTCCGTGAGATGGTTTCCAATGCCGTCGATGCTACACAGAAGATGAAGACCCTTCAGGAGAAGGGCGATTTCAAGGGCGATCTGGGCGACCTCACCGTCCGTGTGAATTTCGATGCCGACAAAGGCACCATTACCATCAGCGACCACGGTATCGGCATGACCGAGGAGGAGATCGACAAGTATATCAACCAGATCGCCTTCTCGGGTGTCACCGACTTCCTCGAGAAGTACAAGGACAATGCCAACAACATCATCGGCCACTTCGGCCTCGGCTTCTACTCTTCATTCATGGTATCAAAGAAGGTGGAGATCATCACCAAGTCATGGAAAGAAGGTGCCAAAGCCGTGAAGTGGAGTTGTGACGGCTCACCCGCCTACGAGATCGACGATGCCGAGCGCGAGGATCGCGGATCCGACATCATCCTCTACATCGACGACGACTGCAAGGAGTTCCTCGACAAGTACAAGCTCGAAGGCCTGCTCCAGAAGTACTGCAAGTTCATGGCCGTCCCCATCGCCTTCGGTAAGAAACAGGAGTGGTCGAAGGAAGAGAGCAAAATGGTGGATACCGCCGAGGATAACATTATCAATAATGTAGAGCCGCTGTGGACCAAGACCCCCTCAACGCTCAAGGACGAGGATTACAAGTCGTTCTATCGCACCCTCTACCCCATGAGCGACGAGCCGCTGTTCTGGATCCACCTCAACGTCGACTATCCCTTCAACCTCACAGGTATCCTCTACTTCCCCAAAATCAAATCCAACATCGAACTGCAGAAGAATAAGATACAGCTCTACTGCAACCAGGTCTTTGTGACCGACCAGGTAGAAGGCATCGTGCCTGAGTTCCTCACCCTGCTGCATGGTGTCATCGATTCGCCCGATATCCCCCTGAACGTCTCTCGTTCATATCTGCAGAGCGACCGCGAGGTGAAGAAGATCTCCACCTATATCACCAAGAAGGTAGCCGACCGTCTGAAGGCCATCTTCGGCGAGAACCGCAAGGAGTACGAGGAGAAATGGGACGACCTGAAGCTCTTCATCAACTACGGTATTCTCTCAGAGGAAGGTTTCTACGACCGCGCCAAGGAGTTCGCCCTGATGAAGGACACTGAGGGCAAATACTTCACCTTCGACGAGTACAAGACGCTCATCGAGGCCAATCAGAAGGACAAGGACGATCAGCTCGTCTACCTCTATGCCACCGACAAGGAAGAGCAGTACAGCTACATCAAGGCCGCTCAGGACAAGGGCTACAGTGTGCTGTTGCTCGACGGTCAGCTCGACGTGCCCACCATCCAGACGCTGGAACAGAAGTTCGAGAAGAGCCGCTTCACCCGTGTCGACAGCGACATCATCGACCGTCTGATTGTCAAGAGCGATGCACCCAAGTCAAACCTCAGCGACGAGCAGAGTGACAATTTGTCAGCCGTATTCCGCACACAGCTGCCTAAGATCGACAAGACAGAGTTCATGGTACAGGTCGATGCCCTCGGCGCCGAGGCCCGTCCGGTGGTCATCACCCAAAACGAATACATGCGCCGTATGAAGGACATGAGCAAGTTCCAGGCAGGCATGGGCTTCTACGGTCAGATGCCCGACTCATTCAACCTCGTGCTCAACAGCGACCATCCGCTGGTAAAGCGCGTGCTCGACGAGAGCGAGGCAGCCACTGCCGAGGCACTCAAGCCCATCGTTGCCGAACTCAAAGGTCAGGAGGCCCGTCTGGCTGCCATCCGTCAGGCTCAGGACAAGAAGAAGTACGACGAGATCACCCAGGAGGAGAAAGACCAGAAGGCCGAGGCAGAGAAAGCCGTACAGGCCGAAAAGGACAAGAAGACGGCTGTCATCGCCGATTATGCCAAGTCGAACTCCGTTGTCCACCAGCTCATCGACCTGGCCCTGCTCCAGAACGGCATGCTCAAGGGCGAGGCCCTCGACCGCTTCCTCAAGCGCAGTGTGGAACTGATCAAATAATCGCTCCAATCAATATCTGAATAAATCCCCGCTCGTAAATGAACGGGGATTTTTCTTTTACCGGCAGTCGAAGCGTATCTTTCAAACACTCGGGGACGGTTCTTCCTGTTTGACCCGCTGCGCCGTCCCCGGGTGTTTGAAAAAAGAACCGTCCCCGAGTGTTTGCCAGTGAGTTTACCAGACGGTCTGCATAAAAAGCGATGAAATTTGCCCGAAAATTTGGAGTTATCGGATATTCTCCTTATCGTTTGCAAACGAATAATTCATATCGATATGGAAAACAGAACGATATTGAATGAAGCCAGTGTAACAAGTGAAACACCGAAACATTTGCTAAATTCATTTAATTGAATTCGGATGGAATTGACAGTGACCTTCGGATGGAGGAAGATGAAACATTTTATTATTTATTATATTTTAATTTTATATATATTATAATATATATAAAATATATATAGAGGTTTCTATAAAATATCTGCACAAATCAAAATACGAAATGTTTCACTGTTTCACATGTTTCAGTCATGCTGGCATGCCTTTCCTGAAAGTGTTTACTCTCTCTTAAATGTGTGTATAAAATAAACGCCACTGGATTTTATTCCAACGGGCGCTTATCTCTACGTAGAAAATCGATTATCAGAAATTAAGTGGCTCTTATTTAGAGGCCCGCAGCACACTTTACGGTTCGCCGAGCTCTGAGAAGATGAGAGCGACCTGGGCGGGGGTGAAAGAACGGGATCTGGAGGCAAGGAGGGGTTTGAGGCGGGGATTGGTGAGGAGCCATCTGCGGAACTTGGCCCAGGCTGAGAGGGGCAGGAGATCCGGAAAGTAACGCTGAGCAAGAGCGGTACGGTTGAATGAGGTGGCGTGAGGGGTTTGTTTGTAGTACATAAAGAAAAGAATTTTAATGGGTTAAACATGCTTGATTTTTACTGCAAATATACTACTTTTTCCCGAGATGGCCAAATTTATGCAGCTTCTGAGGCGTACAACTCGATAAAAGTCGACAAAACTCGATATAACTCGATGAGAGGCTCCGTCGATGTCGTAACTTTGCATCGTCAAACGGATCCAAAGACAAAACTAACAATTAATTATTAACTTAATCCATTAAACAATTATGTTGGAACTTTACATTTCTCAAAACAAGAACACTACGAGTGAGGCGTATGGCAAGTACTACCCACGCGTGAGTTACAAGCAGACCATGGGCATCCACGAAATGGCCGTACACATGGCTGAGCACAACACCCCGTTCTCGGAGGGAACCATCGAGGGTATCCTGCGCGACTTCGTGAAGTGCGTGCGTGAGCAGACGCTGAACGGTAACACCGTGAAGGTGGACAACCTGGCCATCTTCAAGGTGAGCGTGATCGGCAACGGTTGCAGGGAGCTGTATGATGCAGACACCGACAAGACCATTACGGCCAGCATCGGCACCATCGGTAAGAACGACAAGACGGGGCCTGCCGTGCTGAGCCTGAAGCTGCTGGCACAGGCCACTGGCGAGTACACCCGCGACGAGCTGAACAAGGATGGTAAGCTGGGCTGGACCGATAAGACTGCTGCTGAGATCGCTGCTGTGAAGGCTGCTGCTCAGGGTGGCACCTCCCCTAGCCCATCGCAGGGCGGTGACAGCCAGGGAGGTTCGCAGAGCCAGAGTGGAACGCAGGGTGGCGGCACCAATACCGGAGGCGGTGACAACACCGGAGGTGGCGACAACGGCGACGACGGTGACGATGGCCTCGACAAGGATTAACCGGAAGGGAGATGACGCATGAAGAAGCGTATTGTTGAGGTAGCGGTGAAGGTGATAGTAGCCGCACTCACGGCCTTCCTGACGGCCATCACGACCACGAGTTGCATGGGTTTCGGGCCCATTACGCTCTGAAAAAAGAAATCCCCCGCACGATTGTGCGGGGGATGCTTTCTTTATATACGAATGTGTAGCTTATTCAAGCGCTTTAGCCTTGTCTTCCTGACCAGTGAGCGTATAGACGTTGTGGAGCAGATACTGCCACTTCACGGTCTGCTGGTCGGGGTCGAGTTCCTTAGCTTTCTCGAAGTCGCCCTGGGCGTCCTTCAACATGTTCATGAACTTGTCGTGATCGGCGGGCTTCAGACGACCGGTACGGATGTCTGAGTTAGCCTCGTTGAACTCAGAAGCCTTGTTGTACTTGCAGACAGCACTGTTGAAGATACTGTTCAGATAAACAGGCGACTTGTCTTCCTTCACCTTGGCGAACTCAGCAATAGCATCGTCGTACTTCTTGTCCTGCATCAACAGGAATGCCTTGTAGACATGGGGCAGAGAAGAATCGGGATACTTGGCCATGCGCTCGTCGGCGAGTTTGATCACCTCAGCGTTCATGCCCTTTGCAATGTATGCGTCAGAGAGTGAGCTGTAGATCTGCTCTGCATCGGGATACTCCTTGTAGAGGTCGGCCATGTCGGTGAGGAACTTGGCAGAGTCAGCAGCTGTCTTCTGAGAATTACGCATGGTATAGAGCAGGAAGTCGAACGACAGATCGTGAATCTGCTTAGCAGTATCGGCAATACCAATCTTAAAGTACTCGATGGCCTTATCAAACTTCTCGAGGTTGTAAGCGGCACGACCACCATAGAAGGCAGCTACACCGAGGTTGGGGTCGTTTTTCGACACGCCATCCACGCCCTCGAAGAAAGCCGACTTGGCGCTCTGGAGATAAACGTCGAAGTTGTCGAAGGCCTCCTTGTTCTTTTCGTTGTTGGCCAGATCGATACCTGCCTGAAGCAGGCTCAGACGGATAACCTTTGTGCGATCCTGGTTCTTCTGGCGGAACTTGATAGCCACCTTACCCTTTTCGTTGGGCTGCTGGTCGTACTTGTCGCACTCCATAGCTGCCTGCAGGGCAACCTTACCGGCTTCCAACATGCCATCGGTATCTACGGGATCTTCTTTATGCATCACCATATTGGTGGTCTTGACATCGTCTTCCTTCTTGTACTTCTCATAAGCCAAGTCTACGAGTTTGTTGTAAGCCTTGGCCTTCTCGGAAGCATCAGTAAGCTGAGCGAGAGAGCTGCTAATGAGAGATTGGGCTTCTTTGAAGTCCTTTGCCTTGAGGATAGCCTTCAAAGCGTCGCTGTCACCGGCAAAAGCGGTAGCGCTGGCCACCAGCATCATTGCCATCATCATTAATTTTTTCATAAGCCTTTTTAATTTAATAATAATAATACAATTCTATTTATTCACACTATTGGCCCCAATGATTTGACGATTGGGGTATTTTGGGGTTTAATCCTTAGTCTCCTCAGTGGTGTCTGCCTCGTCGACGATTTCAGCCTCCTCGATATCCTCTTCCTCAGCCTGTGAGTGCATCACCTTGCAGACGCTGGCGATGACGTCGTTCTTCTTGGCGAGGTTGATGAGACGCACACCCTGGGTGGCACGGCCCATGACACGCACATCGGCCACCTTCAGACGGATGAGGATGCCCGCCTTGTTGATGATCA
>JAEEGH010007831.1_pt1 | contig 25518 bp, 20 predicted proteins | sample 9134181 | NCBI WGS metagenome assembly JAEEGH01 (sample SAMN16246544, study PRJNA631951) | gut metagenome | biome: gut microbiome; feature: rumen; material: DP-attached | host: Bos | place: Iran: Karaj | collected 2018-10
TTTGCTCCCATTAAAAATACGCCCCCAAAATAGTATAATGATTATATCACTTTTCATGTCATCAATGCAATCCATGCACGACTAAAGTGCAACTTATGCCGATTTTATTGCGTGCCGGGTTTTTATATGTATACTGAAGTCACGATCACAAAAGAACGGCAAGCAGTGTTGCGAAAGAGGAATGTGTCTTGCAGAAGCAAAACCTCGAAAGCAGCCTGCGAGTGCCTGAAGCAAAGCGAAAGGAGATACCAGTGAAACTGAGGTTATCTGTTAAAGAAAGCAACCGGGAATATGTATCCGGTGAGCTTACCGCCCACGGAATAGAGATAAGCGAGGACGCCGAATACAGTGTAACGGAATCCCCGGGAGGGAATTACCTCACGGTCAAGGACTCGAAGGGAGACAGGGTCAGGATCGCCTGCACAGACATCGTCTACATCGAGAGCTACGGACGCAACGTGGACGTGCACACCACACAGGGTTCGTACCGCACTCAGGAGCGGATGTACAGGCTGGAGGAGTTTCTGGACAAGAGTCTTTTCACACGTGTCAGCAATTCCGTGATCGTACAGAAAAAACACATCAAAAAGATACGCCCCTCGCTTTCGATGAAATTCATCATCACGATGTCGGAGGGAACGGTCATAGACGTGACCAGGAGCTACTATTCGTCTTTCAGGAGCTTTCTGGGGATTTGAACAAAGCTGCGGCTCATCTTAAGCCGCGTCAATATCACCTGCGGTAATCCGCAGTAATCCAGGAGGAAAACATGGCAACCATTTCAATCTTTATATTAGTAATTCTCGGCATCTCATGCCTGACCGCACTGATCGCGGTGCTCGTATATTATCTCAGATACAGGAGACACGTTTCGAGAGTCATGAACGGAGAAGAAGCTCCGAACGAAAAAAGGATAACCTCTCCCGCGGAGACGGCGCTCTCGATACTCATCATCCTGCTGCTCGTATGGAACGGCTTCTCACTGGTACAGTTCTCGATAGTTAACAACGAACTGAACGAACTCAGATCCAAGATGAACGATATCTCACGCGATATTTCAATCTACAGCCATGAGATTGAAGAAAGTATCGCAAACAGCGGCTCTCTCGTTCGCGACTTTCAGTTCATCGCGAGTTCTCTCGACAGACAGACCCTGTCGTTCACATACGATATCGAGGTCAATCTGAAAGAGTATCGTAACGATACAGAAGTATATTTAAACTACGGTTATAACAGGATCCGCATGGAAAAGGCCGACGGAAAGTACACGACGTCCATGACCGTACGTCTCGGCGAATGCATCTACGATTATGCTTACGTGGAGATAATAAGCGACGGCATGACCCGTATAGATACGCTTCAGGGCACCCCTACAGGCCCCGTATGGAAGGATTTCCTGCCTCAGGTATATATGAGCAAGGCTCCCTGGGAGATCAAAGAAAAGAACGGTTCCGTCACGATCAAGGATGACATGAAATTCCGCATGGTCACAAGGGCATCGGATGTAGCCATGACGGCTGCTTATCTCGTGACCGAGCTCAACGGCAGCGAGATTGGCAGGCAGAAGCTCAATATCAGCACCCCTCAGGATGAAGTAACCGTACCGATCGGCAAGACTTATGAATTAAAAGACGGCGATGTGCTCGCATTCTATACGATCACCGAGACCGATCTCGGACTCAGCTATAAGTCCGTTATGTTCACGCAGGGCGACGATAACGGCAATATCCCGTACGAACAGCTCATCGACTCCGACGGCTCGATCCTTTACAGCGAGTGATCGCAGCCCGTGATCAGTCATTTCGAAATGTTGCAATACCCCCGGCGGCAGTTTTTAAATTGCCGTCGGGGGATCTTTTATCTGTTTACCCAGACTCTCATCTCACCCTCACCGCGGTTTGCCCATGTGTAGTAAGGGATAAATGTGAGCTCACAGTCGTCGTACTCAGGCTTCGTATACGCCTGGTACAGCGCTCCGGTCTTAGCCTTTTCACGCTTTCCCGGCAACACGATAGTCGTGACTTCGCTGCCTTCGATCGTCAGCTTCCCGAGCCTTGTCTTCGAAGCGTCCGTGCATACCGAAACCATATGCAGGTCTCTGCCGTTATCCGCCTCTTCGATGCAGTATACAAAAGGTCCGTAGGAAACAGCCACTTTGCCGTGGTCTTCGGCAACCGCCGATGAAGACTCGAGTATGCGGACGCTCTTTTTAAACTCTATCTCGATAACATCGCCCTGCTTAAAGCTGCCGCTGATATATTCATAGCCCTTTTTGAGCTCATGAGGATACGGGCCGCAGTTTAAGTTGTAGAACTCGCACCAGTCGGGTACGCGAAGAGCCAGTGTCATATCACGGGCAGCCCCGTCAGCCTTCGATACTTCCCTGCATGTGATCTTTATCTTTCCGCTGCCGGTCAGGTCCGAATCCACATCCCAGACAACCTTCGTGCCGCTGTAATCCTTTTCTATCGTTCCGCCGACATACAGATGCGTAAAGAGTGTATCATCGCTCTCGGTGTACGCATAAGCCCCGACCGAGCTGACCAGCCTGGCGATATTGGGCGGGCAGCATGCACATCCGAACCACTTCTGCCTTACGGGCTTTACGTGGAATTTGCGTTCGTCCTTATGGCAGGCCTCGGGCCGCACCTCGAGCGGATTAACGTAGAAAAAGCTCTTTCCGTCGAGTGCCATGCCGGACAGGACCGTATTGTACAGGGCTCTCTCCATTACATCGGCATATTTGCTGTCGACATCGATCTGCAGCATCCTGCGCGCAAAGAATACGAGTCCGATCGCTGCGCAGGTCTCGGAATATGCCAGATCGTTGGGCAGTTCGTAATCGTAGAGGAATGCCTCGCCGTGATTGGTCGCGCCGATACCGCCAGTGACGTACATCTTTCGGTTAACGATGCTGTCCCAGAGCCTTAAGCATGCCTTATAGAGCTCCTCATCACTGGTCAGCCTCGCAACATCCGCCATGCCGGAGTAGAGATATACCGCCCTTACCGCGTGTCCGGTCGCCTCATCCTGCTGCCGCACGGGACGGTGCGCCTGATAATAATGGTACCACTCCGCGTCGCCGTGCCTTTTGGCTTCATCGGGATGCTCCTTATCGAAGTAATATGGGTGCTGTCCTCTCTCATCGATAAAATACTTACTGAGCTCGAGGTATCTGTCCTCGCCCGTGACCTCATACAGACGCACGAGCGCCATCTCCGCGATCTCATGACCGGGATATCCCTTGATCTGCCCCTCTTCCCTGCCGAACTTAGAGTATACAAAATCTGCGAAACGGCGGGCCGCGTTCAGGAGCTTGTCCTTGCCGGTAGCCTGATAGTAAGCCACAGCGCCCTCGGTCAGATGTCCGAAGCAATAGAGCTCGTGATAGTCCTTGAGATTGGTGAACACCTTCGACATGTCGTTGATGATGTAATACGTATCGAGGTACCCGTTCGGCTGCTGCGCCGCGCAGACTATGTCTATGGCCTCATCCGCGGTTCTCTCAAGCTCCGGATCGGGATGCTGCAGCAGTGAATAGCCCACGGCCTCGATCCATTTCGAGAAATCCGTATCCTGGAACACAAAGCCGTAGAAACGGTCCTCCATATGATCCGCGTCTTCGGGGATCGGCCTGAAAATATTCGTCGGCCAGATGACCTCTTTATATGCCGCGCCCTGCTCCTTCCTGGCCGCAGTGATCTTTCCGGCTATCTTAAAATTACGCATCGCGTAGCTCGGCTCCGCGCCTTCGACCCTGTCGTTGATGGCGTTCCACTGGTAGGGGATCACTTCCCTGCGCACCAGCTCCATCTCGCCTTTCCAGAAAGGATCGTTAACGTGTATGTTCCTCAGATCAAGAGGAGTTCCCACAGTTCTGACCATAGTATTCGTCTCTCTTCCCGGCCGCTGTCGGCCAATTATCGCAAAAATCCCCCGGGCTGCCCGTCCGGCAAATCGGGACAAACAGCCCGAGGGTTGGTTTAGAAAATGAGTATCAGATCACTCCGAGAGGAATGAGGATCACCAGCAGCAGCGCCACCAGCCCCCATTCGGTCGCCAGGAAGATCGTCCGGTTCTTCGGCTTCATGTCGGGCACATAGTTGCTCGCGAGGAAGAACGGGATGTACGTGGTGATGAATACGGGCAGCACGCCCCACCACTTATATACCCAGATGAACGAATGATTCGATGTGCCTGCCAGAAACGACTCAAACAGCGCGAACAGCAGCGCCATCTCGATCGCACCCACCAGCTTGCAGCTGATGCCGGCTTTGCCGTTTTTCGCGAAGTATCTCTTAGTACGATCCTGCGGGAGCATCTTGAACGATATGATACCGGCCAGCGAGAACATCATCGACAGCTCCCAGCATACGCCGACGAGAAGGATGAATGTCGTGGACTCGTTCGATACCGACCACAGCGGATACCCGGTCACATGCCCGATGATAGCGTTGCAGATCTCATAGAGCCAGTGCACTCCGTACAGCGCGAAGCCCGCATAGATCACATCGTAGTTTTTCTTATGTGCCTCGGTCCAGTAAACATAGAAAACCACAGCCAGGATGAAAATGAAAGTCCAGTTGAAATTCGCCGTGCTCCTGACCTGTATCCTGTCCACCAGGCTCATCGCCTCGGCCGAACCGTCACCCCAAAACTTAAACATATCTGCCTCCTCCTACACGTTATTTGATCCCCATTTGTGCTTTTAATTCCTCATAAGAACCCGATCAATCATTCCTGCAGCTTAAAGTGAAGTGGTTAAGCAGCGGAACATGATAATCAGACTGCCGTCCTTACGCACGGACGAGCAAAAGAAATAAGAAAAATAGAGATGTCTTACTGCTTTCCGAAAACATTATATCATCACCGTAATTGCATGCGCAAGCGGAACTTCTACGGATTCATATACCGGATCAAAATGCCCCATAAAGCTGTTCGGCTTTATGGGGCATTCTGTAAATACCGGTTTATTCGGTTTTGATCTCATACACGATTGAGTAAGCATAAGGTTCTCTTTATGTATCATTTCGCACGTCCACGATCAGTTGTAAGTGTTATCGTTACGTCACCGCTGCCGAGCAGCTCCGTCAGTTTATCCTTGGGCAGGTCGATCTTTCCGAGACTCGTATATGCCCATGAGTTCGACCCGTAAAATACCACCAGCCGATCTCCGGAATACAGAACGATGTCTCCTGCCGACGTGGTCGTCTGCCTGTCATCCCTGACGATGCTCTGCCCGATCGAGCCTACCTGCTCAAAGCCTCCGTACATGGACATCTGTATCGTAAGTCCCGACGATGCCAGTTCTTTCAGCGCGCTTACGGATGCGTTGTCTTCCCAGACAACATCCACCTCGGTATTTCCGATCTTCATGATCATAGTATCTGCCTCATTCTCCGCCGTACCAGCCGGCGCTTTGTTTTTCGCAAAGGAGCCTGTCCATGCCTTTATTTCATCATCCGATGCATACGTCAGGTCTTTTCCGTCCATAACCTCCGCATCGGAGGCCAGACTGCGGATATTCGCCATGCTCCCCGATATCCCGCTGCCTCCGGAAGTGCAGAACGGAATGATCGTCTTTCCCTTCAGATCGCTGCTTTTCAGGAACTTTCGGATAACTCCCGGCTCTTTTCCATGCCAGATCGGATATCCGAGATATATCGTATCGTACTGGTCGAGGTTTTTTATGACAGTACTGTATGCGACATAAGACTTCTTGTTTTGTTCTTTGTTTGCTCTGCATGACGCTTCGTGATAGTTAAGATCGTCCGCTATATATGCCTTTTTGGGCAAGAGGCTTACAATATCCGCGGCTGCCGCTTCTCTCACCTTTAAAGCCGCGGCTTCCGTGTTTCCCGTTGCAGAAAAATATATTACGATCGATGTGCTGACTCCTGCCGAAACAGTCACCGTGCTCGTATAACTCTTGCCTTTTGATCGGGCGGTGATCGTAGCCGTCCCTTCGCCTTTGGCGGTAAGCTTTCCTTTTCCGGTGACGGTCACTACCTTTTTGTCCGACGTTTTCCAGACGACTTTTTTGGCATTTTTCAGCTTCAGCCGGTACGTCTGCCCCACTTTCATATGGATATTTTTCGCGCTGATCGCCGGAGTCGCCGCGCTCACGGCATTGATTCCCACACCTGCCGCCGCAAAAATCACCAGCAGAAATACCGCCAGTTTTATAAGCCCTGCTTTCATCACACACATCTCCTTTCTGACACCCTTTATCACTATTATACGGCGTTGACATAAAATGCGCTAATGAATAAAACGAATAACATGATATTCCGTTACGGAATATCATAGAAAGGAATTGCTATGGAGATCAAGAACCTCAGCCCGCGAAGAAAACAAAGCTCTATCTGATCCGGAACAAAAACAGGGCATTCACCCCGATCGCCGAGAGATCCCTTGCCATGATCAGGGAGTCTTTTTGATCCTGCCTGAATGGAGATTTACCCTTAAAAGATTATATTTTCCCTTAAAATCAAGCACTATTTAATGGCATTTCTCCTTTAATGTTGACTTTTCCCTCAAATCGAATTATATTTTAAGGGAAAGAGGGGTGTAATAAGGGAATGCGTGAATTCAATTACTCTTTGATCAACGATAATAAATGGGATTCTGAGCTTTTGGGACTGATCGCAGCCATATACAGATACGAGGGCCGACAGGAACTGTTTTTAAAGCAAAAGCCGCAAGAATTGGAGAAATTGGTCGAAATTGCAAAGATCCAAAGTACCGAGTCGTCGAACGCGATCGAAGGAATTGTTACGACAAATACGCGCATCAGACAACTCGTTGAAGAAAAGACCACGCCTCATAACCGCAACGAGCAGGAAATAGCAGGCTACAGGGATGTTCTCAATATCATTCACGAAAGCTTCGATGCGATCCCGATCTCACAGAACTACATCCTGCAGCTGCATAAGATCATGTACAGTCACATGAGCAATCCACTGGCCGGCAGAACAAAGAATGTACAGAATTATATCAGCGCTACATATCCCGACGGACACACCGAAGTGCTGTTCACGCCTCTCGCCCCATACGAAACTCCCGAGGCACTGGATAAACTATGCTGCGAATATAACCGTGTAATAGGAAACATGGAGTTGGAACCGCTCATAGCTATCCCGGTCTTTATCCATGACTTTCTCTGCATTCACCCGTTCAATGACGGCAATGGGCGTATGAGCCGTCTGCTTACCACACTCCTGCTCTACAGGAGCGGTTTCCATGTTGGAAAATATATTTCACTGGAAGCAAAAATCGCAAACAGCAAAGACCTGTATTACGAGTCTCTGTCAATGTCGCAGGCAGGCTGGCACGAAGGCGCCGATGATCCTGTTCCGTTCATCAAATACCTCCTGGGCACTATACTGTCCGCCTACAAGGATTTCGAAGATCGCTTCGCACTGGTGGAAGTAAAACGCTCCGCGCTGGATACAGTCCGTATGGCCGCGCAGGGCAAGATCGGCAGATTCACAAAGCAGGATATTATAGAACTGTGCCCCTCGCTCAGTTTAAGCTCAGTGGAAGGTGCACTGAGGAAGATGGTTGAAGCAGGGGAATTGAACAGGGAAGGAGTAGGCAAAAAAACCTGCTATTCCGGAAAATGGTATTAAACTTATCGCTGTGCCTGAATCAATTGCGATTATAGTTTTATCAGCCCCCGCTCAAATGTTCGTCAGCTCGTAGTAATATCCCTTTTTCTGCATGAGCTCCTCGTGTGTTCCGGACTCTAATATGCCCATATTGCCGATGTAGAGTATCTCATCGGCATTTTTGATGGTTGAGAGCCGGTGGGCGACGATGAAAGTGGTCTTATCTTTGGTCAGGCGGTCGAGTGCCTCCTTGATGATCATCTCGGTATCGGTATCTATCGCGCTCGTGGCCTCATCCATGATGATGATAGAAGGGTTCTTGAGCACTATCCTCGCAAAACTGATCAGCTGCCTCTCGCCTGCGGAAAGATCCGCGCCCCGCTCCTCGAGAGTGTGCATGAAACCGTCGGGGAAACGCTCGATGAATCTGTCCGCATGGATGAAACGCGCGCTCTCCATACACTCTTCGTCGGTCGCATCCCACTTGCCGTAGCGGATGTTGTCCATTATCGTGCCCTTAAAGATAAACGGATCCTGCATCAGAACGCCCACTTCATGCCTTAAGGAGCGCAGTGTGACGTCTCTTACATCCATTCCGTCTATCCTTACAGAACCGGTCTTGACGTCGTAGAAACGCGTGAGCATATTGATAACTGTCGTTTTGCCCGCTCCGGTATGGCCCACCAGTGCCACGGTCTTGCCGGGCTCCACATGGAGGTCGAAGTTTTCCAGTATCGGATGGCCTTCCTCATATTCGAAAGAAACATTGTCAAAATCGACACTTCCCTTAACGTCCTTAAGCTCCGCAGCGTCTTTTTTGTCGCAGATGTCCACCGGATAATCAATGGTATCGAATACCTGCTCGAGGTTTGAGCTGACCTGCGCCAGCTCCTGGATGATGTTCGCGATCTGGGATATGGGCTCTCTGAACGCGGACATGTAGCTGGTAAAGGTTATGACGATGCCTGCGGTCACTCCGACGCTTCCCGAAAGGATAAGCGAGAGGGCGACGCCGAAGATCGCGAGGGTTCCCGCGTTCCAGAAGCTGATGACTATGGGAGAATTGAGGCGGGACAGCTTGACAATGCCCCACCACTCCTTCACGCTCTTTTGGTGGATATCGTCATAGACCGCTTTGTTCTTGTCGATGCGGCTGTAATTCTTGATGATCTGCTCGCCCATAATGGATTCGACGAGGAATGCGGATCTGTTGGAATTCTTGGCCCTCAATGCCGTAAACCGCTTTCCGAGCACCTTTTTGAGCAGCGATATGATAGTCATCATCGGGATCACGGTCGCAAAAACGACCAGAGTGAGTGTCGGGCTCAGCGAAAGCATGAAGATGCTCACGACTATGATCTTCACGATGTACACCGCGAACATCAGCACATAGTTCGAGAAAAAGGTCGCCAGTCCGTTGATATACTCGGTGACCCTCACGACGATCTTGCCGTCCGGCCTGCTGTCATAGTAGTCGAACGACAGCTCCTGCAGATGCTCAAAGATGTCGTTCCTGATCTTCGAGATGGTATTAAAGCCCACCTTGCCCATATTGATGGTCTGGATGTAGGTAACGGTTATCTCGACTATCGCCAGGAAGAACATGCTCCCGCACATGAGCGCGAGCTGTTTGTAGTCCTCGTTTATGACGACCTTATCGACGATTATCTTCAATAATCTCGGCGGGATCAGCGATGTGATCGAGGAAACGAACAGGAGCACCGCCACCATGATTATCGTTTTCCTGAACTCGCGGACATATCCGACGGTTCGCAGGAGCTGCTTCAGATCTATCTTTTTCTCGATCTTCTCATCCTGGAAGAATGTATTTCGTTTTGCCATATCAAGCCTCTTTCTGCTCCATCTGTATCCTGTACACTCTCGCGAAACTGCCGTTCAGGCGCATGAGTTCATCAAAGGTTCCTCGTTCCTCGACCCTGCCCTCGCGCATATACAGTATCTCGTCGCAGTCCTTTACGGATGAGAATCTGTGCGCGGTGATGATAAGGGTCTTCTCTGAGAATTTCTCGTAGATCTCGTTTAACAGCACCTTTTCGGTATTGACGTCCAGCGCGCTCGTCGAGTCATCGAGCACGAAAACCGGCGCGTTTTTCAGGAAGCATCTGGCGATCGATATCCTCTGCTTCTGTCCGCCCGAAATACCGATGCCGCGTTCACCGATGATGGTCTGATAGCGGTCCTCCAGCTCATTGATAAAGTTCTCGGCCTGGGCATGGACAGCGGCTTCTTTGACCAGTTTCTGATCCGCGTAGGGCTTTGAGAAAGCGATGTTCGATTCGATGGTGTTCGAGAAAAGAAAGACATCCTGGAATACGCAGGCAAACATATCCCGTAAGCGCTCCAGCTTATATTCCTTGATATCGTGCCCGTCGATCGTAATGCTGCCGGAAGTCAGCTCCTTGATCCTCAGAAGCGTCTTCAGCAGAACGCTCTTGCCCGAGCCGGTCTCGCCGACGATGCCCACCTTTTTGCCGTAAGGTATTGAAAGCGAGATATCGTTCAGTATCTTCTGTCCGTCTATGTCGAGCGTCACATTTTTCAGCTCGATGTTGGGCATTCCGGAGTACAGGCAGGGGCATCCGTCGTCGGGAGTCAGGCTCTCTTTCTCCATAAAATGCTTGAGAGAGAGTCCCGCGACCGTCTGCTGCTGCATGTTCACGATATTGTTGTTGACGCTGTTGATGTCCGACATGAGCCTGACAACATAGGTCGAAGATGACAGTATATAGCCCACTGTCAGGTCGCCGCGTATGACGAGCCAGGCTCCGATGGCGATAGTGCCGACATAGGCTATCTGCTTGATGATGTTCAGGGTCATTTCGAAATTGGCGGTCAGGGATACCTGCTTTATATTGGTGTCCCTGAAAGCCGTATTTACTTTGTTGAATTTCCGCTTTTCGAGTTCCTCGTTCACAAAGGACCTGACGATGCGCACACCCGCTATGTTTTCCTGTGTCGTGAGGTTCAGGGCCGCGCTGTTTGCCCTGATAACGGTAAAGTTCTCACGCGCCTTTTTCTTGAATATAAACACGGCGCGGATCAATATGGGAGTGAGCATCAGCGGGATTATAACGAAAGAAATGTCGATGGACGCGATCAGAACGATCGTAGTGATGAGCATGAAAACGGAATCCCCGAAATAAGGGATCCTGTGGCAGAACAGTTCCTTGAACATGATGGTGTCGCTGTTCAGTATCTGCAGGAGTTCACCGGAGTTGTAGGCGCTTATGGTGTCCGAATCCAGCTGCATGAGCTTGTCGTAGGACGCATACCTCAAAGCCGTCTCGAGATTCAGGCCGACTCTCTCCTGGATAAGGTCTCTGATATATATGAGCAGGAGCCTCACCGCCACGAGCAGCATAAAGAGCGCGGCAACCGAAAAGAACAGTTCCTTCGAATGAACCTCTCCGAATCTGCCCGTCAGCAGGAAATGAAAGATTCCCCCGCTCTGCTCATCGGGAACCGTATCCCTGATGACGAAATCAATAAGCATCCCCGAAAGCAGGGGCAGCAAAAGCTCGGCAAAAATACCGGCAAAACTGAGCAGCTCGGCGATTATCGAAATAAACAGATCTTTTTTGAAGTATTTGAACCCGAATCTTAATGTTTCCAAAGCATCTACCTCTTAAACAGCGTCCCCGCGACGCCTCTTCCGAGCTCGGCGCCTAAGTTTCCGCCGAGTCGTTTTCCGAACGATCCGAACAGCCCGCCGACAGCTTTTCCGATCTCGCGGCCGACGGTTCCCGATGCTGATTTCGCAACTTTCTTTGCCATCGCGTTCTTTTGCTTTTCCGCGGCTGCGGCGGCCTTTTCCTCAGCCTTTTTCTCTTTTTCCGCCTGTTTCGCGGCCGCCTGCTCCTCGGCCTCGCGCCGCTTTGCCTCAGCCGCCTCTATACGGTAGCGCTGCAGGAATTCAAACGCGGAATCACGGTCTACGGCCTCATCGTACTTATCGCGCAGCTCCGAAGCTCCCGCAAAACCGCTCCTGATATCCTCCTCTATAGCGCCCATGCGGCTCTCGGGCGGAAGTATCTTGGTGCGCTCCACCACTGTGGGCACACCGTCCTCATCGAGTACCGAGACCAGTGCCTCGCCCGTTCCAAGCTCAGACAGAACATCATATGTATTGAACGCAGGGTTCTCGCGGTATGAAAGCGCGGCAGCCTTTACGGCCTTCTGATCCGCCGGGGTGTAGGCGCGCAGCGCATGCTGGACCTTGTTCCCGAGCTGTGAGAGCACACCGCCGGGGATATCGCCGGGAGTCTGCGTGATGAAATAGATGCCGACGCCCTTTGAGCGGATGAGCTTTACCACCTGTTCTATCTTTGTGAGCAGCGTATCCGAAGCCGACTCAAACAGCATATGTGCCTCATCGAAGAAAAATACGAGCTTCGGTTTCTCGACATCGCCGACCTCGGGAAGCGCTTCAAAGAGCTCCGACATCAGCCACAGCAGGAATGTCGAATACATGCGCGGGCTGAGCGCCAGCCTCCTGCAGTCGAGGAGCTGCATCATGCCGCGGCCCTCATCGTCGCAGCGTAGCCAGTCATTGATGTCTATCGCGGGCTCTCCTATAAAACGGTCTCCGCCGTCAGCCTCGAGCGCGACGACCGATCTGATGATCGCGGCCAGGCTCGCGGGCGCGATATTGCCGTAGACAAGCGAATACTCCTGTCTTTTCTCGCCCACGTACTGCAGCATCGAGCGCAGGTCCTTCGTATCGATCAGGAGCAGTCCTTCATCATCGGCTATCTTAAAGACAACGCTCATGATATCGGTCTGAGTGGCGTTAAGCCCCAGGATGCGAGACAGGAGAAGCGGTCCCATCTCAGTGACCGTAGTCCGCAGGGGCATGCCCGTCTCACCGTACACATCCCAGTAATTTACGGGATAAACTTTGAACTCAAAACCGAGCTCCTTCAGGCTCATCTTCTCTATTCTGCCGTCAACGGTGGTCCCGGGCACTCCGGGCAGAGCCATGCCGGCCAGATCGCCCTTTATGTCGGCCAAAAATACGGGAACTCCCATATCGGAAAATGATTCCGCCATAACTTTGAGCGTAACGGTCTTACCCGTACCGGTAGCGCCTGCGATCAGACCGTGGCGGTTCGCCATCGAAGGATAGATATAAACGGGCTTCCCTTCGCCCGAAGTCTTTCCGATCAATATCTTGCTGTCATGATACATAAGCTGCCTCTTTCGTTTGTTGTCTTACTTACACGACGTTTTCCGTCTTGTTTCCCTGCTTCCTGCGGTAAGCCTCGTAGAGCTCCTCGGTGGCGAGCGCCATCTTGGTCACCGCGAACTCGCATTTGTCCGGTTCGGGATAGATGTACCAGGTATCCTCCAGGGTATTAAGATCCACACAGTCGCCGTATTTGCCGAGATACTCGTATTCGATATGGCAGGAATACAGCGAAGGCACGTTTTTGATCATCTCGAACGGGTCTCCGTCTACATCGGTGCCGCGGACCGTAAAACCGTTCATGTCATGCACCAGCGTACCGCTGCCGAGACGGATGAACTTCTTTGCGTTCGGCAGGGTATCAACATGCACGGGCAGCATGCCCGAAGAATAAGTGCCCGCTTCGACCTCACTGCGCACATTCGCGCGCTCCCACTCATACCAGTCGGGTATATGTGAGAACTCGGTCTCGCCCTTTAATGCTCGCAGCTCCGAGAGCTCGGTCATTTCCCATTCCTTGCCGCACGCGCCGCAGGAGAGGATCGTTCCCTTCGATCTCATCTTAAACTCGGCGCGGCATGCGGGACACTGATAGAGCACCTTGTGCAGGCCTTCGGCGCGGCCCTTGTATGTGATCCTGATGCCCTTTTCCTTCTGCCATGCGAAATCGTCGTACCGAAAAGCCTCAACGATCTTTTTGTTAATCTCATCGACCGGCGCGGATGCCAGCTCTTCCGCGGTATAGAGCAGCTTATACTCGGCCTCTGTTGGCTTAACTCCCCTGTCATGCAAGTTCCAGAAAGGCGAGTTCACATGATGTCCGTGACAGATCAGCACGGCCACCGGGACTTTGAGCAGCTTGCACAGCTTCCCGAGAGACTCCGGGAGTACCGCAGTCGTGCCGCAGAGCGAATAGCGCGCTTCGGGGTAGATCACGGCCACATCTCCGTTTTTGACCGTGCGCATCAGCTGTCTGACCAGCATCGTATCGTTCGTGAATTTCCTCTTGCAGATGCAGCCCACATCGCGCAGGAGCTGTTCCCTGCCGATAAAGCCGTCGATCGCCACGACATAATTCGCGCGCATCGGGAAGATGGCCTTTGTAGCCACCTTAAAATCCATGAACGCGTTGTGGTTGCAGAGCAGGACAAAGGGTGCCTTAAGCCCCTCTGTACCCTCTTTGCGCAGTATATTTTTATGTTTCCAGACGTCCGGCATGCTGAGCAGCCAGGTCAGCGGGCGCAGATACCATTTGGTGCGCACCGGCGGCTTTTTCATGTCAAAACGTTCGAATTCCTTTTTCATCGTGCAGCCTCCGCGATCGGTGTTTTTTCAAGTATAACATATTTGGGATATAATGCGACAGTTTTCGATACAATGCAGCAGCCCGCAGGCAGCCTTCCTCCCCCGGCTGTCTGCGGACTGTTACGTAGGACAGTATGAAAAAAATGATAATGTCAGGCTTTCTTTTTGGCTGCTCTCCTGCCGAGCACCACGCTCTGCAGCAGGATGAAGAAGCACAGCATGCCTCCCGTGGTGATGCTCTGCCACCAGGGGTCGTTGAGACCGCTCGAAACAACGATCTTCTTGATAGTGGTCAGCGTCATCGCTCCGAAGAAGGTTCCGATCACGTTGCCCACACCGCCTGTCAGCAGCGTGCCGCCTATGATCGACGACGCGATCGCGTTCATTTCCATGCCCGCCGCGTTGGTCGCGTTGCCGGCACCCGTATGCATCATGAACACATAACCCGAAATGCCGCTCAGCAAGCCGCTGATCAGATAGCTCATGAAACGCGTGCGCTTGATATTGATGCCGAGCATTAGTGCGCTCGTCTGGTTGCCGCCCATCGCGTAGAAATTGCGCCCGAGGCGGATGTATTTAAGCATTACGAATATTACTGCCACGCACACGATCGCCACGATAACGCCGAACTCGATACGTGCGGGAACCTTGTTTCCGTTTTTCGCCACATATCCGAGCCAGCCGATCTCAAGCTTCGCGTCCATCAGCTTTAAGAAGCCCTCGTGCGCGATCTTCTGCGGATTGACCGACAGGATCGTGGTCATGCCCCTCGCGAAGAACATACCCGCGAGCGTAACGATAAAGGGCTGTATCTCGAGATAACTGATCAAAAATCCGTGAACCGCGCCGAACGCGAGTCCGATGCCGAGAGCCAGCAGGATCGAAACAAATATGTTTCCGCCGTTGTTGAGGTACAGCACGCAGCTCATTACAACGAGCGAGGTCACGGCGCCTACGCTGATATCGATGCCGCCGCCGATCATGACGATCGTAAGACCGCAGGAAACGATGATCAGGCTGGCGTTGTCGTTGAGCATGTCAAATATCTGCTGGGCATGAAGAAATCCACCGCCGAACAGGATCATGGCGAGAATGTACATCACCATGAATATACCGATCGTGATCGACATCAGCAGCTGGGTATCGGTAAGGGGCTCTCTGCGAGTCATTTTGTCTTTCTTCATGATTCACCCGCTCCTTTCGCCGATACTTCCGACCTGCCGTTCTTAAAGCGCGACATGAGTTTTTCGAAACGGCTCTTGATCACGGGCGAGCCGATGACTACGAGCAGAATGATAACGATCGCCTTGTACGCCTTAACGTCGGTGGATGAAACCTTCATCGCATAGAGCGTGATCGTCAGCATCTGGATAACGTACGCGCCGATGATGCTGCCGCTGATCTTGAACCGGCCGCCGCCGAGATTATTGCCGCCGATGGCTACCGCAAGGATCGTGTCCATCTCGATATCGATCAGCAGGGTCTCGTGGTTGATCAGTCCGAGACGGCTGACGCCGATGCTTCCCGATACCGCCACGCAGATGCCGAGGATAATGAAGGACAGTAATTTGATAAATGTCGAGTTGATGCCGTTCAGGCGTGCCGCACTGCCGTTGATGCCGACGGACTGGGTGAACAGCTCAAGCGAGGTAAAATGGAACACCAGCTTGAACAGTATCGCTACCGCTATAACTATGATAACGGGCGTCGGGATCGGTATACCGGGGATAAACCCGCCGATCGCGGTAATGATCGGGCTGCTGACCGTAGGAGTCGCGCCGCCGTTGATCCAGTACGCGATCGAACGTCCGCAGGTATACAGTATCAGAGTCGCGATCATCGGCTGTATCCTGAATACCGCGACCAGAATTCCGTTAAAGGTTCCGAACAGCATAGCCACAACGCATGCCATAAGGAACGCTGCTATCACGGTTCCTCCGCCTATCGATGACGCGGACTTGAGCACCTTTACGAAAACGCTGCCCGCTATCGCCGCGGCTGCGCCGACGCTTATGTCCTGTCCGCCGCAGGCCGCCGTTACGAGCGTCATGCCCATAGCCAGCACTGCCAGCTCGCTCGCGCCGTTGATGATACTGATCAGATTGCCGGCGAGAACAATGTTTCCGTCGTTATTGTGCGCGATCTCTATTCCGAAGAACGAGGGATCCCTTATGAGGTTGAACAGTACGAGCAGGAGTATCGCGATCAGCGGTATCGTCAGCTGACCGAGTCCCGAGCCGAAGCTTTTTCCTGTTTTAGTCTTCATGATCAGGCCTCACCTCCCGCTATAGTTTTCATAACCTGCGACTGATTCAGGTCGCGGCCCTTAAGTTCGCCCACGATGTGCCTGTCGCGCATGACGATCAGGCGGCTGCAGGTACGCAGCATTTCCTCGACCTCCGAGGAAATAAAGGTCACGCTGACTCCGTCCTCCGCGAGTTTGAGCACGAGCTTCTGTATCTCGAGCTTGGTCCCGACGTCGATGCCTCTGGTCGGCTCGTCGAGGATCAGATAATCCGGATGTGTGAGCAGCCATCTGGCAAGTATCACTTTCTGCTGATTGCCTCCGCTTAAAGATCCTACGGGTGTCTCGCGGCTCGCAGTCTTTATGTTCAAAACTTTTATGTATTCATCCGCAAATGCTTCGGATTCGCTGCGGCTGATCGGCTTGAAGAATCCGTTCATGACCTGCAGCGCAAGTATTATATTCTCTCTTACACTGAGCTCGGCAATGATACCGTCGCGTTTTCTGTCCTCCGCGAGATATCCGATGCCGTGCTTCATCGCGTCGATCGGACGCGTGATCTTTACCGGCTCGCCCTTGATCTTAATATTGCCGCCGGTAACCTTGTCGGCGCCGAAAATGGCTCTGACGCTCTCGCTTCTGCCGGAGCCGAGCAGACCGGTAAATCCGTTGACCTCTCCCTTATGTATGCAGAAATCGAAAGGCATGGCGTCGCTGCTCGAGAGCCCCTCCGCCTCGTAGAATACCTCTTTGACGCTTTCGTTCTCCTCTTCGCTCTCTCCGAGAGCGCTCAGCTCGTCCAGTTCCTTGCCTATCATCTTTGCGACCAGTTCGACCTGAGGCAGTTCCTCTGTCAGATATTCGCCGACCAGCTCACCGTTTCGCAGAACCGTGATCCTGTCGCTGACCTCATAAACCTGCTCAAGGAAATGAGTTACGAAGATAATGCCTACGCCCTGCTTTTTCAGGTCTCTCATCAGGTCGAAGAGCATGTTTACTTCTTTGTCGTCGAGTGAAGATGTGGGCTCGTCCAGAATGAGCACCTTACATTTCATATCCACCGCGCGCGCGATCGCCACCATCTGCTGTACCGCGAGCGAGCAGCTTCCGAGCTGCTGTGTGCTCCTCGCTGGGATGCCGAGGCTTGCGAGTATCTCGTCCGCGCGCTGCTCGTAATCCTTATGCTTTATCCACGCGCCGCTCTCCCTGCCGATGAACATGTTCTCGGCAACGGTTAGGTTCGGGCAGAGCGTGATCTCCTGGTAAACAGTACTTATTCCTTTATTCTGCGCGTCCTGAGGCGAACGGATGCTGACGTTTTCCCCTTCGATGGAGATCACGCCGCCGTCCATCTGATAGACGCCCGTAAGTATCTTGATAAGAGTCGATTTTCCGGCTCCGTTTTCGCCCATCAGAGCATGGATCTCACCCTTTCTCAGGGTAAAATCGACATTGTGAAGCGCGAGAACTCCGGGGAATCGCTTCTCTATATGACGCATCTGCAGCAATGTGTTTTCCTGCATTTTTGAAACCTCACTTGTCTCCTGATTCCTTACTTTTTCAAAAACGGCGCAGCCTGTATTGCCCAGCTGCGCCGTCATAGATCATTCGTTTAATGCTTTGATCATTCGCCGAGACCGTAAGTGTCGATATCGCTCTGAGTAAGCTTTGTTGCGTCAAAGCCCTTCTCCTCGTTGATGATCTTCTTTGACGAAGGAGCCTTTCCGCTCTTGATCAGATCGCTGATGATCTGAGCCTGGAAAGGTGAGCACTGTCCGTCATAGTTCCACTTGCCTGCGAGCAGTTCTCTTAATGCCCACTTATTGCAGTCGAAGCCCATAACGATAACCTTGCCGTCAACACCGTGGGTGATACCGTTCTCATCAAGAGCCGCAACGGCACCCTTTGCCATACCGTCGTTCTCTGCGTAGATAACGTTGAAATCTTCACCGCTGTTGATAACGGACTCAACGATCTTCTTAGCTTCTGCCTCATCCCATGTAGCTGTCTGCTGAACAACCTTTGTCATCTTGCCCGAAGCAAACTGAGCGTCAAGAGCACCTGTACGTCCGATCTGTGCGTCGGAACCCATAGCTCCCTGGATGTGGATAACCTTGTACTCGGGAAGGTTCTGGCTGAGCAGCCAGTTAACAGCTGTCTCGCCTTCCTTAGCCATGTCTGAAACAACCGCTGCCTCATAGAGGTCTTCGCTTACATCGATCATACGGTCGAATAAATAAACCTTGATGCCGGCTTCCTTAGCCTTTTTGAGAACTGCATCCCATCCTGTAGTCTCGGCTGCGGAAATAAGCAGATAATCAACGCCCTCTGTGATGAAGCCCTGAGCAGCCTGAAGCTGATCGTCGTTCTTGATGCTGTAGTAGGTCTTCAGATCATAGCCGTTTTCCTTTGAGAAAACTGCTTCCATGTCCTTAACGTTAGCCTCGCGGTAACCGGACTCCGAAGGGGGGTTGTTAACAACACCGACCTTGATGTTTCCCGACTTCTTTGAGCATGCGCTCATCGAAAATGCCAGGATAAGAACCAAAACGATTGACAGAACCTTTGAAATTTTCCTCATTACATTCTCCTCCTTAAAAATTACGGCATTTCGCCGTCTGAGAAAAGGATATCCGATTTATCGGAGGAGGTAAATCAATGTTCGTTTCGTCTTGGTTGAATTTAATCTCGGATTATCTCACGTTTTCGAAAAAAAGTTGAATATTGTTTTACTCGGGTTGGTTTTGATACTGCGTGCGATATTCCGAGGGTGTCATACCGATATTTTTCTTGAATATATAACTGAAATAATGCGCGTCGTTATAGCCGGCCTCACGCGCGATCTGCGAGGTCTTGAAGTTCGTCTGGCGCAGCAGCTCCTTCGCTTTGTTCAGCCTCAGATAGATCAGATACTCGGTAAAGGTCTGCCCGTTCTGCTGGGAAAAAACCGTGGAAAAGCGGCTGTTGCTCATATTCACGGCCTTTGCGACATCCTGCAGCATCAGGTTCGGATCGTTGAAATGCTGCGCCATATAGAGCTTTGCATCGCTGATCACGGAAGGAGTCCTGCGGTCGTCCGCCGGCTCGCCCATCTCGCGCACGCCGAGGATTATCGCTTTTTCGTCGGTGCGCTCCGCGAGCAGATGACGGATATGTCTGGCCGCCCTGAAGCTGTTGTATATCCTGGCAGGTTCGTCAACGATATCGCCGATACCCACACGAATGCCGGTACAGCCGCAGCGTTCGAGCTCCCGTACCAGAGACGAGGCAAAAGCATAGGCCCTCTCTTCCGCGTCCTCAGCCGTATCGCCGAGCACGAGCAGTCTGGTCCCCGTCCTGCCCGGAGATGACAGAACTATGCCGCCGCTGCTGTCCGCAAGCGACGCCGCAGCCTCCTGTCCCTCTCCCGTAGGGTTAAATGCCGCATCGGTCACCGCATAGTATTTCGCGGGAACGGGACTCCCCATGACCGCCAGTTGCTTCAGTACATTGCCCGCGTCCTCTTCCGCCGCCTCATCGGAAAACAGCGATCCTATCAGTTTCTCCTTGAGGAATCTGCCGTCGCTTTCCATGCGGGCGCGCAGGCTCGCCGCGTGCTCGAAGGTTTTTCGCTCCTCCGCCAGCTGGGCGCTCACCTTGTCCAGTACGGCACGAAGCTCGCCTGCATTGATGGGTTTCAGCATATACTCCCTGACGCCCAGCTGAATGCACTGTCTCGCGTACTCAAACTCATCGTAACCGCTCAGGACTATGATCCCTATCCAGGGCATCTGCGCGCGCAGGGTCCTGCACAGCTCGATGCCGTCCATGAACGGCATTTTGATATCGGTGATCACGATGTCCGGGTTTGTGTCCCTGATCATCGGAAGCGCCATTTCCCCGTCGGGCGCCTCACCGACCAGCGTATACGGAGTCTCATCCCATGGGAAAGACTCCCTGATGCCCTCCCTTACGACTATCTCGTCATCAGCCAGAAACACTTTCATTGTCGGAAATCTCCTCTCTCGTACGGCACGGCACCTTAAAGCTTACCTCGGTACCGTCGGCGCCGCTTTCGATCTTCAGGCCGTCAGCCTGGTTATAATAAAGACGTATCCTTAAATTGACATTGACCAGTCCGAAACCGCCCGAACCCTCGCTGACCGTGGGCCGGCCCTGCTTCATCCTCTCGCTGAGCGCCTTAAGCTGCTCCGCGGTCATGCCCGAGCCCGTATCGCGGACGCTGAAAATGAGGAATCCGTCCTCCAGCCTTCCCGAAACGCTGATCGTTCCGCCGCCCCTCTTGATCTTGATGCCGTGGTAGAGCGCGTTCTCCACGAGCGGCTGCAGCAGGAGCTTAAGTATATAATAATCGCCTATCTCATCGGGTATGTCGATCTCGTAATGCATGATATCGCGGTATCTGGTCTGCTGGATCTTAAGATAGCCTTCGATATGCTTCTTTTCCTGGCTGATCGGTATCCAGTCTGCGCCCGACGAAAGGCTTATCCTGAAGAAATCGGAGAGCGCGCTGGTCAGGTGGATTACCTCGTCCTTTTCGCCGGCTTCGGCCTTCCAGACGATCGCGTCGAGCGTATTGTACAGGAAATGAGGGTTGATCTGCGCCTGCAGTGTCCTCAGCTCCGCCTTTCGCAGGTTTCTGCCGTCGCGCAGGCTCTGCTCCATCATATTTTCCAGATGGTCTGCCATCGTATTGACCTGCATGGTCAGGTTCCTCAGCTCCGAAACATCGGTGTCCGGAAGCCTCGCGTCGAGTGTTCCCTTCGCCAGCTGCGCCGCAACCTCCTCCAGCCTCTCGATCGGCTGGCGCACGGAATCCGCCGTAGCCTTAACCGTGCGGTTTCTGAAGAGCAGCGCGATGAAAACGATTATCACCTCCGCCGCAGCGGTAAGTATGATGACCAGCCTCAGGCTCAGACTCATCTGCGCGGTCGAATGTATCTCCTGCGCGATATAATCGTTCAGCATGCTGTCAACGAGAGATGCCACGCCTCTTATCTCGCCGAGGACCTCCTCGTTGCGCACAACGGGGACCTCACGGTCTATGTTGTCCCGTATACGGTCGACATAGTTCTCGAGCGTCTGCATCGTGCGGCTCGCGATGATAAGCGACAGTCTGTTTTCCGATCCGGTCTGTTCGGTGATCGTCTCGATCGTCAGATCCACGTCATGGATCTTGTTATATATGCCGCTTTCCGGAAAGGACTCACGTCCGCTGACTATGTTCCAGGCCGCACCGGGAATGTCCTCGATAACGGCGGTCTTCAGGTCCGCGATAGTCTCGGTTCGCGCGATGGCGCTGTGATATTTCCAGGCATAAAAAAGCATAAGGACCAGACTGATGATGATCGGAAATACCAGCATCAGCACCAGCTTGTGGCTCAGGTCGTTGATCCGCCCGAGTATGCTCTTTTCTTTTTTGATCTTTCCCGTCATCTCCAAACTCATAGGCTCAATACCCTCTGGGCGCGAGCGTCGTCAGATCCTGCTCGTCGCTGAACACCTGCTCCTCGGGGTGGATCACCGCATCCACCTTTTCCCCGGCTTTCAGCATGAAAACCGTCTCCATAAGCGCCTTTCCGAGCTTGGGCGTACACTCCACCACGCAGTTGATCCTGCCCTCTTTGAGCACATCGATGGCCTCCTGCCCGCCGTCTATCGATATGATGATCATGTCCTTTCCCGGCACATAGCCCGCCTTCTCGATCTCGGGCAGCGCGCCGAGCGTCATCTCGTCATTGTGGCTGAAAACCACGTCTATCGTGTCGGAATAGGTCCTGAGCAGATACCTCATGCACTCCGCTCCGCGGCTCTTTAAGAAATCCCCGTCGATGCTCTCGAGTATGTTCATCCTGCCGTCGGCCGCTATCGTATCGTAAAAACCGGCCTGACGCTGCCTCATCGGCGTGGAATTCTCAGTGCCCGTGATCTCCACGATATTTACCTGCTCGAGTCCGAGCGCGTCGGCCTTGCGGATAAGGTACTCGGCCGCCATCACGCCCTCACGGTAGAAATCAGCACCTATAAGGCAGGTCGTCAGATCCACCTTCTCAGTGCTTATGTCGCGGTCGACAAGTATCACAGGTATGCCCGCGTCTTTGGCCTCAAGGAGCACGTTGTCCCAGCCCTCCTCGACGATGGGCGAAAATGCGATAACATCCACCTTATAGGCGATAAACCGCCTGATCGCGTCGATCTGGTTCTCCTGCTTCTGGTTTGCGTTCTCGAGCATCAGGCTGACCCCGTAGCGATCCGCCTGTTCCTCTATGTCTTTGGTATTTCCTATGCGCCACGCGCTCTCCGAACCGAGCTGGCTGAACCCAAGCAAAACCTTCGGTTCGGTCGGCTCATCGACGGTCTTCGAACAGCTCACCGACATGGCCACGAGCAGAATACATACTGCTCCCGCAATAAGTCTTTTCAACATTTTGTAATCCCCGTTTCCCCCGTAAATGCCGAGCGTGATACCGCTCTTATCCCATTGTAACCCACAGATTCGCCAAAATACAACACAAAAAGCAAAGAGAGCGAAGGTTTTCTCCGCTCTCCCAAATACTTACAGTTCAAATGCATCTGACAAACCGCTCTCGGCCCAGCGCTTCTCCAGTTCTTTCCTCTCGGAGTTGCTCTCCCAGTTGGGGATCGGTATGCCTATGTTAAGCCGCTCGAATATCGTATCGAGGCCCTCGGGCTTGTGGTACATGTATCCCTGCGCGAGCTCACATCCTATATCTATCAGGAACTGTTTCTGCTCCTCCGTCTCCATGCCTTCGCAAAGCGTATGTATGCCGAGCTTCTTTGCCGCTGCGACCATTGCCTTTAATATGATCCTGTTCGCTCCGTTATGCGCGTCAAGATTCCTCAGCAGGTCCATGTCAAACTTGATCAGATCGATGTCAAAGCTGCTGAATACGTTAAGCGAAGAGTATCCGCTGCCGAAATCGTCCACCCAAAGCTGAAATCCGCTCTTTTTGATCGCGGCGAGCTGCTCGTGGAACCTGTCCGTGGCGCTCACGAGTCCCTGCTCGGTGATCTCGATCATGAAATAGCTCTTGTCGATGCCGTAATCCTCGATATGATACTTTTTAATGATGCGTTCGAGCTCGGCCGCAACCTCGATATAGTCGAAGTCCTGCCTCGAAAAATTGACCGATACCGGAAGCATCGGAAGTCCCGCACGATGACGCAGCTCCAGCTCCCTGCATACCTGCTCGAACATGTAGAGATCGAGTTCGTGCATCAGATGGTATTTTTCAAGTGCCGGGATGAATTCATCGGGAGGTATCATGCCCTTAACGGGATCCTTCCATCTCGCCAGCGCCTCAAAGCCCATGCCGTTGCCCGTTTCCAGCCTCAGGAAGCACTGGTAATAAACCTTTATCCAGCCGTTGTTCATGGCCTTATAGAAGTTTTCGACCACATATCTGTCATGGCGGAAGCGTGTATCGTCGTCTTCCACGTAAAATTTGTATACGGTGTTCAGATCGTCGCTGATCAGCTTATTGGCACGGATTGCGTGATCGACGGCCGCAGCGGTGCTCGTAAAACCGTCTCCGACGCAGATGCCCGCATGGATACCCGTCGTGATGCCGAACGCATCGGCCTTGATCCGGTCGTTGATCCGGTTAAGCTTTGTTCCGAGTTCGTCCCTGTCCGTAAACTTATCTATAACTACAAAGTGATCGTCTGCCGCGCGCACCACCAGTCCCTGTCCGAACTCATCGGAAAGTACCCTCGCGACCAGCAGGAGCAGCTGGTCACCGCGCTTAAAGCCGTACTGGTTATTATAGAACTGCATCGAGTCGACATCGAAGTACATTACGACAGGCTCCGTTCCGCCGATCCTTATCTCGCGTACCCTGTCCTCCGAGCATTTGTTCAGATAGTTCAGATTGGGCAGTCCCGTCAGCAGATCGGTATAGAATTCGTCGCGGAGGAAAAGATTGTATCTGGTAACGAGGTCAGAGACATATTCCTCATGACATGACATGTCGGCATAAGCCACCACCGCCACTTCATTGCCGTCCGGAAGCTGCTGCCAGTATCCTACCGCATGGATCATGCGGTAATCGGATTCAATGCCCTTTCTGCTCCTGAACATGACATCATACTGACCATGCTTTTTCAGGAATTCCCCTTCGACGACCTTGATCTTTGAGATATCGTCGGGATGGATTTTTTCGAAGAATCCCCCGGCCGACCGGGATCCGAAATACTGTCTGGCCTTCTCGCGGTCCAGACCGTGAAATGCCAGAAGACCGTCGGACATAAGAACAGGCATGAGTGCCCCGTTATCGTCCATGGTGATCATGAGCAGTGGAACTGCCGAGCTCTCGTATATTTTTCTGATTTCCTGCGGGATTGTTATCATGTTTACTCCTTTTGTGAAAACAGCAGAGTATAGTGCTTGATTTTATATTATCACACACTAGCAGGAAAAGATAGGACTAATATTGGTTTTTATTTGTATTTTCTTGCAACATATATCAATTTTATTTTTTGACAGAAAAAATATTATTTTTTAAAAAATTTCAAAAAAAGTATAGACAAGTGAAGGTAAATTACTCATAATATTCTTATAAGAGTTAAATTCTCTTTAAATTTTTCCCCGAACGGAGGACACGCTCTTGGGAAATCAGGTGTATTCCAGAAACGAATATATCATCATCAAGATGAACCGAGGCTTCATCGTCATCAACAAAAGGAAGCCCTTCGCCGAAGGGCACACGCACATCAAAACCTTTAAGACAGCCAAATATCTTGTAGACCTGGCCATACATAACAGTATGCCTTACAATCTGTCTCTCTATTTGCTGACTTCGCTGACGAGGATAAGTGAAAACGAGACTTACAAACGAAAGATCTTCGATCTGATCGCAAACAAGAGAAACAGGGGTCTGCGAAGATATCGAAGATCTGCATGATCAAAACTTATTCTATATGATTTTTTTCGCTCGAAGAACACTTCGAGGGGTAATTTCGCTCTCTCAAAGCCGCGCAGGGCTTTATTTTTTTGCGGATCACGAGTGTTTTGGGGCAGCTGTGAATAGTTACGTCACTCTTCTCGCAATCCCTTCGGTCCGAGCAGCGATTCATGCGTGATCGTTATCGCCCTGACCTCATCCGAGGCTGCCTCAAACAGTGCCGCGATC